>Ga0194133_10003213_pt1 | contig 23593 bp, 26 predicted proteins | sample TA2KigOf40mmetaG_FD_155448 | JGI IMG/M metagenome (GOLD analysis project Ga0194133, IMG submission 155448) | Freshwater microbial communities from Lake Tanganyika, Tanzania - TA2015055 Kigoma Offshore 40m | ecosystem: Environmental > Aquatic > Freshwater > Lake | place: Tanzania: Lake...
AGTTGGTAGCGATTAATGACTGTACCGAGCTACCCAGATACTCAACACGAATTTCATTGTCACGCGCCGAGAGCACCACCAGGCCGCGCACTGAATCAAAATACACACGCATCAGCACACTGATCATGCCAACGATAACGACCGTGACCGCGTAGTTGGTGTAGCCCACCCATGCATCGGCCGGGCGCACGCCAAGATAGCTGACCCGGCCCATGTTCAAACCGTCAGAGCCACCGAACGCGGTTGATTTAATCAGCAAACCATACAGCACCATCGATAGCGCCAGCGTCAGCATCGCGAAGAATATGCCACGGTAGCGCGCGATGAGCCACGCAAAAGGCGCTGCGATCAGTGCAGCGAGCAGCCCACCCGCCAGCGTGAGTAGTAGACCATCGGTCCATCCAAGCCAGCGAAAACCCAGCGCGGCTGCATAGCCACCGCTGGCAAAGACCAGGCCCTGGCCAAACGAGACTACCCCACTGCGCATCAGAAGCATGATGCCAAGTGCCACAACACCATTGGCGAGCGCCATGGTCAGCAAAAAAGTCAGCCAGCGTGGCATCGCCGCGCCAGCCAGCAGTAACACACCGATGCAGAGCAAGCCGAACAGCAACGTTCGCATCGGCGCTGATTCGCGTGCGGTCATCTCAAATCTTCCTTGCCTGGACGCGTTGGAACAGCCCCTCGGGGCGGAACATCAAAACAATCGCCATCACCAGGTAGATCGAGAACAGCTCTGCTACAGGCCACACATGGACCGCAGCAGATCGCGCAAGCCCGACGATTAACGCGCCGACTGCAGCGCCCGGGATACTGCCGAGGCCACCGATAATCACCACCGCGAAAGAAATAATAATCACGCCCACCGATACACCGGGCTGCACCGAGATCATGGGCGCCGTAAATGCGCCGCCAAGTGCTGCAAGAAAAATCCCTACTGAAAACGCGAGTGCGTATACCCGCGAGACATTCACGCCCATGCTGGCTGCGATTTCTTCGTTATGAATCACCGCCAGCACCAGTTTTCCGAAGCGAGTACGTTTGAGACCCCACCACACACTCACGCCCACAATCAACGCTATCAGTACCAGCATGAAGTCGTAGCCGACGTAGGACAGCGTGCCCATCTCTACCATGCCAAACAACATATAGGGATCGGCCACGTACAGCGGGTTGACGCCCCAGATCAGCTTGGTAACGTCCTCCATGATCAAGAACAGCGCGAAGGTGACGAGTACCAGCAGCACCTCATCACGACCATAGAACATACGAAGCAGACCACGCTCGCATAATGGCGCGACCAGCGCCGCCACCACAACTGCCGCCAATAGCATTGCCACCAGCGAGAACGCTGGCGCGAGTTGCATGCTCGTGAACAAGGCCACCATACTGGCTGTGGCGTACGCACCCAGCGCATAGAAACTGCCATGCGCAACATTCAGTATCTTGAGAATACCGAACACCAAGGTTAAGCCGAGCGCGACAATAAACAGCCATGACGCATAGGTCAGGCCGTCAATCAGTATCGTCAACAATAAAGCCATTTAGCGTGGCCCGAGCGCGGCGCGGTGGTTCAGTCGCACTTTGCTCCCGGGAAGCCGGCCTTCATCCAGTCCTCGGCCTTCATATTCGCTGGCGGGTTAACGCATTCTGCAGCGAAGCGTTGTATATCTCTCATCACCATGAGTCGTTTTTCAGGGTCCCACTTGGTGATACCAATCGCGGTAGGCTGTATTGCCTGGCGCCCGTTACCCAGCGCCAGCTTGATCCGACCACCAGGCGCTTCCCACTCAAGACCGGCCAGCGCCGCAACAATTTGCTCGGTGTTGGGTTTTTTACCGCCGTTTGCCGCCATCGCTTTCTCAACCGCCAATTTCAGCGCCATTAACCCTTGCGCCATACGGTAAGGCGCCTGCACCGGATACACATTCCAGCGATTGAGATAAAGATTCCACCACCAATCATTCAACGCAGATTTCGGCGCCAGCGTCCCGTACGCACCACGCGCACCTAGCACTACGCCCTCGGGCATGCGATCGCCCAACGGAATCAACACGTGATCAGCGGCGGTAAGCACCACCAGCGACTTTCTGAACATGCCACGCGGCGCGGCTTGCAAAATCATCGCCTGTAAATCGCCACCCCACAAACTGGAGTGGGTCACATCTGCGGGTTGTGACATCAGCTGCGAGATTTCGGTACCGTACTGTCCCGCACCAAACTTGGGGCGTTGATCTGCCTGTACCTTGGCATTGGGGTAAAGCACGCCCATCGACAAAGTGAAATCTTTAATCGAGTCATGACCCCAGGCGTAATCTTGATTAATCAGGTTAATTGTATTGACCTTGACACCACGCGCCTTCAGGTAGCGCGCTGCGGCCACGTTATCCATCGCACCATGCGAGGCGGTCCGAAACACATACTTGTAGCTAGCTTCTTCAAAAATACGTGGGGTGCCGCAGTCATACAGCACCAGCAGCTTTTTCATTTCTTCCGCGGCAGGCGCTACCGCCAGACAGTCGCCCGAGCTAACGTAACCCACCACTGCGTCAACGTTTTCCCGGTCATACAAATTGCGGAGCTCTTGTACCTGCTTGGTAGCGCCGCCATTCTCGTCAACAAATACCGGGACAATATTGAGGCCACCAAAACCCGGCTTGTTATACGGCGCGGGTGCTTTGCCTTGATTGAACGTCTCGATCAGTATCTTGGCGCCATTCACCGCCGGCACACCAAAGCTGTCGGCTGCCTGGCCGGAGAGAAAACTCACGATGCCTATCTTGAAGTCTTCAGCAGCGGCATTGCCTGCATGCCCAAACATCAACAGGCTTACGCTGAGTGTGAGCGCGCTTGCGCGCAGAGCGGTTTGCATAGAGCGGATCGGTTTCATCATGGCCTCTCGGATGGTTGTACGGGTCCTGCTCATCAACAACGACGTCATCAGAGGTCACATGATCCAATTGGTGAAATTGCTACGTCAACCGATATCGATGCTGCGTTGCCGTAAAACGCGCGACAACTGCGTAATTACCAGGCAAGCCTAATTATTTTGATACAAATATTAGCTAATTATTAATTTTGTGTGTGAGTAGGCCCCACGGCGCAAGCCCGCTACCTTCGGTAGACTTCGCGCTTCGTAATTAACAACTTGGTACACCGATGAAACACCCCGAGACAAACATGTGCCCAACCGTGGCAACTTTCCTCCGCTCGTTCGCGGTGGCATTACTTTTTACATCCACTGCTGCTACTGCCCAGCAGCTCCCCGAGCACACCAATTTTCAGTCCGGCGATCGGGTCAAATATTTTCTAAAAGATACTATTAAGTCCGAATCATTCGAGTACCAGATTAACGAGGTGGATGGATCCACGCGCAAGGGCGCTGTGGTACGCAGCGGCAAAACTACAGAGTTTTTGGCATCGAAGAATGGATACCTCGAAAAAGAGTTTTGTTTTGTTCAACTTCAGGTTTGCTCTTGGACGCCGGCCATCAAGCTATTTGACGCAACCATGAAAGTGGGCGATCGATGGACAGGCTCGACTGATATCCAAACTGAAGATGCATCAGTCGTCGAAGTAATTGAACACAAGGTAGAAAAATTCGAAAAGATTAAAATCAAGCTTGGAGAATTCCCGTCTTTCAAGATCAATGCAGGTGGCTCAGTGAAAGCGACCATGCTGAAGGGGGGCGAGGTGTTCACAGGGTCACTGAAAATGACCTATTGGGTGGGCGTGGTCAACAAACGTCTTCTCATTTTGAAATGGGAATACAGTAACGACTTCCGGCAAAAGTTTTATCAGGAATTAGAGTCAGTGCAGGCCGCTGCCAACTAATCCATGCCAGCGTAGCTATGACGATGATTATTATGCTAAGGCCAATAAATTGATGTCTGTCCCACCTGGCTCTGATGGGCACATGCGTCATCAAGGTCTCAAAAAATATCGACCATGAAATATCGCGCTTTGATCTTTACTCTGCTATTGGCCGCAGCTAATGCATGGGCTGGCTGGAGCTTGGTGCAAGAAACCCGCGAGGGAATCCTGTACGTAGATCGAGACAGTGCAGAAAAAACTGCCAAGGGCTGGCAACTGAATACTTCTGCAGATTTTCATAAAGCGCAGCAACATCAGGGTAAAAACTACCTGAGCGCCAAAGCGCGTTATGAGCTCGACTGCAATGCCAAATCGATTCGGTCGCTAAGTTTGGATCTATTCGCAGATAATATGGGCGGTGGCGGTGCAGTTCACACCGAGCAGCGCCCAGGCGAATGGCTAGTGCCGGACAAGGGCAGCCAGCTGGAGGCTATTTGGAGCAGCATGTGTCAATGAACAGCGCGCACGCAGTGTGGCTTGAGGTCGCATTGAATGGCCCCTGGTCACGCGAGCGACAGCCAGGTATTCCCATCTACGCTGACGAGATCGTCGAGCAGGCGATCGCTTGTGCTCACGAAGGCGCAGCGATTATTCATTTTCATCCTTACGATCCGCACACCGGGCGGCAGCGAGATGATGCCGAGATTTATGGCCCGATCATTGAACGTATTCGCAATCAAGTTGATGTGATCTGCTACGGCACCTTACCTTTTGCAGGCGATATGGACGCGCTCCAAGGCATGAACGCAACGCAGCGTCACAGCGCTGTGGAGCAGTTGGCGCAGGCAGGCCTGCTGGAATGGACCGTGGTAGACCCCGGCTCCACCCACATCACTACCAGACAAGATATTGACCGTGGCAAGCAGGGCTTCATCTACGCCAACCCGGAAGATCATGTGCGATACGGTCTCGCGCTGTGCAAACAGTATCAACTCACGCCCTCCTACGCTATTTACGAGCCTGGCTTCATGCGTCTTGGCGCAGGCCTTCATCGATCGCTCGACGATGTGCCAGCGCCGGTGTACCGCTTGATGTTCTCAGATGACTTTACCTTCGGCTTTCCGCCGCAGCCTTGGGCAGTTGAAGCCTACGCGCGCCTGCTTGAAATTGAAGCGCCAGGCGCGTCTTGGATGGTGGCTGGCTTGGGTGTAAAGATTGATTCGCTGATCGAGTATGCCGTCGCACACGGCGGCCATGTGCGTGTCGGCTTGGAAGACGCGCCGCTCGGGCACACGGTGAGTAATGTCGAGCAGGTTCGCGCGGCACGCCAGCGCATCGAGCGCACGGGGTGTCGGCTCGCTAGCGCCAACGACATCCGTCAACGGCAGAAATCCTGATGCCCTTGTCACATTTTATCTAGCGCTTACTGACGAGAGGCTGCATCAGCTGCGGCCACCATGGCAGCGAGTTGATAGAGATTCTGCGAGCGTGCGCCGCTGCGGCAGAATGCGAGCAAGGGACGCGGCGCGGTAGCCAGCAAATGCGCAAAGTCACGCGCCTGTTGCTCGGTAATTTGTCCGCTGATGACAGGCAGATACGCATAGTTCAAACCCGCCGCTTTAGCCGCAGCTTCGATTTCTGCATTCGGCGGCTGCTCTAGCCCACCCTCGCCATCGGGACGGTTGTTCACCACGGTCTTGAAACCCATCGCAGCGATCTCAGGACAATCTTGCGGGCTGATCTGCGGTGCAGTGCCGAAATCCTCTAAGTGACGGTTGACAATTGCGGCCATTGCGAATCCCTTCGAAGAAAAATAATGTCGCCCGTTGCCGGTAGTTACCGATGCGGACTTGATTAAGCTCGCCACATTATATCGAGTTCTAAAATAAGAGAAGCGCTGCGAACGCATCGAACACCGTGATTTACTTCGGCGAATGCGCTGCAGAATTAATAGCCGTAGTCGCTGGATCATGCTACTTTTCAAACTTGAGCAACACCTTGGCTGTATTCACTCAAACGGCGAGCCTGCGATGCGCAAACTTCTGCCTCTGATCTTGCTGCCGGTGTGTATAACGGCCTCGGCCGATTGGGTCAAAGTCGGCGATACACGCTCACTCAAATTCGAAAAATACATCGATTCCGATAATGTGAAACAAAGCGGGCCGATGGCGACCATGCGTCAGGTATGGGAAATCGGAAACCTGCTTGAACCCGGCAATGACGGTGTGAGCTCGGTAAAAACCTTGGCCGAATACGACTGCCAGAACCGCAAGCTTAGGGTATTGAAAGAGCAGTGGTTTGATCAGCCCTGGGCCAAAGGCAAAGAACTCACGCCGAACCAATTGAACCATTCAGCTAGTGACTGGGGCTCCGTTACACAGAACAGTGTCGGTGCGGCCGTCATCGATATTGTGTGCCCCGGCGGCGAGGAAGATTGAGCCAAGACACGCGCTCAGCTCATCCGCAGCACACTTTTGGCGATCTTGAACAGCTATCGCAAACCAACTCAGCCTGAAGAATTACTTCTTCGCCTCTAGCGCCAAGATCATTGTAGCTAGCTGCTTGGCGTCAGCATCGGATACATGCGCCTGTGGCGGCATGATGTCTTCGCCCCAGACGCCGGTGCCGCCCGCTTTGATTTTAGCCGCCAGTTTTTCGGTAGCAGACGCGTCACCCGAATACTTGGCAGCAATTTCTCTTAAGACCGGGCCATACTTACGCTTATCAATAAGGTGGCACGACAAGCACTGGTTTTTTAGCAATAAACCATTCAGTTGCTCAGTGTCCTCGGCCATTGCTTTGCCGAAAACAGCAACACTTGAGAACAGCAGTAGTGCGATAAAGCGACGCATGTATATCTCCATAAAAAACGCGCTGCCTTACGGCAGCGCGCCCAGGCTCAACTGCTACTTATTCCGGCGTAACACGGTAAATCATGTTGGCGGCCTCATCACCTACATACAAAGCACCGTCCGGGCCCAGCGACAGGTGACGGAAACGGCCCGCGACACCTGGCCACGACAGCTGTTCACGCTTGGATGACATGCCGTCCTTGGAAATATCCAAGATGTCGATGCGGTAACCCGTGGGTGTGCCATGGATACCGATACCAGCGTAACCAACCGCCATGCGGCCTTCCCAGTTTTTCCACTGCTTGCCAACAAGAAAAACGTTACCACACATCCCCTGCGACAAACCCTCGTTGTTCCAAGCTGGTTTCATTGCCTTCGGGTAAGCCTTCAGGTCGGTCATCGGCATGAATGCAGCACGTTCTTTCGGGGGTAGTGCACCCATCTGGTTAGGTGAGTAACCGCAGTAGGCGTCTGGGCATGCCGGACGGCCATTGACTTCACCACGCGGATCCCAACCACCATTGCCGCCATTTACCAGCTTGGTCACTTCATCAGAATGCCATGGGCCGTTCTCCGAGGTGTAGGGCTCGTTCGTGCCGGGGCGGAATGCGATGCCCTGGGGGTTGCGATGGCCGTAGGTGAAGACACGTTTGTCAAAGCCTGCTGGCGGGTTGTTGCCCGGTGCTGCATTGCCGTCCCGGTCAATGCGTAAGACCTTGCCCCGCATCTGGGTGGGGTGCTGAGGACCTTCACCGCTGTGGTTATCGCCGATGGTGACGTACAGGTAGCCGTCACCTGGACTGAAGCGGATACGGCCGCCATTGTGCGCGCCAGGGCCGCCGAATGGGTGGTTCGACTTTTTCGGTTTGTAGCCAAGGTCGTTGACGATTTCTTTGACATCAGATACGTCAGAAAGCGAAGAATTCACTTTCATACGCATCACGATATTGTTATAGCCACCATAGGACCGGTTGTCGCCACGCGAGCTCGACATTAGGTAAATGTAGCGGTTCGATGCAAAGTCAGGATCAATAGCCACGCCGAGCACGCCAGCCTGGCCATCGCAGAACAAGTCATCCTTGGTCTGGCTGTAGCCGCTGCTACCGCCAACGCCAAGCAGCTTGTTCACGCCGCCGGACGTTGTACGCACTGACAGGCCTCCGCACTTCTCGGTGTAGAACATAGTGCCATCAGCCAGAAACGCCATATCCCACGGCGACTCTGCTTTATGGAAGGACTCAACCTTCACATTAACAGCCGAGGCCGGTACAGCTGCCAACATGGCACCTGCTGCCAAAGCAGTGAGAGAAATAGAAAAGACAGTTTTCTTCATTTGGTCTCCTTGTTTTTAGTTGGGGGGCCGCTTCGCATTTCTTCGCCGCTAGCATCTCCCGACGTACCTACTGCACGCGCCGAACTGCGTCGCGTGGAGATCACTTAGCCGAGGTACCACTCCGAAAGCAGCCCCGATCTAATGATTCATTTTTAGGATACCTGAATTAATGACGAATTCAAGCAATTCATTCAGGTTTTGTGGGTACAAAAAAAACCGGCCGCTAAAAAGCGGCCGGCGAAATCGCCTAATAAAAAGATAGACGTATTAAGAGAGGGAGCTTGTCCCTGACGCAATCCTAAAGCGAACAAGTTATTGAATCAACGGGAAATTTTCCTGCGCATGGGAAGTGAAAAACACTACAAAAAATAGGTTAATCAACGCCGCATGAGTACCCATTGAAACTGGCAGTGAATATAAATAATTTAAAGATAGTAATTACTCGCCAACAAAAATACCCTTAATTTAATAATGGTCTAATTAGGATTAAAAGAAATATCTATACACAGAGGCGTTTGAGATCAAAACCGGTTCAAACGCATTGATTTACCCTTTCGGGCATGATGATTACGTGCGTGACGAACAACTTTTTTGATGATGGGCATTGCAATGAGATTACTGCGAAACATTTTGGTGCTGGTGCTGATGGGTCTACTCGTTGGCGCATGCAGAACCTACGCTCCTTCCGATCGCTTGATTGGCATGTCGCGTGAAGAAGTGATGACAGCCATGGGCACACCTTATCCGCTCCCGACGGAGCTTGACCAAGCGCCGCGCTTGGATTTTCCGCGCGGGCCATCTGGCAAACATACCTACCGCGTTCAATTTGATGCTGAGGGTAAAGCGACTAGCTACCAACAGTTACTAAAGGAGGAAAATTTCGGGCAGATCAAGCCGGGGTTGGATGTCAATGAAGTGATTGAGCTGATCGGTATGTCGCGCGACAGTTTCGGATTGGCGCGTCAACGAGGCTATGTCTGGAATTACAGATACTTCACGCCACTCTGCCGCTGGTTTCAGATTGAGTTCACGGCAGAGCACAAGGTCAGGTCCAGTGGCTATAGCCTGCCCCCGGAGTGCCGACCAAAAGTGATTTCAGTCCGATAAACGTCAGGGCAACAAACACCTAAAAACGCCCCCGAGCAAACCCGCAGGCTCATGATGCCAAAGCAGGACTGATGCACCGCAATGAGCATGAGCATGAGCATGTGCTTGAGGACGAAAACGCGCACTACAACACAGGGGCGTGGTGATTACATGCGTTGCGAAAATAAGAATATTAGTAGATTTGAAATAGGTGCTTTGCCAAGCGCCGATTTCATTCAGTGCATGCGAGGTTATTCGCCAAATGAATGATTGACATACATTGAATAGCAATGCACCATGCTCTCAACAATAAGATGGGTTGGGTCGGCGGGGAGACGCGCCGAAAAATAACAGGGGCGGCATTCAAGCCCTGATCAAAAACAGAACCAGAGGTATGGCAAGCACCGGCACTGTGTAACGAAGCAAATAGCCACAACGACGGAGAAGAACTCATAAAGAAATCGGGTATTTTGGCATCGCTGTTGGCCGCGCTGTGCGTGAGCACCGCCCCGTCGGCACAGTCGCAGGAGCTGTATTGGACAACCAGCGGTATGTTCGGGCCGTTTAACATTCAAGGCCTGATCCCTACCTTCCCTACCGCACGAGACATCACGATTCCTGTCTCGATGTGGATTGTGAAGCACCCGAAAGGCGTCGTGGTGTTCGACACCGGCAACAACGTTGCCATCTCGGACAGCACCGAAAACTGCAAGAAGTACTGGGCAGCAGGCAGCTGCGACTTCTTGAAGCCAAGCCAGCAGCGTTCCGATGTCATTGATAAGCAACTCGAAAAAGTTGGCTTGAAAGTTGATGACGTCAAAGTCGTCGTTACCTCGCACAGCCACCTTGACCATGCCGGTAACATCGCCATGTTCCCGAAGGCCGTTCACGTCTTCCAGAAGAAAGAGCTGTACCAAGGTTACTGGCCAGAGAAGTTCCAGGGCCGCGCAGCTAACGGCACCTTCGTTCTGAATGATCTGGTTTCGGCGCGTGATTACGATTTCTACGAAATCGACGGTGACTACGACCTGTTCGGCGATGGCACAGTGAAAATCATCTCTACACCTGGCCACACAATTGGTCACCAGTCGCTGAAAGTGAAGCTGAAGAGCGGTCAGATGATCATCCTGTCGCAAGATGCGATCTGGATGCAGGAAAACCTTGACGGCTACCCTGCAGGTCTGAACTTCAGCATTCAGGCCTATACCGATTCGCTCAACAAGCTCAAGCGTATGCGCGACCTTGAAGGCGGCAAGTTGTTCATGGCGCATGACGCAGGACAGTTCGCCAAAGACGGTAACAAATGGCACAAGTGATCGCGTAAACGCGTAATCTCTTTGCTCTGAAAACCCCCCGCTAGTCCGGGGGGTTTTTTTCGGGGCAAGCAAAGCAACAGAACCTGGCAATAACCCGTAACAATCCGCAACAATCCGCAATAAGCAGCAAGCATCCGCAATGATAGTTCTCGACAAGGTCAGCAAAAGCTACGGCTCAAAAGCGATCATTCACGCGATTTCGTTCGATGTAAAACAAGGCGAGATTGTTGGTTTTCTTGGTCCGAACGGCGCTGGCAAAACCACCGTGATGCGCATGATTGCCGGCTTTACCGAGGCGAGCGCAGGCACCGTGCATGTGTGCGGCCATGACATGGCTACTGAGCGCGAGCATGCCGCCCCTTACATCGGTTATCTGCCCGAATCTCCGCCGCTGTATGACGTGCTGGATGTCACCACCTATTTGCGCTTCGTAGCACGCGCCAAGCGTGTGCCTGCGGCGCAGATATCGCAGCAACTCGATCGCGTTATTAGCGCATGCCGCTTGGAAGCGGTCACCCAGAAAGAGTGCTACAAGCTTTCCAAAGGATACCGGCAACGGGTCGGGCTGGCGCAGGCGCTGCTCGGCGAGCCCGGTGTGCTTCTGCTGGACGAACCGACGGCCGGCCTCGACCCGGGTCAAATTCAAGAGACGCGCGAGGTGATTCGCAATTTTGGTAGCAAGCACGCGGTGCTGATCTCGACGCACATACTGCCCGAGGTGACGCTGATCTGTCAGCGCGTCGCCATCATTAATGGTGGCCGCTTGCTGGCTGTCGATTCTCCTGACGGATTGCAGCAGAAAGCGCAGCAAAGTAATAGCGTGCTGCTCGACGTTGTCGGTGAGCGCGCAGCCATTGAGCAGGCGCTTGGTTCGATCGACGGTGTGATGGGGCTCAGCATTCGCCCGCATCCGGTGCGTAGCAGCGTTCTCAGCATTGATTGCTTGGTGCAGGATGTCGACGGCATCGAATCGCGCATCGCGCGTGCCGTTATGAGCGCGGGCGAGCTCTACCGGCTCGAGCGCCGTCAGCCCACGCTGGAAAATGTGTTCCTCGGCTACATTGGCCACGCCGGTGGCGCGGCCGTCACCGATCTGCAGCCGGAGGCAGCATGAACGGGCTAGCGGGTGTGCGCGCGATTTACGCCAAAGAGATGCTGGGCTATTTCCGGTCGCCGATTGCCTACTTCGTGATCGCCGTGTTCTTGCTGGGTACCGGATATTTTTTCACTTACAACATCTTCTTGACTGGCATTGGCACCATGGATTCGACCCTGCAGAACATGGGTATCCTGCTGCTGATTATTTCGCCTGTGCTCACGATGCGGCTGTTCTCTGCCGAGTACAACGCGCGTACGATGGAACTGCTGATGACACTGCCGCTGCAGACGTGGGAAGTGGTGCTTGGTAAGTATTTGGGCGCTGTCAGCATCTTCCTGCTGATGACGGCCGCGACATGGATCAATCTGGTGCCGCTGTATCTGTTCGGTACACCTCAAACGCTGAATATTATTGCTGGCTACCTCGGCTTCATTCTGCTGGGTATGGCTTGTATCGCGATTGGCCAGTTATTTTCTGCACTGACGGAAAACCAGATCGTTGCGGCGCTAATCACCATCCCGGTGCTGCTGGGCTTCTGGTTTGTCGGACACCTGCAGTCATTGCAGTCTTCGCTGCTGCTGCGCGATCTGGTAGCGCATTTATCTTTTGCCTTGCACTTTGCTGACTTTATTCGTGGCTTGCTGCGCTCGGAAGGCATTATGTTCTTCTTTGCCGTTATTGCCTGTGCGCTCACGCTCAACACGGGTTATTTGCAATTACGCCGCTGATTCATTTCTATATCGCTGCATGGAAAATTCATTTCGTCACGGACTAATGCTGATCGCAGGCCTGCTATTGCTGGCCGGTTCAGCGTTCGCCAGTGCCTTGATCGTTGGATCCTCTGCGCTTGCGCTACTGCTGCTGCTGTCTGGCTTGGGCTGCAGCGCTTACGCGTTGTGGCAGTTGCGTGCCGAGGTGCGTTTATTACTTCGTGGGCAGCGTGCCGAGTTGTTGTTACTGATGCTGGGTATGCTGCTGCTGTTTGTGGCAATCGCATGGGTTGCGGCCTTGTTCCCGCTTCGTGTCGATATGACAGCCAACCGCGAGCACTCGCTAGCGCCGCAAACTATTCGAATGCTCAAGGCGGTTGATAAGCCGGTCAATATCACGTTCTTTCATGATCGCGGCATGCGTGAAACCGTCGAACTGTACGAGCAAATTGCAGCGCAAAATATCAAAATTTCGGTTTCATTTTTTGACCCGATGCTGAACCCCTCGCAAGCAAAAATGCGCGGCGTTGAATTTCCGGGTACAGCGCTAATGGAGGGTGAAGGCCGCAAGCTGACGGTGAATGGGCCAACAGAAACCGATATTGCCAACGGTATTCTGCGTGTTTCTCAGGGCAAGCAGCAACTTGCCTGTTTTGTTGAGGGACATGGCGAGCCCGACCCGTTCAGCCTTGAGTCACATGACCATACCGAGGGGGCTGCCGGCCACTCGCATGGCCTGGAAACCAAGATGGTGCTGCATGAGAACCATGGCATGGCCAAAGCGCGCGGCTCGCTCGAGGCGATGAACTATGTAGTCGAAAAAGTTTCGCTGATGAGTAAAGATGTCGACCTCGATCGCTGCTCTCTGCTGCTAGTCGTGGGGCCCGCCATGCCTTATCTTGCGCAAGAGGTAAAAGCGATCGAGCAGTACCTCGATAATGGCCACAATGCCTTATTCCTGCTCGATCCTTTTGTTAAAACTGGTCTAGACCCCATCCTGGCGAAATACGGCATACAACTCGATCAAGGGTTGGTGATTGATGAGGCCGCCATTTCTGGGCAGATGTCTCTGCACCCGCGGTCACCGACTACAACCGTCACGAAGTGACCAACAAATTACCGCTCACGTTTTATCCCGGGGTGAGCGCGCTGATGCCAACGGCCAAGCCGGTGGCCGGGGTGCGTATACGGCCACTGGTAAATTCATCGCGCAAGAGCTTCACCACGCCCGATCGCGCCCGTGCAGACTTCGTACAAGGTGCCAGCAAAACAGGGCCGCTCACCTTGGCCTTGGCTGCCAGCTTCAACCCCAACACGGTAGATTCTGCCAGCATCATCATGAAAGAGCTGCGTGGTGAAAAAGCAGATGAAGCCAAGCCCATTAACACCGAGCGTAAACCCTCACGGATTATTGTCGCTGGTGACTCTGATTTCGCGACCAATTCTTTCTTCCATATTTTGGGTAATGGGGCGCTGTTCCTCAACGCAGTGAACTACTTGGCTGCGCAAGAAAACCTGATCGGACTGGAGCCACGCACCTATGATCTGCCCGTGGTCAGCATGACCAACACGCAAATGAAGGCAACCTTTATTCTCTCGCTGATCTTGGTGCCGCTGCTGCTGGCCGCACTCGGCGTTGCGGTGTGGTGGAGGCGTCGATGAAGCCGCGCCGCAAGCAATTGTTGTTGGTATGGGGACTGGTCGCGGTACTGGCTGTGGTGATCAGCATAGAAGAAACCCGTCGCGCGCAACAGGTTGAGGTGTCTACCACCCGCTCGGAAAAATTTTTACTGCCCTTGCCGCTTGAACAAATCGGTGCCATCGAAATTCTGCGCAAGGGTCAGCTCCACCGATTCGAGCGCGACGAGACCGGCGCATGGCTCTATCACGGGCAACAAGATGAGGCGAACGCCGCAGCTCATACTCATCGCGCTGATCCGTTGGTGGCGAGCACCATCGCGCAAGCCATCACCATGTTCAGTCGCACGCAAAAAGAGCAGCCCATTCCGCTCAAGCCCGGCCAAGACGAGTACGGTGTCTCGCGCCCGGATATCTTGGTGATGGTGTACGCGCTGAAAGCAACTGATCCGATCACGCGCTTGGCTGTGGGCACCGTCAGCCCGGACGGCTACAGCCGGTATGTGTTGCCAGTGGGCGCTAATGAAGCGGTCACCATCGCCGAGTATCAACTCACCAACCTGGTGGCGATGATAAACGCAGTCGCCAAACCGCCCACCACGCCAACACCTGCTGCTACTAACCGGGGTCGATGAGGCAAGCATTACACTGGCTCTGCGCGGGCCTGTGCCTACTCACCTGCGCCATCGCCTGCGCGCACTCGGGTGACACTACCGGGTTTGCATCCATCGCCGTTGACGGCAGCAAGATTACTTACCGGCTGACCCCAACCACCCCCGGCACGGATGAACTGGCACTGGGCGAGGCAATGCGCAAGCACATCAGCATTAACGCAGACAATGCGGCTTGCCCGGTGGCCGAAGCAAAAGGACTGCAGCTTGAATTCAACTGCCCCGCCGCACCGCAGCAGCTGCAGATACGTGATGACCTACCGCTAGCACTCGGCGACAAGCACCATGTGGTGGCGGTGATGACTTGGTCTGGTGGTAGCCGCTCATTGAATTTTTCAGATACAGAGCGAGAAGCACGTATCAGCATCAGTAACGGTGATAGCGCGCATCCACAGCACGCCGGTGGATTTTTCTTGCTCGGCATAGAACATATCGTGACTGGCTATGATCACCTATTGTTCTTGTTAGCGCTGGTGTTGTGCGGTGGCGGGTTGGTCTCGCTACTAAAAATTATCACCGCGTTCACAATAGCGCATAGCGTCACGCTGGGTGCTGCGGCATTATCTTGGGTAACACCACCTGCCGCAGCCGTTGAAGCCATCATCGCGCTATCGATTGCCTATGTCGCCTTTGAAAACCTGTTTCCACGCTTCGCAATATCTCGTCGCTGGACCGTTAGCTTCCTGTTCGGTCTGGTCCATGGCTTCGGGTTTTCATCGGTATTAGCCGAGATTGGTTTACCGCGTGACAGCCTGCTGTGGTCACTGCTCAGCTTTAATCTGGGTGTCGAAGCCGGCCAGCTTGCCGCTATTCTGATCACTGTGCCTCTGCTGATCTACTTGCGCAAAACACAGTGGGAGCCGTTGGTCGTCAGGCGCCTGTCGCAGCTGGTACTGGTGATTGGTATCGTGCTGTTCGTAGAACGAATGGCTGACACTTGGATTTAAATGAACAGCGCCAGCGCTACTTTATTGAAGGCTTTAAAAAGAGCGTAGCGAAGCCGGCATCCTTTTATTGAAGGCGGGCTTTAAAAAGAGCGTGGCAAATCGAGAACATGCTCAGCGATATACGAAAGAATCAAATTCGTTGAGATCGGTGCGACTTGGTACAGGCGGGTCTCTCTGAACTTGCGCTCAACATCATAGTCTGCAGCGAATCCAAAGCCACCATGAAACTGCAGGCAGGCATTGGCTGCTTCCCATGAGGCGTCAGCAGCGAGCATCTTGGCCATATTAGCCTCAGCACCGCAAGGCTTGCCCGCATCGAATAACTCACAGGCCTTGTAGCGCATCAGGCTGGCTGCCTCGACATTCACATACGCTTTGGCAATTGGAAACTGCACACCCTGGTTTTGACCGATTGGGCGGCCGAATACAATGCGCTCTTTCGCGTAGCGCATGACCTTATCGATAAACCAGTAGCCATCGCCGATACACTCTGCGGCAATCAGCGCACGCTCTGCATTCAAGCCATCGAGAATATATTTGAAGCCCTTACCTTCTTCGCCGATCAGATTTTCAGCAGGAATTTCCAGATTCTCAAAAAATAATTCATTCGTCTCGTGATTGACCATATTTCGAATTGGGCGCACGTCCAGGCCGTTGCCAACCGCGTCGCGCAGGTCAACAATAAAAATAGACATACCCTCGGATTTTTTAGTGACCTCTGCCAGCGGCGTGGTACGCGCCAGTAAAATCATCAGGTCGGAATGCTGAACGCGCGAGATCCAGACTTTCTGACCATTGACTATGTACCGATCGCCTTTGCGAACGGCGGTGGTCTTGATCCGCGTGGTGTCGGTACCTGTGGTCGGCTCGGTCACCCCCATCGACTGCAGACGTAGCTCGCCACTGGCAATCTTGGGTAAATAACTTGCTTTTTGCTCCGCCGAGCCGTGCCGCAGCAGCGTACCCATGTTGTACATCTGACCGTGGCAGGCAGCCGAGTTACCGCCGCTCCGGTTGATCTCTTCCATAATCACCGAGGCCTCGACCAAACTTAAACCGGAGCCACCGTATTCTTGCGGTATCAGCGCCGCCAACCAACCCGCTTTGGTTAAGGCATCTACAAAAGCTTCCGGGTACGCGCGCCGCTCGTCTATTTCACGGAAATACGTCGCCGGAAAATCCGCGCACAGATCGCGGATCGCCTCGCGGATTTCAGGGTATTCATGGTCGAAACGAGTCATTATGATTTCCGTGGTCAGGCACGTTCATTGTTACTGGATTATGCTGCTAAGCAGCAGTCGTGAGCAGCCGGGAGCTGCAGTGATGTGGCATTATATTTTGAGTTAATCATTTCGGCATTTAGGCGCCCTTGCGAAACCACTATGCAAAAATTCCTCGCTAATCGATCGTTACCTGTTTGCCGAAGGCTAGTGATAGCGGCCTTGATAAGTACCGCATGCGTTAGTGCGAGCGCTGAAGAACAAACGATCGAAGCGGCCGCGCTACGCTGCTCTGCGCTTTCGCTAGTGCACTCACCGCTCACGATTCCGTCACCGCAGTTTGGTGAGTTAATGACGCAGTTTGCTGGTTTGTTTGCGCAGATTCACATGCTGCATAAATCGCAACGTACCAATAGCAAAGTAGATCCGGCAGAGGTTGTCAAACAGCGTGACGCGATCATCGCCGATATGAACAAAGGCTGGCCGGGTGTACGCAATGATCGGGTTCGAGAAAGCGCCATCTGTAATCTTTGGCGCAGCAATCTGTTTGCGCGACTACCCGCCAAGCCCAGCGAAAAAGACTTTCAGCAGGCGCTGCTGAAGATCGGTACCCCACCTACCTCGGTCAGCAAAGAAGAGCTGGATAAATGGGCATCGCTCACACCGCAGGCGTTTGCGATATGGTCGCAAATGAAGGTTGGCCCTAAGGACAGCAAACCAAACAAGCCCTGACCATCAGCTACCGGCAAATCGCTCTGGCAAATCGCTCTGGCAAATCGCTCTGGCAAGTCGCTCTGGCAAGTCGCGTTGGCAAGTGAGCGCTGGATCAGGGTTTCTTGGGAATATAGCGACCGTTATTCCACTGACCCTTTTTGGTGGGGCGGCCATCGGCGTAGGTCTCGGTGCCCATGCCTGATTTCTCGCCGTCGACGAAATCGCCTGTGTAGCGGTCTCCGTTTTGGTGAAGATAAATACCTTTACCGTGCGGCTGGCCATTTACAAACTGGCCTTTGTATTTACTGCCGCTGGCAAAGGTAAGCGTGCCTTCGCCTTGGATTTTATCGTCCTCGAAATCGCCGATATACACATCGCCATTGGCGAAATTGAATATGCCACGGCCATGCTGGTGATCGTTTTCGTAAACGCCGTTGTATTTGTCACCGTTGGCATAGAAATACGTACCACGGCCATGGTAGCGACCTGACTCGAACTGACCTTCGTAACGATCACCGCCGGCGTAGGTGAGTACACCCACGCCATGGTAGCGGTTATGCTTGAATTCGCCGACGTATTTGTCGCCGTTGGCAAATATCAAGGTGCCGGAGCCAATATACTCACTCTCGTGCACCTCACCAATATACTGATCGCCGTTTGGATAATTTATGGTTACCATCGCCCACCCCTTTCGGATAGCGCATCATAAACCAGATAATCTCGCGCAATAACCAATTTTGCTATAGCTCTATATATTAGATCAATCGCACTGCAGGCTTTTAAAGCGCTTTCAAGCCCGGCAGCGGCCGGATGATTAGGCGCTTAACCCGACACGCGTTATGGGGCAGCCTTGCAAGTATACCGACTGGTGCAAATAAAAAACCCGCAGTCAGTGTCAAGATGCTCGGGCTTCAGCCCGAGCGCCTCACATCGCTTCTTTTGCAGCGCCCAAGTTTTACCAGAAAAATCAAAGGCACTGTACCGGTAGAGGGTCTCGCCACGGTTCCCCGGGCTGGTGGTCGTGCAGCCTGAAGCCAAGAGCAACATACCCATGATGAATAAGCTTTTCGGCATGCGGTATGTACCTACCGTTAGTACAAACTAGCGTTCACTAGCGAGACACTCATCGTAGCGACGCTGCCGACTTGCCGACGGGTTGTAACGCTTTTGTGCACTACTGAATACCCACTCTATTTCAGCGTACCAAGCCTCTAGCACGGTTTGGTCTAAATCACGTTGCTGCGCGATGATGCGAGCGTTTTCTTTCACCTGATTTTTGGTGAATCCTTTTTTTCGCTCTTCGGTGAATGATTCAGCATTAGTCGCCGCCGAATCACAATAAGAACGCGATGCAGCGAATGTCGCGCCAGACAGCTGCATTAAAAATACCGCGCACAGGACGCAGCGGAGATTGCTATTGCTTGATAACCACATAAACGCCCCCTTTTATTTTTATCGTTGGTCTGGTTAAAACTCAATGCAGTAACAGTGATATCACTTGGTTGCACATAAAACCATATTCGTTGCCGTGGTTGCCACCGTTTCAACCTGCGCGAATCCTGCCTGCTGCAGTACCATCGTCAGGCGGGCCGGGCCGGCTTGAGCGCCTAGCGCCAGTCCAACCTCCTGCGCGAGCGACGCCGGCACGCAACCCATTGTTGAGGCGCAGTAGAACATCTGCCCGATCACGTTGAGATTTGACTCAAGATTATCATTGGCAAAGGGCTCGATAATCACCAGCAGGCCATCGGGCTTCAACTGCTTGAACGCGTGCTCGGCCGCACCGACCGGGTCACCCATATCGTGCAGACAATCAAAAAACGCAATCACGTCAAATGCGCCCTGATACTCCTTGGCGCTGCACACCTCATAGCGGATACGAGACGATAATCCTTCCTCAGAGGCTAGCCGGCGCGCCTCGTCAATTGAGGGCCCATGAAAATCAAACCCAAATACCTGCGATTCAGGAAAATGCTGCGCGATCAACATGGTCGATACCCCGTGACCACAACCAACATCGGCGAAGCTGCCACCGGCATTTAATTTTTCGGTCAGTGCAGGAATTTTCGGCAGCCAGCGCTGCACCAGGTTTGATTTATAAACCGGCTTGAAGAACCGCGCTGTTCCGCGGAAGTAGCAGTTATGGTGCTCGCCCCAGGCAACTCCTTCGCCGGTTTTAAATGCCGCACGAATTTTGGGTTCATCCATCACACCCGCCGCCAAGCTGTCGTAGGCACCGATCATGAGCGCAGTGCTGTCTTCATGGGCGAATACAGCGGCCTGCTCTTCAGTCAGAAAGAAGTGGCCGTGCTCGGTGTCATAGGAAGCATAGCCGGCGGCGCACATGGCCGATAACCATTCGAGGCTGTAGCGCGGGTGAATGCCAGCGGCTTCTGCGAAGCGCTTGTTGTCGCAGGGGCCCTGCCCGGCGAGCGTGGTAAACAGCTTTAGCTCATCACCTATACGCATCAGCGGAACCAGCTGCGCCGCCGCCACATTCTCGAAAACTTTCCACTGCAAGGCCTTGAGTACTTTGGTGTCCATATGCGATTTCCGATTTAGCTTCCACAGGCTTTTTCAGCATTCTTCAGCGGCAAGCGATTAAAAATTGTTCGAATATAACCGTCTCTGCCGGCACATCCCTCCATTCGGAGGCCGTATCCTGGTTATGCAAAACCTGCCCGCCACCAAAGTGCTCTGAATGGGCGCTGAAGGATAAAGCCCGGACCTGCTGCTTTGAACAGTTGAATTCTTGATGCACCCGGTTCGAGCGCCGCCCGTTACTTTCAATCTTTGCAAAATTAGTTAAAAAATGAAGCGTAACGAGATGCTGGTTGGTTTGCATCGTGGCGACGTTAACATAATGCTTGTCGCCCTCGTCAGTAGTAGAAAAATGCAACCAATTAGCGAATGCGGCGGGGCTGAGGATTAACAGAATTAGCGAGGTAAGCTTTCGGAGATCAGCAGCTTTCATGGCCGCCCGGCGGCGTAGCTGGCGATCTTTCGGCTGATTATCACGACCCATCAGTACGCTGCCCCCAGTGCCTGCGTACGCAAGAGAGGCAATCCACCATATCTTCCTTGAAGATAGCCGCGCTCTAACACTTCGTTTTTACGAGGGCTGAATTCGAGCAGTGGATACAACGATGAGCTTTGGTCTATTCGCTTTTCGACAAACCAAATCTGATCACGGCGAAATAGACCATAGGCGTCAAGTAACGCCGTGTCATGAGTAGTGAAGATGAGTTGGGCTCTGCCCACATTGATCTCGGAGCGATGAAATAATCGAACCAGCTCTTGCACCAGTAAAGTATGTAAGCTGGTATCCAACTCATCCACAATTAAGGTCAACCCTTTTTGCAGGATATCCAAAATTGGACCAGTTAAAAATAATAGATTACGTGTGCCACTTGACTCGTCCACCAAATCAAATACAGCTCTACCATGTTCAGTTATGTGATGAAACCTTACCTCATCAACAGCCTGCTCCTTGACTTCTTCTTCTCGCTTACCTGTAGCCAAATCAAACCGAACGTTATGTACCGTCGCCTGCCGTGTGGCCACCCCTATATCATCGATACTGATGTCTGCCGCCCGTAAAAACTCGCATATCGCTTTGCGATGTGCTTCCTCCTTGAGCATCTGTACAGAGACATGTGGGTGAAGTGGTGTTAGCTCATTGAATATCACAAGCCGGTTAGAGAACCAGTCAAATATTGGACGTAGCGTCTCACTATTCAGCTGTACTGCTGTAGACAAAAACAAGGCATTCGAGCGAGTAGCGCCTTCCCACAAATTCTTGGCGCCTTTCAAACTGGGCCCAAACTCATACACATCCTTGTTTTTATCAGTGTCACAATGTCGATCGAACCAACGTTGCGGCTTGAACGCTTTGTACACCATGAGGTGTTCGCTAATGATTCTCTGCGCGGTCATCGCAAAACCGTACTGATAACGCACACCATCCAAAACAAATGTGACCTCAAACTCAGAGGGCAGACCGGCCGATTCAGGGTCCAGCCTGAAAGGCTGTAGTCGATCAAATGTTTGGCCTGGTTGCAGGGAAGCAGATTCCAGAACCACACCGCGCATGAATTGCAGCGCCTTGATCAGGTTGGATTTGCCGCTTGCATTTGCGCCATACACCACGGCACTCATGAGCAAATACGGGGCTGCTTTCAGCCCTGTGGCCGTGGCATGGGTGTCCAACAGCGTCTTGTCTGTGGAGGCAACCAAGCTCAGCACTTGCTCGTCGCGAAGGCTTCGGAAATTCTTGACGCGGAACTCTACTAGCATCGCATTCACCATCTAGTTAAATAATATCCTCTAATTATGCGCTTTTTACGCAAATTATCAATTTATTTAAAATTCAAGACGAGAATATTAGGAAAGTTATATTTTGGCAATTTTGGAGCAGGAGGCAGGGCAGCGAGCAACGGCCTCGGCTAGGCGCAAACCGTTGTTTGCGCTGCCCTTTTCCCTACACCGGCAGCACAAATTGAAAGTGAAGCTCTGAGCCACGCGGCTCCATGAGCAAGCGCGGATCAAACAAAAAATCACGCGCGTTGCCCGGGTGACCGGGCAAATAGAGTTGCGTGGTCAGGATGGGGCCACCCTTGCGCTGTACCCTGACATGCAAGTGCGGCGTACGACCGGGGTAGGCACCAGGCACTAATGTGTCCAGCACGAACTGCCCTTTAGCGTTAACGAACTGGTGCCCTCTTAATCGGTAGCCTTGATTATCGTATTCACCCTTGTCATCGCACTGCCAAAAATCCAGCAGTGCACCAGGCACCAGCCGGCAGTTTGCATCAACAACTTGGCCCGTCAGACGCATTCGGTTTGCCTTCATGCCGGGCTCAATCAGGTTACTGCGCTCCGGCGATTGCGGGATAAAAAATGGTCCGGCGATCTGAGGCGGCGTCGGCCCACCGCAAGAAGGCGTGGCGGTCGTCTGTGCTAATGATTTCCGGGTGGTGAGGATGGCGGGCGCAACCAAGCCAAGGTGTAATACCAAACCACCAGAAAAATGTAACCAGCGTCGTCGGTTGGGGCTATGTGGATCCATATTCGCTCACCTCACTCGCCTGAAGATAACACTAATTTTTTGATCTCTGGTTCAGCATACCGGCAATGGCAACTTGCGCCGCGACCAGCTACTTTTGTCCGAAATTTATAGACAATTTCCGGACAGAAGGGGCAATGCGTGGTCCAAGCCGGGCTGAGGTCATCACTCCCCACCCTGCAGTCGCGACAACGCACCTATCGGGCGATCATCGCACTTCGCTCGCCAACCAATCTCATCCACTTTACGAATAATCCATCGCCTATTTTTGAATGTGAATTGACCACGCCCTGCTGCAGCCATAGATTGCGCACCTCATCGCGCAAGTGATGAGCGAGGTTGACAGCTCGTATGCACAAAGAGGAAAAATCCACCCTTGAAGAAAATTTCAAGGCGTATCCACTTATGCAGGGAGATGTCATGAACCACGCACCACGCCGTAACCCAGCGCATCGTCGGCGTCGAATTCATAGCAAGGGCTTTCCGTATGTTCGCTTTGCGACCGTTCGGGCTAAAAACAAACGCTCGCCGTTTTCACCGAGCTTGGTACTGCGGGGCGACTGGCTCACCGAAGCCGGCTTCCTGCCCCACTTGCGCGTGCGAATTACGGTGCATGCGCAGCGCTTGGAAATAGAGCTGTTGCCCGGGGCAGGCGTGGGCGACCCATGGCCTCCACCGAAACCATTGACCTGCCCGGTTAATGTAAGCCCTCAACACACAAAATATTTCGGAGCGGACCGCCCGAGAATGCTTGCATTAGAAATCTCAGACCATTACTGATCGGAGCGTTCTAGTCGCTAGTTTAAAGAGCTAGCGGCTTGAATCCCGCCTCTGTTGAATCTTGCGGCGTAAGAACGCAGCCCTCGAAAGATGACTGTGCACGCCTGCCGTACGTTCTCGCCTTCAAGTTGAAATTTTTTCGTCTGTGGATTTCCTTGAATCCAAAATAGATCCCATCAAAATAATCTGAGCTTCCCTAAAAAATAATGAAAAATCTCTCAAGAAGCACCGTCGCTCTTAATCAGACGAATCAATAAAATCTTGACGTGAGCTTGCCCCCGGAAAGTGGATCCCATAACGAGATGCATAATCTTGTGTATGGGAGGTGTTATGGGAAAGACAAACCGGG
>Ga0194133_10003217_pt1 | contig 23566 bp, 26 predicted proteins | sample TA2KigOf40mmetaG_FD_155448 | JGI IMG/M metagenome (GOLD analysis project Ga0194133, IMG submission 155448) | Freshwater microbial communities from Lake Tanganyika, Tanzania - TA2015055 Kigoma Offshore 40m | ecosystem: Environmental > Aquatic > Freshwater > Lake | place: Tanzania: Lake...
CCAAGAATCTCAACATCTGGGCTTAAGAGAATTGATTTGAGCGGTTCTATTTTGCATAAATCTGTTGATAAATATTTTAAGGCCGAATCACAAAAAATTGTGGCAACGCCAAAATCTTGAGAATTTTCTTCAAGAAGTTTTAAAGCACCAATAAAGTTTGCCCCAGATGAAATCCCAACCGAAAGTCCAGCTTGGTTGATTTTTTGTGCCATAATTACGGCATCAGCATCATCAACGCTAACGATTTTTTCGAGCTCATTTAGTTTTAAGATTTCTGGAATAAATTCATCACTAATTCCTTGAATGCGATGTTGACCAATTTTTTTACCACCCGTGCTTAAAGTTGGCGAGTTAAGAGGCTCAAGAGGATGACATTTAACTGGTAAATTATTGGCTAAACAATATTTATGAAAACCCATTATTGTGCCTCCGGTTCCAACTCCAGCAACAAAATGACTAAGCTTAACACCAAGTTTTTGAATATTATTAAATAATTCGGGAGCCGTATATTCAAAGTGAGAGTTTATATTTTCAATGTTGGTGAATTGTTGTGGGCAAAAAGCATTAGGATTTTTAGCAACAAATTCATTGGCTTCGCTAATAGATCGCAAAAAACCACCCTGCTCTTTTGAAATTTTTATAACTTCGGCACCATAAAGCTCTATGGTATCATAGCGCTCTTTACTCAACCAATCGGGCATAAATATTTTAACCTTATGACCCAAAGCTCGACCCAAAGCACTAAAGGCAATTCCGGTATTACCGCTAGTTGCTTCAACAATAACATCACCTTTTTGGATAAGATTTTTTTCGTAAGATTTTTTTAAAATATGAAGAGCAATTCGATCCTTGATTGAGCCACTGAAATTGAATGCTTCATATTTGGCATAAATTTTTTTAACTTTTGATTTGTATTTAAAAGATACTTCAACAATTGGTGTATTGCCAAAAAAACCTTCAAGATTTTTTAAAATTTCTAATTGTTGGGAAGAAGACATGTTGGTTAGGATTTAATAAAATTAGTTAAAACTTCAGAATGATTAGTAGCATAAAACTGATCTAATAAAAACATGCTAGAAATATTATATTTTGAGTCAATGAGAATTCTTGCGTCTCTAAGGAAAGTTGCAGGATTGCATGAAATATATTGGAGTTTTTTTACACCCGATTTGGCTATATTTTTAATTTGCGGTTCAGCACCATTTCGCGGAGGATTAATTATAATATCATCAAACGCTTCCAACTCTTTGAGATTTAGCGGATCATTGAATAAATCACGAACAAAAGGACGAATTTTTTGGGATAATTTATAATTTTTAGCATTATTTTTTATTATTTCGACCATTGAATCCGAACCTTCGAAACATTCAAAACTTAGATTTTCATTGATTAAACTAAAAGAATAAACTCCAAACCCACAATATAAATCAGCAATTTTTTTAATTTCAGAAGAATCATGAATATTATTTTTTAGAAAATTAATTATATGATTAAGGCCTGTTTTTGTAGGCTGTATAAAAACATCACTATCAACTTCTATCTTTAAATTTTCACAAAATATTTGATTTTTTTTAAGTAAATATATTGGTGTAATTTGATTTTTAAATTGCCAACTACAATTGATTTTTTGATCGATTGCAAAATCAACTATTTTGCGCTCATCATGCGATGAAGGCTGTGAATTAAAGCGAAAAACAACATCAATACCGTTATCGAAATTTGTTACCACGATTTGATTTAATATATTTTGCTGAAATTTTTTAATAAATTTTTGTAAAAATGGAATTAAATCTTCTATAACCTTTTCAGCCAAATCATAATTCTCAATTTTGATCAAATCATTGGTTTTGGATCGAAAAAAACCCAGATTATTGTGTTTATCAACCTGAAAAACAACTCTGCGACGCGAACCTTTACCAATCCAAATAAACTCAATTTTATGACCCAGAGATTTTAAAAAATTGCAGATAAATTCTTGTTTTTGATTTTGATATTCTTGCTCACTATTGAGATGGGGGTTGATCATTTTTTTTGCGCTTTAACTTTAAAACTCCAATCAAAATATCTAAACTTCCTGAATAAAAACTTGCAATAAAATAGCTTATCAAGCCAGCAATTATCATGATTGAAAGCTCAATAATATTATTAAAATTATGCTTTAATGAAAAATATTTGTTTAAAAATAACAACACAAAAGCCATCAATAAAGATGGTATAATTATGAGTAATAATTTTTTGAGAAAATGATTTTCAAAATAAAAAAGTTTTTTGCGAAGTAGATTAATTATCAAAAGCGATAGATTTAGATAACTAGAAATAACTGATGCTAAGATGATTCCAACAAAACCCAATTGCGCTAAATAAAAAATATAATTAAGACCAATATTACTGCACAAACAACATAACGCAATTTTCATAGGGGTTTTGGTATCAAGCCTTGAAAAAAATGCCGGCTCCATAACTTTTACTAAAACAAATGATGGCAACCCAAACGAATAAAACATCAGGGCTTTGCTCACAAAATTAGTTTCATTTTCACCAAAGGCTCCTCTTTGAAAAAGGGTTGAAATTATTGGATAAGACAAAATTGTTAAAGCCAAAGTTGCAGGCATAACTAAAATCAAACTAGCTTCGAGAGCAGTATTTTGAAGCTTAATTGCTGAATCAAATTCGCCACTTTTGATGCGTCGAGATAAATTTGGCAATAATGCAATTCCAATTGCAATTCCGATCATGGCTAGCGGAAGTTGATTAATTCTATCAGCATAATACAAATAAGACACCCCGCCAGCAATAGCACTGGCGAAAATCGAATCGACCAATAAATTAATTTGCATAACATTTGCGCCAACAATTCCGGGCAAAAGTTTACGAAAAAACTTTTTTATATCAGCATTAAGTTTTGGAATTTTTGGATAAACCAAATAACCATTTTTATAAACCGCATAACTAACAACAATAAATTGCATAATTCCTGCAACAAAAACTCCCCAAGATAGAGCGTAGCCATAATTGGGAAAAAATTTTCCAAAAAATAATACCACCAAAATTAATATTGAATTTAATATAATTGGCGACGAGGCCGGAACAGCAAATTTATTGATAGAATTAAGCACGCCCGAAAATAGAGAAACTAATGAAATAAAAATTAAGTAGAAAATTGTAATTCTTGAGAAACTTACAAGTTGTTGGGATTTGAATGGATCAGCGAAAAACCCCGGAAACAAAATTTTCATAAAAAAAGGCATGAAAATTTGAAAAATTATTACAAAAATTAACAAACTAAAAAGTAGAATCGAAAAAATATTAGCTAAAAAATAACGAGTATTTTGTGGGCTTTCATCGTTATTTTTGTAATTTATTTTTTCTATAAAAATTGGTACAAAAGCTGAATTAAAAGCTCCTTCTGCAAAAACCCGTCGAAAAAAATTTGGCACACGAAATGCTCCAAAAAAAGCATCGGATAAAACGCTAACTCCAATATATCTAGCAATTAAAATATCGCGAATAAAACCTAAAATTCTTGATAGAGAGATAAAGAAAGAGATTGTGAAAAAAGATTTAAACATATTTTACGAGAAAATATTCCAAAAATCTTCTGAAATATTTTGCGGAATAATCATAACGCTAGCATTGATTTTGTCGCCAATTTTACCAACAATTTTTGGTAAAACCGTGTTATCAGATTGAAAATTTTGTGATTTTCCGAACACGATCATTTTACAATTTCCAACTGCTTTAATTTCTTTCGTAATTTCAGCGACAATATCACCTTCGCGTAATGATATCGATGGTTCTATGCCATTTGGCAAGCAAATATTATCGACTAATTTTTTAAGATGTTTTTGAATTTGATTGCGCTTTTGATTCGAAATTGCCTCACTTGCAAACAACAAATTTCGATGCGAACCTTCAATAACAGCCAGAATTTGGAGCTTTAAATTGTTTCTTTTAACCATATGAGTTGCGTATCGCAGAGCATTTTCAGAGGCATTAGTGGAATCAATACAGGCAATAATGGTCGACATGAAATGATGATTTATTTTTTAATAAATTTTACAAAAAAATAGTTGGTTAAAACACCTACAAAAATTGCGATAAAAACCGCTAATAATCCATAAATGACTGACTGATTTGATGCAAAATCTGAAATTTTTGCACTTAACCCAACTTGATTAACATAAATTGGGATGGATTGGTACGATAAAATCGAGCCATTATTTATCAAATAAATTTCTACAACATATGTACCAAGCAAAATATTTTTTGGAAAATCGATCATCACTTTAAATAGGGTTTCGTCCAAAAAATCAATTGGCTTGGTATTAGATGCAAAATATTGTTTATTTTCGAGCAAATCAACCAGCTGTATCCTAAATTCATTCATTTTTGAAGGTGAAAGATTTTGGGAAATCTCAAATTTAATATTATTTTTACCAAGCTCAAAATCGTTCAAATTGTCTTCGATCATTCGGCCATTATTGAAAGTAGAAAATAGCGAATAAAAGCTGTATGAATTTTTAAAACGAACTCTTTCGCCATTATACCAAACTCCGAGCAAATTTTCTTTTTTGCTAACTATAAAATTTTTTCGGGGACCGCGAACCGAAATAACGATATTTCCAGCATCACTTTTAGCGCCAAATAACAAAATTTGCGCGCCCTTAAATTCAGTGTCGACATTAATTTCATTTGAAGAAATTCCAGATATTAGTGGGACAGCCCTAGCATCAAAGTGATGTATAATAAATAAAAATATGATTAAGAATAACCTGAATTTCATTTCAAAATCTCTAGCGAATAAATGTTGCTTGGCTCAGCAAAAAGTTGAAACATCATTTTAAAACAAATTAATAATAACAGCACCGCAAGGAAAGCCCGAGTTGCATTTGCATCAACTTTATATGCAATTCTTGAACCAAATTGAGCACCAATTGCCGAACTAAAAATCATCAAAGCCCCAAGAACAATATCAACATTATTGCCAGCAATTGCTTGAAGAAAAGTGGCATTACTGGCAATAAAAACAATTTGAAATAACGAAGTGCCAACTACAAGATGTGATGGCATTTGCAAGATGTAAATCATGGCTGGAATCATGAGAAATCCACCTCCGATACCCATCAAAGAAACTAGAATACCAATTCCAAAACTAATGATAATTGGTACAAAAATGCTAATATAAACCTCAGATTTATTGAAATAAGTTTTTAAAGGAAGTTTATCAATTTTTCGCAACAACCATTGAAACTTAACGCGATCATCATGGTGATGTTGCCAATCCATTCCAAATTTTTTATCAATAAAATTTTTAAAACTATCGGAAAGCATAGTTAAGCTTATCGCCCCAAGAAACAACACATAGGTAAGAGCAATAACTAAATCAATTTGACCAGCATTTTGTAGGATTTTAAAAATTGATACACCAATCGATGAACCAATAATTCCGCCCAAAACCAAAAATAGCCCCATTTTTATGTCGACATTACCCTTTTTAAAATGCGCCAAAAGACCAGAAACTGAAGCAGAAATAATTTGATTAGTTGATGTTGATACCGAAACTGCCGATGGAACACCAATAAAAATTAAAAAAGGCGTCGCTAAAAAACCTCCGCCGATTCCGAACATTCCAGCCAAAAAACCAGTGATCAATCCAAGCGCAAGAACTAAGAAGATATTGACAGGAATTTCAGCTATCGGAAGGTAAATTTGCATTCAATAGGTTAGTTTGTAATTAAAATTTTATTACCTAAAAAACTTTGTGATGAATTCATATTTTTTTCACTGGTTTCATCTTCAAAAAGTTTAATATGAGCTAGGCCAGTTACTGATTTAGCTTGAAAATTAACAATCATCGACAAAATCAAACCAATCGATTTAAAATCAGTTTGGTTGTCAATAGAATTATTGGATGAAGATAATATTTCTAGGTTATTAACACCAAAAAATTTTAGATTTCCATCATCAATTTGTAAAGAATTTAAATTGCTTAAAGAGCCAAGAAAATCAATAATTGAATCATTAAAATTTATAATTTCAAATTTAACAATTTTTTTGCGTATTGACCCACGATAATGATTGCGAGCAGTTGTTTCTTGACCCAAATAACAGCCTTTTTTGTAAGAAATAGCATTTAAATTGTCAAAATCATATTCGGCTACAAATGATTTTTCGGGTATTAAATCATATATTCCTTCGGGAATTTTAAAATCAATTCGACGCTGATGATAATAAATTAAACTTTGAGCATTGTTGCTGTCTATTTTAGCAAAATCATCATAAAATCTATAACCAAAATTTTTCATTCTTGGATCCAAAAATCCAATATTTTGGCTATTAAAAAACACCCTGATAGCAGAATTTATAGAAATTTCGACCCTTGAACGCAATTTATATAAATTTAGTTTTTTGATAATTTCATGTGCTTGATATTGATGGCAATCTATAAAAAATTTATCAACATTATTATAAATAAAAAAATCGGCAAAAAAACGTCCTGAAGCATTCAAAAAAGCCGTATATAACAATTCTTGATTTTCCAATAATTTAATATCGTTAGTAATTAAACTTTGCAAAAATTCAGTTCGATCAACTCCTGAAATTTCAATGATTTGTCTATCTTTAAGCCACAACATTTTAATTTTTATAAATTTCGTTTAATTTTTTGATTACCGCTTATTATATTTAAAATATTTAAAAAAATAATAAATCGAAAATCTCTATTTTTTTTGCATTTTATCTATAGAAAATTAGTGTTTTTTCGTTATTATTATTACCTTAGCGATATAAAATTCTCACTTAATAATGTATTTAAAATTAATAAAAATACCGATTTTTGTTCTAATATTATTCTGCTCATCATGCCTACTCTACGAGCCAATGCCGAATGATTGGAACTGGGGATTTAAACCACGACCACTTACGGGTGTTAAAAATTTTCCATCTACCAAAACCCAATATGGCAAAGGCTTTAAAGATGGATGTAGTTCAGCTTGGCGCGCCGTTACTAAGGGTTTGGGGTCAGATTTAGAAACCAGAATCGACTTTAAAAGAATGAAAAAAACTTCAGATTATACAACTGGTTGGTTCGACGGAATTGAACAATGCACTTATATCGTTGATTGGGATGTTCCGTAATATGATTTCAAAAACTTCCTATCATATAAAAATACTATTTGTTTCCATAATTTTGGTAATGAGCTTTTCGTGCCGGATGCCAGATAATTTTGGCTTTTATCAGCCAATCACTATGGATTTACGAGTGCCAGATGGTCCACCAGAATTTAAGGCTGGGTGGTACGCAGGATGTAAAACTGCCCTCGCCAATCGTTCCTTTGCCAATGCTTTTGTTTATCAACAAGATTCTGGTTCACACTATGGCACTGGAGTATATCAACATGATTCAGTTTTTCAAACTGGCTGGCGTATGGCCTTTTTTTCATGCGTTACTCATGCTACCACGTTTACCAGCTTCAATTCAATGCAACATGCGCCACTTTCAAAATGAATAAAATATTTTTTAAAGAATCCATTATTTTCTTGATAATCCTTCTTACATTGCCAAATTGTTCAAGTAAAATGCAAAAATCTTTACCAGCTCTAGCAGATCGCGACGCTAAACAAGAACTCGATGACGCAACAGGTGAATATCGCCTTGGATGGCAAGATGGTTGCGAGACCGGAATTTCGGGTGGATCAAATACTTTTTATAAAATGTTTTATCGTAACAATAAAATTGATGGTTACTTAATCGCCAATTCATCAGATTATCGCGACGCATGGGATTTAGCATTTTGGTATTGTTTTCGCTCAACTTATATCAGACAAAAATCTTCGATTTGGAGCTCAATCATGAAAGGTTTTCGTTAATGAAAAAAATTTTTTTGATAATTTTTCTAATAATTACAAGCGCCTCATGCCAATGGATTAAAGATTCTGGTACACCTTTTTTTTCAATGATGAATATCAAAATTCCCCCTGGAACACCAACTTTTCAAAAAGGCTTCAGAGATGGTTGTGAAAATATTGTTTATGCACGCGGTAACCCACTATATCGCGCTAAATACAAAGGTTTTCGCTTTGATCCAAAAATGATTGGCAACTCCGAATATCGCTTTGGACATTCCCGCGGTCAGTCTTTTTGCTTTATGCATGTGATATCGAATGTTCATAATTCAGCGGATAATTATTTGAATTATTACGACCCAACTATGATGGCTCAAAATTACAATACCGTTGGCGATGGTTTATTTGATGGCGGGGTATTTAGTCAAAGCCTAACAACTCCAGGCAATGGAATTGATGGAATTTTCGATGTTTTACAAAAAGGAGGTGGTGGCACAACTGGCTCTGCATTCTCAAGTAATCCATTTTGGGCAGGTGGCTCAGTAGGGCAATTTTTTGGTCAAGGTTATTCTGGCTCATATTATGGTCAATAAATCAACTTTAACAAACCTAAAAAAACTAATTTGTTTATTGATTTTATTTAATTCGTGCGCTTGCACTAAATACTGGTATAAGCCGATGGGCTGGATATTTAAAAACATTCCAAAAGATGGCACTCCAGGATATAAACTAGGCTGGATTCATGGATGCGAATCTGGACTTGGCACGCAATTTGGTGGGGCAATTTATCAATCTTTTTATACTTGGAAGCGCGACCCCGATATCGCCTCATCAAATCCAGACTACAATAAAATTCGTAAAAGATATAAAAAAGAACTGAAAGATATTAATTGGAATAATACCGCCGAGATAAAAAAGAATTTAAATGACTACAACACTGTTTTTTGGATGGGTCACTATTTTTGCAGACAAACTATCATTGGCACTCTTAAAACTGCCGATATGGCCCCGCCAGTTGCCGACGAAGAAAGATACGATCCGATGGCTCATAGTCTTGGTAATATATTCAAAATGACTGGCATAGGCGATACTCGGATCGGCACGGGATTGTGGTAAATTATTAAGGATATTAATTTAATTTGGCGATTAAATCCACAATAAAATCAACCCCCAAATTGCCATTGATGCGCATTTTTGCGATGTCATTTTGTTCAATAAACTCATCTTTCATAAACAGCGATCGAAATTTACATTTGCCATCATCAAGGACAGAAGAATTATGCAAAAAATTGCCCACCAAACTGCCAAAACCGCCAATTGCACCCTCTTCGATAGTTATCAATAATTGATGAGTTTGAGCTAAATTTAGTACCAAATCCTCATCAAAAGGCTTGGCAAATCTGGCATCAACTATGGTTATTTCTAAATTATATTGTTGCTTTAAAATTTTACTGACCTCAATGACATTTTCTAAAATGGTGCCGAGAGCCATAACTGCTACTTTCGAGCCTTTTTGAAGAATTTTTGCTTTACCAATTTCAAGAATTTCGTTGTCATTAAAATCAATATCACAATTGGCTTCAGCTCGAGGAAATCTGAAGGCACTCGGACCATTATTAATATTTTGTGCAGTATTTATCATTTTAACTAATTCTTGACCATTTGAAGGTGCCATAACAGTAAAATTCGGAATATTAACCAAATAAGCTATATCAAACGAACCCGCATGAGTCGGACCATCAGCTCCAACAAAACCCGCTCTATCAATCGCAAATCTAACTGGCAATTTTTGCAAAGCTACGTCATGAATTATTTGATCGTAGGCTCTTTGCAAAAAGGTCGAATAAATTGCACAAAATGGCTTCATACCCTCTGCCGCAAGACCTGCTGAAAAAGTTACCGCATGTTGCTCGGCAATACCAACATCGAAAATTCTCGCAGAATGATCTTTCGCAAAAACATCAAGCCCAGTTCCGCTTGGCATCGCAGCGGTGATGGCTAAAATTTTATCATCACTATTTGCGCTTTTGGCTAATTTAGTGCCAAAAATTTTTGAAAAAGTTAAAAATTGTGATGAAGATTTTTTTTGGATTCCAGTTGAAGGATCAAAACTTGAAACCGCATGAAGCTTGTCACTACTTTGCATTTTATCGGTCAACCCCTTGCCTTTTTGAGTAACGCAATGAATTAGGATTGGATCAGAAGATTTGTCGTCACGAATATTTTGTAAAATTGGAATCAAAATATCTAAATTATGCCCGTCGATTGGGCCAATATAATAAAATCCTAGCTCTTCAAAAATATTACCTCCCATCCACCAGTCTTTGAGAGATTTTTCAAATTTTCGCGGATATTTGCCGACGGAATTAGGTAATTTATCGACAACTTTTTTCGACAAATCACGAATCTTTAAATATGATTTAGAGGAAGCTAGGCGCGAAAAATAATGCGACATCGCTCCAGTTGGGGGTGCAATCGACATATCGTTGTCATTCAAAATCACGATCAAACGATTATCGTTAAAATATTCATTTTCGAGTGCGCCTGCGTTATTCATTGCTTCAAACGCCATGCCAGCCGACATTGCACCATCTCCTATTACCGCAATAACATGTGATTTTTCTTGTTTAAATTTTTTAGCAACAGAAATACCAAGCCCCGCTGAAATCGAGGTCGAACTGTGCCCTGCCCCAAACGGATCGTATTCACTTTCTTCGCGACGAGTAAAACCAGCCAAACCATTAGGTTTTCTAATGGTGTGCATTTTGTGACGTCGACCAGTTAAGATTTTATGTGGATAGGCTTGGTGACCAACATCCCAGATTAATTTATCGTGCGGAGTATCAAAAACATAGTGCAAAGCACAAGTAAGCTCAACAACGCCAAGCCCAGCTCCCAAATGACCACCAGTTTTTGCAACACTAGCAATGGTTTCTTGTCTCAATTCATCAGAAATTTGTTTAATTTCATCAATAGAAAATTGTTTTAAATCGTGTGGAAAATTAACTTTATCAAGAAGCGGAGTAGTTGATTTTGCTGGATTAGTCATTTATAAAAATATTTTAAATTTATTTTGTAAAAGATAATTGCTTGGGCTAAAGTTCGCTTGCATCAGTCATTCTAAAATCAAACTTAAGCACTGAATATCAATCATTATTATGCAAACTTTTGCATAATAATTAGCACGAAAATTTTAGTCGCGCTTAATAAAATCACAAGTGAGCAAATGGTTCAAAATCTTAAAAATTTACTTTTTATTCGTGAAACTAAATTTATTTATTTGAGTTTTTTTTGCTTCGCTTCAGCCATCGGTGCTAATTTGGTAACTTTCCCAACTTTGTTAAAAAAAAACCACATCGACCCTTCGCAAATCGGCTTAGCCTTTGGTGTAGAAATGTTTGGCATGGCCTTAATGTCATTTTTTATAAGTAGATTTGTCGGCAAAATTGGCATTTTTAAAGCTATAAAATATGCTTCTATTACTTACTCTTTCTTAATTTTAATAAGTTTTTTTTATTTTAGTTATTATTGGTGGCTATTACTAGTTTTTATTCTTGGTTGCTGTTGGTTAATAATGGCTATTACTCGAATTTCGTGGCTAAATAATTTGGTAACCAGCGAAGATCGTGGCGTTGCCCTTGGCATTTTTAGCGCTTTAATCTCGCTTGGAGTTGCCTTTGGTCCAGTATTGGTAAAAATTTTTGGTGCCGAAAGTTATTTTTCATTTTTATGTGCAAGTCTTTTAGCGCTTTGTGCTTTTCTGGCTTTAATTCCTCTTCGAAAAAACATTAATTTTACAATTAATAATCAACGAATTTCATTGAAAGAATTTTACAAAAAAAACCCCAATAGTTTTTGGAGTCGATTTTTTCTCGACTTCACCACTTATGTAATTACATCGCTTTCAGTGGTGTTTGGCACTTCAATTGGCTTAAGCCCCGAATTATCTGGTTTATTCATCACCACTTACATGGCGAGCGGTTTTTTTGACATAATTGTTGGTTTTATTTTAAAAAAAGTTCCCGCTAAAAAGCTTATCAATATTGGATTCTTAGGCTGTTTATATTGTTTTTTATTAGTAAGTTTATACCAAAAATCTTATGCGCTATTAATTTTGTTATTTTTCATTTTTGGACTTTTTATCGCCTGCATTTATGTCTCGGTTTTCAAAATGATGAATGATGATTACAAGTCAGAAGAATTAGTTTCTGCCAACGCCACTTTTCAATTTGTAGGCACTTGCGGAGCGCTTTTTGGCACCGTTATTGGCGGTTTGATGATTAAATATTTCGGTGCTCAAGGCTTTCCCATTATCATTTGTTTTGGAGCCTTATTTTATTTAACATTTTTAGTAATTTATGAAAAAACCAAAAAATAAAATTAGATTAGGTGTCAACATTGATCATATCGCCACAATTCGTAATGCTCGAGGAGGGACACATCCCGATCCAGTTTTAGGAGCGATTTTGGCACAAAAAAGTGGAGCTGACGGCATTACCATTCACTTACGTGAAGACCGTCGACATATTCGCGACGAAGATTTGGCGCGCCTAAAACAACATATCAAAATTCCGATTAATTTAGAAATGGCGTGCACAACTGAAATGCTAAAAATCGCCATCAAAACCAAACCCAATGCGGTTTGTATCGTCCCCGAAAAACGCCAAGAAATCACCACCGAGGGCGGATTAGATTTAATAAAAAATTATGACAAAATTCGCGATTGCATCACTCAACTCAAAAAAAATAAAATTCGCATTTCGCTTTTTATTGACGCAAATATCGAACAAATTCAAATGGCTCATCAACTCAAAGCTGACATAGTTGAAATTCATACTGGTGAGTTTTGTCAACTTAAAGGCTCGAAACAAATTCAAGAATTTAATAAAATCAAAAAATGTTTTGAACTTGCTTCAAGCCTTGGTTTAGAATGTCATGCTGGACATGGCTTAAACTATGAAACTGCTAAAAAAATTGTGAAAATTCCTCAAATAAAAGAGTTAAATATTGGACATTTTATAATTGGAGAAGCGATATTTGATGGTCTTTCAAAGGTAATTAAAAAAATGCAAAAAATGTTAAGGTAGTTTTGATTTTTGTTTAAATTTAATTTTCAATTTTAAGACGAAATTAATCTACTTTGAGGTTTTTTAGACTCCGCCAATTTGGCATTAATTCGTCCATTTTCGCATAAAATTTTTGACCGTGATTTTGCACAAAAAAATGGGCAATTTCATGGACAATTACATATTCAATAAACTCAATTTTATAATGAATTAAACTCAAGCTGAGCCAAATTCTTTTATGTCGCGGATTACAGCTTCCGTAGCGGGTATGCATTTTTTTGATTCCTAAAAATTCAACTTTAACTTGAGCAATTTTTTGCCATTTTTCAAGAAGCTGAAAGGCGATTTCTGATAATTTATCGCGCAAAAACTTTTCCAATATTTTGTTTTTATTTAATTCATCACACTTTTCAAAATTTATTAAAAATATTGAACCAGCCACCTCTTCATCTTGATTAAAATCGATTTCGACTCTTGGTTTTGTATGATCAGATTTTAATTCGATACGATAAGTTTTTCCCAAATATCTAATTATTTTGGCTTGAAAATTGAAATTTGATAAATTTTTATGCAGAATTTTTTGACGATTTTGTTCAATCCACAACAATTTTTTATTCACAAAGTTATGAATTATTTGCGAATTAGTTTTAAGTGGCGCACAAATCTTAAGACTTGCATCACGAGCATTAATTTTTAAATAAATTCGATTAATTTTTTTGTAATCAATTTGAATGCTGAGACCTTCAAGGTCAATAATCTCTGAATTGTAAATTTTGCGTTTAAAGGTACTTCTGGTCAATTTTATTTATAATTTTAACTTTAAGGGCGAAGCTTTATACTTCATCATCGGAGGATATTTCAAAATCGATGGGGATTTTTTTGTCAGACTTTAAACCTAAATTTTTTAGTTTTTCTGCCTGCGACAAAAGATTTCCATTGCCCTCGCGTAATTGTCTGATTGCATTATCATATGAATCTTTTGAAGCATCGAGTTTTCTTCCAATTTCAAGTAAAGATTCGGTAAAACTCACAAATTTGTTATATAATTTTTCACCACGATTAACAATCGCCATGGCGTTTTTACTTTGCATTTCACGCTTCCATAAATCATCAATAATTTTAAGACACGCAATCAAATTAGTCGGACTTACCAATAAAATTCTTTTGCTGTAGGCATAGGCCCATAAATTTTTATCTGATTGAATTGCCAATAAATATGCGGGCTCGACCGGCATAAACATTATGGTAAAATCAAGAGACTTTTCAAGTTCATCATATTTTTTTTCAGCTAGACTATCGATATGATTTTTGACTGATTTTAAATGTTCTTCGAGGTATTTTTGCGACTCCGCCTCATTGGTAACTTCGCAGAATTTATTATAAGAAATAAGCGATACTTTAGAGTCTGTAATGATTAAGCGATTATCGGGTAAATGAATTTGAAAATCTGGTCGTAAATTTTTACCATCATCATTATTGAATGATTTTTCTTTAAAATAATGAATATCTTTTTGCAGACCAGAATGCTGGAGAATGGTTTCAAGAATCATCTCGCCCCAATTGCCTTGTTTTTTGGAATTGCCCTTTAGAGCGCTCGCCAAATTATTGGCCTCACTAGAAACTTTATTAGTTTGCTCAAATAGCGATTTGATTTGCTCTTGCAACACCAATCGCTCTTTCGAATCTTTATCGTATGTATCAGCAACTTGTTTTTTAAAGTTATTGATATTTTGACCTAGAGGCTCAAGTATTTGCAAGATATTTAATTTGTTAATCTCTGTAAATTTTTCAGATTTTTCTTGTAAAATTTTATTTGCTAAATTTTCAAAGTTCAGTTGAAAAGTTTTTTGCAAATCTTCGACTTCTTTTTTTTGATTATCGATTTTTTCTTGAAGGTATTTAGTTTTCGACTCAAGTTGACCATTGATCAAACCTAAATTTTGACATTTATCACTCAAAATGTGGTTTTTTTCTTCAAATTCGGTGAGTTTTTTTACAGTATTTTGCATATTTTGTTGTGAAGTCACTAAAAAAGCCTGAACTTCGGCCAAATTTTTTTCGAGATTGTCTTTTTTTTCAGAAATTTCAGTGATGATATTTTGATATTTTTGGCATTCGTTATTTTTGGTGGACAATTTTTCAAGATTAATGGAAATTTCAATATTTTTGTGACCAATTTCTTGCTTCAAAACCTCAAATTGTCCGTGGGTTTGACGATTTTGCTTAAGAATGTAAAACATTCCGCTAATTAATAAAAAATTGATAAAAAGAGAAAATAACAGAAACATAATTTACATATTTTTAAAACTGGCACGAAAGTAAGAGTAACCAGTGATTACAGTTAAAATTGCTGCCAAACAAAATAAAATTTTCGCCAAAACACTAATTACCGAAATTAATAAATATTTTATTTCAACCTCAATATAACCTCCAAACCATTGATATAAAACATATGCTGATCCGTTTTCACCAAGCAACAAACCTCCTATCCCAAACATTTGTACTGCGGTTTTATATTTTGCCAAAATACTAACTGGGACTCGCACATTAACTTCTGCTAAATACTCTCTAAGCCCAGAAACCAACACCTCGCGAGCGATAATTATAAGACCAGGAAATAAAATCCATGGGTTGGTTGGATTAAATTTTATGAGCATAACTATTGTGACGATAACCAATAATTTATCAGCGATTGGATCAAGACAGCGTCCAAAATTTGATTGAACTCGCATTGAGCGCGCTAAATAACCATCAAAATAATCTGTGATTGCAGCAATTCCAAATAGCAAAGCCGTTATAACATTTGAAAACATTCCGGGGATATAAAATGCTCCGATCAGAAGCGGAATTAGAATAATCCGCAACAATGTAAGAAAATTAGGAATTTGATTCATTGGATTTTGTGTATTTATCTGGAATTGTTATATAAGAGCAGATTTTTTAATTAAAATTATTATAATTTCTATTAACTTTTCTTATCTATTATAACTTTATCAATTTTCATTTTTGCTTCATTAAGCCTTGAATTACAGTGCTCTTTAAGGGAATTTCCTTCTTCGTAGAGCTCAATCATTTGTTCAAGATTGATTTTTTGTGATGACAAAATTTGTGCAACTTCCTCAAGCCTAGAAATAGCTTCTTCAAAAGACATCTTGGAAATCTTTTTTAAATTATTTTTTTCAATTTGTACGTTGGTCATATATTCTTTATTTTTATTCTCTTTCAAACAAAGGTAATGCTTCACCAATTTTATCAGTGAGTCTAATTGGATATTGATCTGAAAAGCACGCATCACAATATTGCGGAGAATTGTTGTCGCGCTTGGATTGATTAATTGCTTGATACAAACCATCAATTGATAAATATCCTAAATAATCAGCACCAATCATTTGGCGAATTTCTTCGACTGACATTTTTGATGCAATCAAAGCATCTTTTTCTGGAGTATCGACACCATAAAAACATGGCGCAATTGTAGGAGGTGAAGCAATAAGCATATATATTTCTTTGGCGCCAGCCTCACGAATCATTTGGACAATTTTTTTAGAAGTGGTGCCCCGCACGATACTATCGTCAATCAAAATCACTTTTTTATCTTTGATAATCGATAAATTTGCATTGTGCTTTAGTTTAACTCCAAAATGGCGAATTTTATCGGTTGGCTCGATAAAAGTTCTGCCCACATAGTGATTGCGAATTATGCCGAGTTCAAAAGGAATTTGCGATTGCCATGCATATCCAATTGAGGCCGGAACTCCAGAATCGGGGACCGGAACTACCACATCAGCATCGAGTTTGATTTCTTTAGCAAGTTGAATGCCAATATTTTTGCGCATTTCATAAACATGTTTACCTTCAATAAAGCTGTCAGGTCTAGCAAAATAAACATATTCAAAAATACAAAATTTTGAGGGTTTGGGGGGGAATGGCTTTGAGGATCTCACGCCATTTTTATCGATCACAATCATTTCACCATGCTCAATATCACGAATAAATTTGGCACCAATTATATCAAAAGCACAGGTTTCCGAAGCGACGACATAGGAATCTCCTAAAATTCCAAGGCTTAAGGGACGAACTCCGAAGGGGTCGCGCAGGGCAATAATTCCATCTTTGTGAATCAACACCAATGAAAAAGCTCCTTCAACTTGCGAAGTGGCATCGATGATTTTTTCTTCGAGAGTATTTTTTTGACTTTTGGCTATCAAATGAATTATGACCTCTGTATCCATGGTTGATTGAAAAATCGAACCCTCATTTATTAAGCGCTTTCTAAGAGTAGAAGCGTTAGTGAGATTGCCGTTGTGAGCTAAGGCCAAAAAACCCGTACTTAATTCGGCATAAATTGGTTGATAATTACGGGCGTTTTTTTTGCCCGCGGTAGAATATCTGACATGGCCAATCGCAGAATTTCCTTCAAGTTTTTTAATTATTTTACGTGAAGTAAAATTATCAGCTATTAAGCCATCGGCAAAATGAAAATTTGCTACCCCATTATTCATTGAAACTATTCCCCCAGCTTCTTGACCACGATGCTGTAAAGCGTGTAGCCCAAGCGCAGTATTGATTGAAGCATCTTGTGAGCCAAAAATAGCAAAAATACCGCATTCTTCGTGAAATTTATCAAACATAAATTGTTTTATTACTTGGTTTTTTTGAATTGCATTGATTGGATTCTAAATAAAATTGTAAATATCAAATAAATCATATCAATTAAAACTTAGCGCACCTCGTCATAGTTATTTCGCGACATAAGATATTTATAAACAATCATGTTTTCGATAATTCGTTGAACATAATTTCGAGTTTCGGAATAAGTAATGAGCTCAATCCAATCAACAATCTTATCTTGATCTGATTGCTTTCTTGGATCATAAAATTCATTTATCCAACGTTTAGTAGCATTAGGCCCCGCATTATATGAAGCAATCGCCAACATTTCTGAACCCTCAAACTCATCAATAAGTTTTTTAATATAAAATGACCCTAAGCGAATATTATATTTTATATCGCGAGTGAGTTTTTTTTGGTCAAAACGAATTCCCAACTCCTTGGCAACCAATTTAGCAGTTCCCGGCATTAATTGCATATAACCCAAAGCACCAACCCTGCTAATTGCAGTGGGGGCAAAACCACTTTCTTGCTTAATAATAGCATGAACTAACGGAGCATATTCATCATTCATAACTTCACGAATGATTTGAAATTTTTCACGCACAAAAAAAACATTTTTCTTGGAAGCTACTCGAGAAATTTTGGCATCTAGTTGCTTATCACCAATCTCGTTGATTATTTTCATAATAACAGCAATCTGTCCATCGGTAGGGGAATTGTTTACAAGCCATTCGAATATTTTAGATGCATTTTCACGATCACCAGATACCGCCAAAATATATGCAATTTGCGCTCCTCGAGATTCAGAAATTTTTAATATATCGCGACCAGTTATTTCAGGACTTTTTGGTAAAATTATATCTTTTTCCGATCCAAGTGGGTCAAGGATTTTGCGTTTATGAATAGACAATTGTCCATAAAAGAAAATTGGATAATTAGCACCCTCTTTAAATGTCGCAATAGCTTTAGATTTTTGATTCATGGCCTCATAACACATAGCTTCCCAATATATTGCTCTTGACACCGTTACAGGCTGAAAAACATTAGAACGCATTTTTTGGAAGTGATTTAAGGCATCTTTCGGCTCATCTAAAAACCTTAGAGCAATCCAACCGGCAGTCCATTCAGCCTCCCAGAAATCGGGAGAAGTTGTTGGAAGGTTATGCTTTGAAATAACTTGGTAAGCTTTTTTATATTTGCCTTGCTTTAACAATTCTCGACCGAACAGCCTCTTGAATGGCCACCATTTATCATTATATTTAAAACTCTCTGGTGTTTCGATTAAAATTTCAATCACATCGTCAAAATTATCGCGAGATTTGTTCCAGATTAATCTTTTAAAAGTAAGTAATTCATTAGATCTTAATTTTCGCGGAATCTCAAGAAGCAAGCTATCAATATAACGAGGCGAATCATCAAATTTTAAGATGGTTTCAAACAATATTTTATAATCATTGCCAACAAAATTAAGAATTCTAAGAGCTTCGATTTTTTTGCCTTCCCATAATAATCTTTCGATACGCTGGACATGGTCATTTTCAGTAAGAATATTGCGGTATTTATCTAAAAATTGGAGCTCAGAATTATCAGTAAAATTTTCTTTGATCCATATTTTGGCGATTTCCGTTTGGATAACTTTGCTTTTAGAATCTCTAAGCTCAACGTTATTTTTTTCTGAGGCAACTTGCATAATTTTCGATTCAATTACGAATATTTTTGATTCTGTGGTCAGGGCTGGGTTGGTATTGAAATATATCTCCGACAAATTGTAGCTAATATTGTTGGCAATCGCTACTTTCTCGACATTTTTTCTGAGTTCATTAATGTTTGGAAAATAAGGATTATACATAACAAAAGTTGAAATATCGCTAAAAGAAGTTTTTTTTGGATCAATTTTATTGCTATATTTGTTCCATAAAATCAGGTCAACCAAGGCATCTGAGAGCGATTTATCTTGATCATTGACATTATTTTTGAGTTGCTTGGCCAAAACTAAAGCTTCATCAAAATTTTTTTTAGCCAATAGCTGATTTATATTCTCAAGAATTACTATGTCGCTGGTCGTAAATTTTTTCCATAATTTTTCAGAAATAAAATCTGATTTGGGTTGGGATTTTTTAGATTTAGTGGCATCAGTTTCACTTTCTTTTTCAAGATTTTGATTGGATTCAGAATCTGATTTATTGTCTCGGTCAGAATTTATATCAAAATCAGGTTTTGATGAATTTGATGAAGAGTCGGAATTTTTTTCATTCTCAAAATCTGAAGAAACTTTATAAATTTTTGGAGTCGAGGCGACGGGTAACAAAACATTTACTTTGCCAGCTTTTTCGCTAGATTTTGAGCTTGATTTTTTTGATAAATGAGCAGGATTTTGGCTTTTTTGGGCATTTTTATTTTTGGTGCGCATATCCAAAATAAGATTATCAGTTTTTTTAACAGAATTTTTAGCGCCATTAGGTGAAGATTTTAGATCTGATTTAGAGGAAATATTTTTAGAATTTTCTTTAGAGTTTTTTGGGGTTTTATTATTTGATTTTGATTTTGTGATAAGCGTGGATTTTTCAGAATTTTGTTTAGTTTTTTCTTTGGAATTATTTTTGTTAATGGTTTTGATATTATCGATTTTATTATCAACTTCTTTGGCTTCGGAATTAACAACAAAAGCGCCAGCAACAACAAATATTGCTATAATTTTAGCAATAAAATTAACGTTTGCAAAGTTCGTATAATTTTTTTTTGAGAATTTTTTTGAGAACTTTGAGAACATTTAAAGAAATTTAGGGAAATATATTTTTGACAGAATTATTGTTAATTTTATTTAAAAATTCAAACTAAAAAATTTATAAAGTTTGGCTTGCTTTAAAGCAAAAGCAAAATATTATCGCGACAAAAAAAACATGAGAGCCATCAACAATCTTCTAATCAAATTTAATTCAAAAAAAGTTGGAACTGACGAATTCGGTAACCAATATTACGAAAAAAAATCTGGTAAAAGATTTGTTATTTATAACGGCATTGCCGAGCCAACCAAAATTCCGTCTGAATGGCACGTTTGGATTCACTATTTAACTAATCAAGCTCCAGTTCAAATTAACACTAACAAATATTCATGGCAAAAAATCCATATTCCTAATTTAACTGGCACTAAAAATGCTTATTCTCCAGAAAAAACTTCTTCTAACAAAACTTCTCTCCATTATGAACCTTGGGAAGCAAACTAATTAAATTAAAAAATGAACAAAATACATAATTTTTTCGATTTTTTGGTTGGAACAATTGTCTTGGGTATTGCCATTACGTTCTTCACAATTTCTTTTAAAAGTTCCAAAATTTCATCGGATAATGGCTACAAAATTTTAGCCAAATTTGACAACGCTGACGGCATAAATATTGGTAGTGACATCAAAATTTCGGGGGTCAAAATTGGCACGATTTCCGAACAAAATCTTGACGCTGAATCATTTCAGGCGGTTTTAAAGTTTAATATATATAATCATATCAAAATTCCCACCGACTCTTCTGCTAAAATAGTTTCCGAGGGTTTATTGGGTTCAAAATATATCGCAATAACTCCTGGTGGAGATGATGAATTTATGAAAGAAGGTCAAGAAATTAACTTCACACAATCTTCAATAAATTTTGAAGAACTTCTCGGCAAATTTATTTTCAATGGCAAAGATAATAATGAAAAAAAATAGTTTTTTTGCGTTTTGTTTTACAATTTTGTTCGCAATTTCAACTAGAATTGATGCTCAAAAAATCAATTCAAGCTTATCAAATCCCGATACAAAATCTGAATCTATTACTCAATTAAATACTCCAAACCTCGAAGAAGATGACAACAATGATACCTCAAGATTCGGTAATTACGCAATTGTTCAAGCACTTAATAAAACCACTGCCAAAACTTCAATTCTCGAATTAAAAGTCGGCGAAAAATTCATTTTTGGTTCAATAAAAATTATACCTCACAGATGCTGGCAATCTCCCCTTGATCAAAAACCTGAAAACAAAATTTTACTCGAAATATTTGAATCCAAAACCGATTCAGATGACAAAATCGTTGAAAAACGAATTTTTTACGGCTGGATGTTTTCTTCAAGCCCATCAGTTTCGGGCCTAGAACACCCAATTTACGACATCATAGCTTTAAATTGCAAATTTAAATAAATCTCTCAATGATCAAAATTGCGCCTTCAATTCTCTCTGCTGATTTCGCCAAACTCGGCGAAGAAATTCTTGAACTTGAAAAATCAGGCGCTGATTATGTTCACATCGATGTGATGGATGGAAGTTTCGTTCCAAATATAACTCTGGGAAATGAAATTATTAAATCACTTAGACCAATTTCAAAATTACCTTTTGATGTTCACTTGATGATTAAAAACCCAGACATTCACATTAAAGCCTTCGCCGAAGCTGGCGCTGATATTATCACCATTCACTGTGAAGCCTCGACACACCTTGATAGAAGCGTTGAACTCATAAAATCTCTAAACAAAAAAGTTGGAATTTCTTTGGTACCCTCAACTCACGAAAATTGTTTGGATTATGTTTTAGAAAAGATTGACTTGGTTTTAGTAATGACTGTCAATCCGGGTTTTGGCGGGCAAAAATTTTTAACTTCACAGCTTAAAAAAATTGAAAATATTCGCCAAAAAATTGAAAAATCCGGCAAAAAAATTGAACTCGAAGTTGATGGTGGAATCAACGCCGAAACCGCAAAACTGGCTATCAATGCCGGCGCAAACGTTTTGGTATCGGGATCTTATATCTTTTCAAACCAATCTTATCGCAACGCGATTAATTCTTTAAAATTTAATTCACTTATTAAAAATAATTCTTATTCTTAAAGCATCTGTAGCTCAACTGGATAGAGTGTTGCTTTCCGAAGGCAAAGGTTGCGGGTTCAAATCCCACCGGATGCGCCAAAAATTCTATTTAGTCCAATAAATACATTTTATTTTTACTAAAAGAATAAAATGTCAGGTTATCAATTTAATTTTTTATTTTTATGCCTAATGGCCAACCCCCTAAACATCCCCACACCCCTACTAGATCTTGGGTACAAACAGTTTTTGGGGGAAAACTACGAAAAACTGGGGAAACCAAATCCCCAGAAACTGAAAATCCTCAAATACATGCAGATTTAGTTTATTCAGAACAAACACCAAAAGGAATAGAACAACCACCTCAAAATTCCCCACAAAATCCTCAAGTTGGTGGCGATAACGAACCAAAAAAAAGTCTCTAAAAGGTTGTAAATTAACAATATTTTTATTTTGATTTTTGTACCAAATCAAAAAAGGGGATATGAATACTAAAATAGCGTTATTCGTCGGACACTTGTTCAACGGCTTCAACCTCTGGAATATAATGTTTGAGCATATTCTCAATACCACTTTTTAAGGTGACAGTTGAACTGGGGCATCCAGAACAAGAGCCTTTTAAAACTAGATAAACAATTCCATCTTCAAATGAATGAAAAATTATATCGCCACCATCCATTGCAACGGCTGGTCGAACCTTTATTTCAATTAACTCTTTAATTTGTTTGACGATTTCAGAATCGTCAGAATTAACGGTATTTTTAGAAACTTCGACATCCCTTCCTTCAAACATAATTGGTTTTTTACTGACAAAAAAATCCATGATAATAGCTTGGATTTCAGGTGTTAAATATTGCCACGAAGCATTGCCCGACTTGGTTACAGTTATAAAATCATGACCAAAAAAAACTGCCTCAATACCATCAATCGCAAATAATTGCATCGCAAGAGGCGATTGCGCAGAAGCTTGTTTTTGATTTTTAAATTCGGCCGTAGAATTGGGCAAAACTACATTGCCATCGGGAATAAATTTTATAGTTGCCGGATTAGGTGTTTCTTCAGTTTGTATAAACATAAATAAATTAAGTTAAAATTATTTGACCCACCAACTATCGAGTGAAAGCGAATATTTAGGCGGATTTTTAGGAAATTCAAAAATGTTACGATATAAAATGCGGTGCTTGTTGTTGTGCCACTGCGGGAAGATAA
>Ga0194133_10003219_pt1 | contig 23553 bp, 14 predicted proteins | sample TA2KigOf40mmetaG_FD_155448 | JGI IMG/M metagenome (GOLD analysis project Ga0194133, IMG submission 155448) | Freshwater microbial communities from Lake Tanganyika, Tanzania - TA2015055 Kigoma Offshore 40m | ecosystem: Environmental > Aquatic > Freshwater > Lake | place: Tanzania: Lake...
TTTATTTATGATATAATTGTAGATGTGTTGTGATGTGATAAATAAAAAAAATGGGACATGGTGGTGTGTGTGGGTGTGTGCGTCAGTGAATAAACAAAGAATCCCATCGTGTAAAATTATCCATTTACAGCCATAAGCTGTATCATCCGACACTACTTTGTCAGAATTAGGTCCTTTCACATGTGGGGGTGGATTTTTATCACAAAATATTTTGTGATAAAAGATTTTTTTCACAAAATATTTTGTGAAAAGATTTCAATATTTCAATATTTCAATATTTCAATATTTAAATTTTTTTACAAAACACTCAAGGTCATAAACCAGGTGTTCTTAAAACATAGAATTTTAGGTGTGTCGTCTATTAGAGGACACGATATAATACAAAACTTAAAGGGGTTGTTAAAGATTTCAAAATTTCAATTTTTTTTTATTTATTTATGATATAATTGTAGATGTGTTGTGATGTGATAAATAAAAAAAATGGGACATGGTGGTGTGTGTGGGTGTGTGCGTCAGTGAATAAACAAAGAATCCCATCGTGTAAAATTATCCATTTACAGCCATAAGCTGTATCATCCGACACTACTTTGTCAGAATTAGGTCCTTTCACATGTGGTGGATTTTTATTAAAAATTTTATATACTTTATCACAAAACATTTTGTGAAAAGATTTCAATATTTCAATTTTTTTTTATTTATTTAATATATAGTAATGGAAAAATATGCTTTTAATAAGGGTGGGTATATATACACCGATAATGAATATCATAATAAAATTGATAAATTAGTTAATTCAACAAATGGTATTTTTCATTTATTAAGATTAAATACTATTGAATCAACTACTAATAAAATTGGATATAAACAATTATTACAATATATTAAAGATAGAATAAAAGAGGGAAGAACTTCTATATCAACTGTTTTTGACTTGTATCAAAAATATTTTAATCATATAATATATTTAAAAAATATTCTCCCAGAAGAGACTCTTGTTATACAAGAGGGGTATTATTTATTTAGTAAAACGCTTGATAAGTATATAGATGCAGATATAAATTCAAATGAAGCTAAAAAGCAGGAATTAAAACAAAAAACAATTACATTATATACATTATCTAAAAATGCCGATGGAGAAATTAAATTAGAAAAACTACCTGCAATTTCTTCTGTTAAAGGCGCAGTAGAATTTATAGCTAATTTAAATGGAGGCATAAGAAGTCCATATGAAATTTATAAAAAAACTAAAAAAATAAATTCTTTTATAAATTTACATAATCCATTTAAATTAGACCGTATTATAACAGATCAAACTATTATTAGTGAACAATCGTTAACTTTACAAGAGAAAATAGATTTAATTTTTTTAAAAACATATATTCAAAATAATGATTTTTTAATAAATTTAAGAAAAGCTACAAGCTCTGAACCTAAAATAGAAAATTTAATATCTATATTTTTTAATAATTTAAATGAAATAACAGCTAGACCAAATGTTATAAGTACTATGATTGAAACAAATACTATTCATAAATTATTTGATTTAATCTTTAATAGTACAGGGCCAATAGATGCAAATGCAATTAAACAAAAAATATCTCCAAGTGAATTAAATCTTATTGCTTATTATGAAACTGCTATCCAGTCAAATGCATTATTTGAAGAAGTAAAATTATTTGATTATAATAAATTAATAAAAGATTTTATATCAAATATAGTTTATAGCACTACAATTGATTCTAACATAATTAATAATGATTTTGAAGCTGTTGATAAATCTCTCAAAGAAATCTTAACAAAAGATAATCTATTTATTGATAAAATTTTTACATTAAGTGAAGGAGATATGAAACAAATTAAAACAAATTTTAGTATTTTAAATCAAATACATTCACCACTGCCTGCAACAATTAAGATTCAATATGATACAGAAATACAAGAAAAAGAATTAATTAAAAAAATTATATCAATATTTAAATATTTATATTTATTGAAAAATTCAAATAGAATTAATTTTAATAAAGAACAAGAATTACAATTTGATAAATATTTATCACTTATTGATAAATTAAAAGTAAATTTTAATGTAGAATTTAAGAATGCTTTAATTGATGTAGAAACACCACAATCACAGCCAGAAGCACAATCACAGCCAGAAGCACAATCACAACCAGAATCTAAAGATAAAGCTAAAAAAGATAAAAAGGAAAAGGTACCGGTTAATAAGGAAAAAGTGGTTAACCCTAAGATTAAAGAATATTTGAGACAAATAAAGGATGAAATAGAAAAAATATTTGTTAATGTAAACATTGATGATTTACTTAGAAATATAGAAGAAGATATTAAATCAAAACTCAAACATTACAATAATATTATAAAATTTATCAATGAAAATTTAGAGTATATATTAAAAGATGAATCAATAATTTATGAGTTAACAAATAATTTTAAAAAAAATGTATGCTTTCAATCTTTGCCAGATAGTGCTAATAAGAATGGAATAAGAATGTGTCAAGAAGGATTAAATAAAAATATAATAGATAAAATAAGATCTATAAACATATATGAAGGAGGTAAAGCAAATTTATATGATATTTTTGAAATCCAAAAAATATTAGAAAAATCAAGAATCAATTCAAATTTATATGTAGTAGGTGAAGAAATTAAAAATAATAAAATTAGAAATACAATCGAAAATCAGATAGAAATAATAAATAATAAATTACTTAAATCACGGGATGAAGTTGAAAAAGACTTTATTGATAATTTAATTCAATTTTGTAAGCAAATAACAGAAGTAAACAATATTACAAATGATTCGCCTTTAACTGGTTTTGGTTTGCATATTGTATGTATATATATATATTCATATATCAATACAAAAGAATTATATTTTACAAATAAACTTGAAATATTTAAAAACATATTTGGATATCCAAATATTGACGATATAGAACTATATACAAATGAATATGGTGTTTTCAATGGAGAAATAAATAAAACTTCAATTGATGCAATATCAGAAAGTGATATTAGAATGTCAGCTGTAAATCCAATATTAACACCGGATATGTATAATTCAATTAATATTTCTATCAAAAATATTATTCTTCCATCAAAAAAATTATTTATAAGTGGACAAACAGGATATCCAAGTAAAGAACTATATACTTTATTAAAAGAAAAATATATGAAACAAAGTGAATATGTTGCATTTCATTATTCATATCCAGAAGAGATACCTGATTGTGTTGAATCTGCAATAAGAAATTTTCTTAATGCTTTATTTTATAAGAATGGAAATTTTAATAAAATATTAGAAATTCGTACATTATTACCTGAAGTTAAAGATTTTTATACAAAATATAATTTAGATTCAATACAAAAAGCAGCGTCAAACCCAAATCTTACAGCACATATTGAATGGCTAAATATTATTCGTAATGTAGTTAGACCTTTACTTAAAACAAAATATACAAAAACATATAACATGTGGGGTTATCGGGATGATATCAAATCTCGTTATATACATTTTGTAATTGTTATTTATATTCTATTAAAAGGTATTGATTCTATTTCAGAAATATTAAATGTAATTAGTACAATGGATACTACATCTAACGAAACATTACAAAATCCTCAAGTACAACAAATATGTAAAAAAAAATTATCAGAACTTATTACAGAATATAATTCACCACCGATTTCAATAGATTTTATAGATGACTACAATGGTATTAAAATGGTGTTTAGGTTTAAATCATATTTATTTGAAATAAAATTTGGCCATAGTTTAATGGAAATTATACCAAAAGAAGATTCATTTAATATGTATCAATTAGTAAGATTAATAAATTTAAGATATTTTAATTTGTACATATTAATGAATTTTGGAAATATATATTTTAGTAATAACGATTTTTTAATACAAGAAACTGAACTTCTTATTATTTCTACTATTGATAATACAAATATAAATACTTTTATTGATAATATGAGTGCAAATAAAATAGAATTTAAAAAATCTATGATTAGATACGAATATAATACTTTAACCAAAGATATGGATATTTCTTTTGATACATTTTTAACAAATAGTCTATTATCATCTAATACATTAATAGAAATTGTTAAATATTTATCAAAAATTCACGATAAAAGTACTGCACGAATAGAATTACAAAATATAACTGAATTAATACAAATAGTTGACAAATATGACACATTATTTAGTGAAGCAAATTTAGAAACTACATATTTAACTATTATATTTAAACATATTAACGTCTATCCAGTAAATTATTATAATGAATATATAATTATATTATTATTGATGTCATTGTTTTTAAATAAAAAATGTATGATAAAAATATCGACAAATTATAATTTCTTTCAAATATTATTTGAAAAATTTGTTGCGGAAGATAATGTAACAGTTGAAACCTTTAAATTTGTTATTCTTATCATAAATAATTTTTGTATACTCTTTGATAAGAAACAAAAAGAAAAAGAAGAGTTTATATCTGTAATTACTAAATATTTTATGACACATCATAAAATATTCTCTGTATTAAGTTATTATTATATTACAAATTTATATGGTGTATTTGATTTAATGATTAAATCAATAAATAAAAATACTGACTTAGAAGAAACAAAAATAATTAAATTTAAAAATATTTATGGAGATTCAATATTTAGTTTATTTTACAAATTACATTATTTTTCAAATTTCTTTAGAATAAATTTTAATTTTGATTTTATAAACTTTAATTATAAAGATATTATTAATTTTGAATCAAATACAATAAATCCTAGTATTGAAATATTTAAATTTAATCAAACTGACATAGATCAAATAAATTCAGATGGATTTATTAATCAACTAATATATACTAAATATGAAAAAAATATTCATGAATTTGTTAAAAAAACTATTAATTCTATTACAAATAATTTATTAATATTTGACAAGAAAGAAACAAATAAATCATATCTTATTGAGTTATTAGATAAATTATATACAAAATCTGAATTAACAAATAATGAAATAATACTTTTGAATAATTTTATTGGTATTGACTATATGTTATTAAGTGCTACTTTTAATATGGTTGTCATTAATATGACCTATCCATTATATATATATAATTTAATAGGTTATTTACCCACTACAATTAGTAAAATTAAACAATATAAACAAAAAAAGATACACGATAGAAATTTAACAAAAAGTGATTATATGTTATTTATGTTAGATAATTTAGATAATTTAAATAATAATGATTACAATACATATATTCATACATATAGAGAAATTGATGACCTAAATGAACGTAGAAATTTTAATATCAATATCATTTCTAAAGATGAATATCTACCATTAACTAAAAATGATATAATTACAATAATAATAATGAAATCATTTTGTAATATTTATGGTATACCTGAAATAAAATATCCTCCAGTCGCGCCACCTCCACCTCTAGTTGTACTACCACCAGGACCATCACCAGCACCCAATGCACAAATAGGTGGTGATAAATATTATCAAAAATATCTAAAATATAAAAATAAATATTTACAACTTAAAAAAATATATTAATTGGATAACATTAAAAATTAACATTATAAAAAAATATTGGTCTTAATTGATTAACTTTGGTATCTGGTATTTTTGACGAACAAACATCATTAAAAGATTTACCATCCAATAATTCCAAAATAAAATTTAATGAATACATACCACATTCTGAATTACCATATTGATGTCTAGTCTCATTATGTGTAGAATCAATTTTTGCATTAAATTTATCTTCTGAATATTTTGCAAATCTTCTTAATAATTTTCTTGCTCGAGGGTCAGGTTGAACACCATATGAGTCAAAAAAATATGCTTTTCCATCTTTAAGATCAGAATATCCAGCAACCCAATGTGAACCAGATTGATTATGATTATCTAAATTAAATATAATTCCAAGTTTTAAAATACCACGATTAATAAGATCATCTAAATTTAGATCTTTAATACCCAATGCCGGTAATGAATCAAAATCCATTGGTACTGCCCCTAAGAATTTAAAATCTTTATGTACTTTTTCATATTGTTCCATAACTTCATTTAAATGAGTTGTATTTAACCATTCAAATTTACCAACAGGACCTTGAGGTCTGTATGTGAATTTTGTTAATTCATCACGCATAATTTCATTCATTTTATCAACAAAATCTTGTTGTGTCCAACAAAATTGAGTTTGACATACATTTTGATATCTATCTTTAAACTGTTTCAATAAATATTTTTTATATTTTTTAGGATTTAATGTTTGAAGTTTTGGATGTAATTTAATTTTATTTGTATTTGATTCATTATATGCTCTAGCCATTTCAATTAAAACTGGTAAATCGATACATGAACCTGAATTAAATTTAATAGAAGGTGCGCATTTATAATCATTTTTATTTTGTGGTTTAACTGTTTCAGTATCAATAGATTCAACAGATTCTGATTTTTCCATATATATAATAAATTAACAAAATTTTTTGGTTTTATAATTTTTAAACTCTGAAATAAATGTATCATAAAATTCTTTTCTATTTTCAGGTCTTACAATTATATATCTACCATTAGCATATACACCTTTACATTTAACATCAACATCAATTAATAGATTATCGTTTGATTTATAATATACTTTATCATTTATTTCAACTCTATCTAAAATAAATTTATTTGGTTTATCTGTTCTATCAAAAAATATATTATTCAATACATTTTTATCTTTTTTTAATTCCGGATAATGGTCAATTAAATCCTCAATAATCCTGATCTTTTCATTATAATTTGGGTCTGCCTTATTTACCATCTTATATTAATATATGTATATATTATACTTCTCATTGTATATAGTTATATTTTCACTTTTTATTTGTTTACTTTTTACTTTTTTTGTTTACTATCTAAAATTTGGTTTAGTATTAAGTTCATTTTCTAATACAGAAAATATAAAATGAATTTGAAAATTATATTTATCACGTGTAGATTCATTTGTTAATTCTGATTGTGGTATGGGTTCATTTGTTCCGCCATTATCCCATGTTGGTATTATAGGATTTCCTTCTGGATCAACAATCTCAATTGTAAATTTGTCAATATTTTTAAGAGCTGATTTTAAATATGTTCTTTTATAAGGCGATGCTATCCATATACCTACACCCGCTTCACCTAATGTTTTATCATTATACATAACAAATGAATCATCTCTAACGTAATTATTTGTAGAATACATACGATTATTATCCAATTCTTTAATTCTAACAATAACATATCGATATCGAGATGCCAGAGTAACATTACCTGAATAATCATAAGTTTCTGGCTCAGTACCTTTAGGTATACGTTGAAAACCAATATATTTTGGAAAAAAAATCTTATCTAAAATTACTGTTTTAACATTTCTAAATTTTCTATCAATAACCGGATTAGGTACTCCATTAAAATCTACTGTCTGTAAATTTCCACTTGAATTATAAAATTTATTTCGACTTGGACCAGCACCACCAAAATTTAAAACAAAATAATATGGACTTGGAAATACTCCTGTGTTTCTATCAGTTGAATCTACATGAATTGTATAATCTATATATGATTCATTAAATAAATTTGATTCAAGATTATTATGAACTAATTGATGTGAATTCTCATAATTCTGTGCGGGTATAAGATTTACATTTGGATTGTATGCTTGTGTAAAATTATTTTGTCCTGAATTCATCATTGTCATTTGAGTTGAAGATACGCCTCTATACTGATTCATTTTTAATAATATAATTATATAATTGATATAATATTTTTTTGATTATTGCGAAATTATATTAAAAAAATATTAATTACAATTAATATTATGGAAGATATAATAGGACATTTATATTCCGATAGAAATTTAACAAAATTAAGTGAAAAATTTTCCACTTTAGTTGAAGATTTTGGTAATACATCGGAAGCTATTGAATATTGTAAAATATGGCTTAAAAAGAAAATGGAAACAGTATTAAAGGCTTCTAGAAATAATTTAAGAGGTGATAAGAAAGAAATTATTAAAAAAATAAATACTGATTGTTTAAGAACTGCAGTTGAAGAATATAGAAGAAAATCAAGAGAACCACAAAATATTAGACCACAAGATCATCAAAAAAATATGCAGAAACAACAAAAACAGAAATCTAAAACTAAATCAGATGGATTTGGAACTGTTTCTGATGCAGGTGGTTATGCATCCTTTTCACCATTAGAAAAATCAGGAGGTTTTATAAGAGCAGATGGTTCAGTTGGTGACCAAATGTTCTTTGGAAATATTAATGATTCGATGCAATTTTCTGATAAAAAATCAATTACAGCTGAATTAGAGCGTAGAATGTTAATGCGTCAAGGTGAATATGATGGTTTTAGTGGAAATATGAATATGGGAGGTATGGATGGAGGGATGAATGGAGGGATGAATGGAGGGATGAATATGAATATGAATATGAATCAAATGCAAATGAGTGGAATGGGTATGGCATACAATCCAAATATTAATGGTAATCAGAATCAAAGACCACCAGAAATTAATTTTGCATTAGATGGTTCAGATACTAGAGGTTTTGCTGGTTTAAATAAAAATCAACAAAACCCAAATAATAATATGGGTATGGGTATGAATAATGGTTATGAAGGATATGAGAATATGAATATGAATGGTGATCAAGGATTTAGTAATTTTGATCAATTTGGTATGTCAGCAATGTATCCACAACAAAATGGAAATCCAAATATGAATCAACAAATGCAATACAATCCAAATATGAATCAACAAATGCAATACAATCCAAATATTAATCAACAAATGCAATACAATCCAAATATTAATCAACAAACAAATCAACCAATGCAATATAATCCAAATATAAATCAAAATATAAATCAATCAATGCAATACAATCCAAATATGAATAATTTAAATACAGTTAATAATATTCATAATAAAATGACATCAACAAATACTAATGATTTATCTATGAGATTAGCTTCAATGCAAAAAGAACGTGGGCAAAATTTTCGTATGGGTGGCAGGGGAGGAACAATTACTAATAATCAAATTAATAACAATGATAGCTCAAGTTCTAATGGTATAGACCATCAAGCATTATTACATATGTCAGTTGATGACATAGAATCACAAATTCGTAAAGAATTATCAGCATCAGATATTAAATTATCAAATCAAGAAAAATCTGATAATGACGAGGATAATGATAATGACGAAAATAACAACGATAGAACACAAAAATTATTAAATAGAATTCAACAGATGAAAAAAGAAAATAAAACTATAAAGAACGAAAATAAAACTATAAATAAAAATACACGAAATACACGAAAAGATAAAAATAGAAAAATAAGTAAATCGAGTGAGTCTGAATCTGAATCTGAATCTGAGTCTGAATCTGAAAATGAAATAATAGATAAAAAAACACACAATAAACAAGATAAATATAAAAAACAAAATAAACAAACTAAAAAACAAACTAAAAAACAAAATAATAAAATAAAATCAAAAAAAATAAATAACGAGTCATCATCCGAATCATCATCCGAATCATCATCCGAATCATCTTCAGAAGAAGAAATTAAAAAGAAAAATGTAAGATTTAATAATGAAGATAAATTATTAATTGATATAACATCTAATGAGAAAGAATCAAAGTATTTTTCTGATTATATGATAAATTTTAATAAAACATATATAAATGTTTCAATTGATAATATCAAATTAAAAGATAAATTAATATTTAATCCAAAAATTACAGAAAATAATAATGAATTAAAAATTATATGTGGAACTGAAACGAGAGACATACAATTAGATGAGGATTATTATTCATTAAATGATATTTTAGAAGGAATTACTGAGAATTTATCCGATATTAATATTAGATTAGAACTAAATGATAATGGTTATGTTGAGATTATTAATAATGAGGGTGAGAATTTTGATATGATATGTGGTCCAAAATCATTTGGTAAATTATTAGGATTCAATCAAGATAAATATGAAGGTGCATCTAATTATACTGCAGAAGAAATACCTGAATTAAATCTAAATGAATTATATGTATTCTTTCCAAATCTTGATAAGAATAATCCTATATTCGCAATTAATTCGAATCAAGAAATTACATATTTAACAAGATTAAAACCTATTTCAACATTAAAATCATTGATTGTACAATTTAAGAAAACAAAAGATCCAGCGAAAAAAGATTTTATTACATTTGAAGATAAACCAAAATTAAATCTTGAAATTGTATCTTCAAAATAATTTTATAGTATTGGTATAGGTATAATTTTATCAATAATATATGTATTTGCGTCAAGTTTACGTGGTATATCATCTTCATCAGCTGAAACTTTACCAATAGGATATAACATATCCATATCATATACAACTAGAGTATCTGGATTATACCAATAATTTTTTGGTTCAGAATATTTTTCTTCATTTTCATTTTTCTCAGTTACAATAACAGCTGATATTTTAATTGCTTTAATTCTAACAATTTGTGAATTAGAAGCATTTAACCCATTATCAATTCTTAAATCATCATATAAATCCTGTTTAAAAGCTGGTCCAATCTGTTCTTCGAATAGTGATGGTTCATCAAATTTAAAACATTTATAATCATGTTGAATTAAATTATGTGCTTTATATAATTCGCAATCTATTGCTGCTTCTTTAATTGCATCCTCAAAAGATTGTAGTAAACCTTGTTTACTTCTAGCTAAATTTTCAACAACTTGGTCAGCTGTCTCTTTTTTTGTTTTATCATTCTTAACTGATTTATATCTAAATACATCTACCTGTCTCTCTTTCATTGGTAAATCTTTATGTGAACAAAGACGAATAGCACGACCAATCATTTGTTCAATTCTTACTTCATGCCAGTATGGTTCCATAATATGAACCTGTCTAGTATTATATAGAGATAGACCTTCCGCACCAGCAGGAGAAATCATAATAATTTTGCAAACATTACCATATTTATTTTCTGGAACATTAAATTGTTTAATATTCTTACCACGTTGTTCAACATCAATGCCGCCATGATATTCCATATATCTAAAATCGTCTACACCAGAATTTGTATCTTTAAATGCTGAAAATCCAAAGTATTTTAAATATATTTTAAATATTTGTAATCCTTCCATTAACACATAATTAGAATAAACAAGAACTGGGCCAGGAGATTTTAAAATATTTAAAATCATCTGTATCATTTTTGGAGATGAATTATATAGGGCAATAAATAGTGTAGATTTTTTTTCTTCTTTTCTACTAAATTCTGTTACATCATATATATATTTTTCTCTAATAGTTTTGATATCATCAACTAATGTACGACCATTCTTTTTATCTTGGACATATTTATCATTTAGAAATGAATCAAAAGTATTTACAAAATTTTCAACTGATTTTAAATATTGGTCAACTGCATAATATTTTCCATCTGCTTTATCATCTTTATCATCCTCTACTGTTTTACCACGATCAATGGTATCATTTAATTTAAAATTTCTTGGTCTAGGTCTAGTTTCACCATTCAAACCCTGAGCCATTAAAGGAAATACAAAATTACATGATTGTCTTGTATATGACATATATGTTTGTGATTTACCTTTACTTTTTTTAGCAATTTTATCTTCTAATTCTTCAAAAAATGTATAAATTTCTTCTTGATATTCTGACATTGGTACATCCACATAATCTATTTTTTTGGTTGCAAAAACATCTGGTGTTGCACCAACATAATAAGAGACTAAACCAAGAATTCTTCTTTGGAAATTATTTTTTTTACTTGGATCTAATCTCTCAAAATCACCAGATGTTGATACGTATAATTGATTAAATTGCGCTTCTGATTTTGGAAAAATACCAGGTCTCAACATATTAAATAATAAAGCAAGTTCAAAAGGTCTGTTAATTGTTGGTGTAGCTGTTAATAATATAAGTCTAACGGAATCATTATCTTTTTTATCTTGAATAATATAATCATAAATTGTCTGGGCTCTCTTACCTACACCTGAAGCAATATTTGAATAAACATTACGAATAAAATTGTGTGCTTCTTCAATTATATATAAATTCTTTTTTGACGAATCGGCATTTTTAACCGCATCCATAAAGGACTTATCAGCATTTGGAGCATCATATGATATAAATTTAATATTTTCCATTCTAAACTTTTTATCTTCATTCTGTAACCATCTATCAAGCTCACCTATCCAATTAGGTCTTAGTGTGGCTTTTAGTAGAATAAATACGTTCCACCCTGGTGTAGAATTATATAAAACATTATATAAATTTACTGTAGAAGCAGTTTTACCTGCACCTAAACCATGATATACCAAAATATCTTTGTAAGGACCATTATAGTCAAGAATCTTTGATATAAAGATCTGATATTCTCTAAACCCTTCTTTTTGTTTTTCTTTACATGCGTCATAATCTGGATCTTTTTTAATTTCTGGTAACTTAAATTTAGCAAAATTTGCTAAAACCCAAGAAGGAAACAATCTACCATTAATTTTAAGATCAATATATTTATTTTTATTTTTATATGACATATATATAATAATAATTATAATAAAAAAATAAAAAATTATTCTTCGATTAAATAAATTTCATCAACTTCATCTTCAATTTTTGTATTATTATTTACTGTTTTTTTTAACTTTTCCAAAGCATTCTTTGCAGCATATTTTGCACCAATTGATTTAGATGATCCATAACCAACTCCAATTAATTTTCCATCAGGACTGTAAGCACCCATTTTAAATTTTTTCTTCTGATTCTCTTCATACTCTTCAATTAATTCGTAATGAGGTGTTGTTTTAAATCCTAAATCATGGAAATATTGCATTAAAGATTCCTTGTAATTATCATCTGAATTAATTAAATTTGCAAAATCAATATTCGAATCAATTAGTTTTTCTAAAAATAATTTGCAGTTTTCAAATGTTGTCTCTAATGATAGTGCACCAATAAAAGCCTCAAATACATCCTCTAAAATTGATGCATTATTATTTCTACCACCAGCTAATTCAATATTACGTGCAATCACAACAAATCTATCCAAACCAATAATTCTTGCTAAATAATTTAGAGTTGAACCTTTTTCTAATTTAATTCGCAAAATTGTTAAAAATCCTTGATCTTTTCCCTCATAACGTCTGAATAAATAATCAGCAAATACATGATGAATTACTGCATCACCAAGAAATTCTAAAGTTTCATAACATTTATCTTGTAATGGAATACAATTCTTAATATATTTAGGATTAATTGGTTCAACCTCTTTTAATCCTTTTATAATCTTATCATTTAATTGAAAATTTTTAAGATATGATTTATGAATCATCGCTGTTTGAAAATTTGTTAGATTTTTTGGTGTATGATTAAAATTTACTTTAGAAAAAATTGTTTCAATATCTTTTGTTGTAATAAATTTATTCTTCTCATTTAAAATATATTTTTCATAATCTTCGGTCATTTTTAATTATGTATTAAGTAGATATAACTATTTAAGTTTAAAATAAATCATTTTTTTAAATAAAAAAAATATCAAAGGTATTTTATTATCATCTACCAAGCACGACCATTAGAAGTGCGTGTATATGTAGTTGAATTTACACTTGAATAGGTAAAACCATTGTTTTCAACCTTACGAGTCGATTCTTTTCTCATTTGTAGAGAGCTATCACCTGGTTGATAGCTTTGTGAAAAAAAATCTGTCCTTTCTTGTGGGCGAACGTACACTTCATGTGGTTGTCTACTAAAATTTTGTACAATATTAGTATGTATCATCATTTTTTTAAGCGTATCTTCATCAGTATGTTGTGCCAGTTGGGTTGAAAAATAATGTTCCCGTAATTGGTCTTGTCGTGATTGTAGTGCAAGACCAGCCTGGAAAATTTCCATTTGTAAATCAATATTATTATGATTTGAAGCCGCACCAGTAGACGTTGAAACCGCACAAGTAAACGTTGAAATTACACCAGTAGACGTTGAAACCGCACAAGTAAACGTTGAAACCGCACCAGTAGACGTTGAAATCACACCAGTAGACGTTGAAACTAATATAAATTATACGTATAAGTATATTACAACATTTAATATAAATTATACGTATACTACAACATTTAGTAGAAATAAAAATACAACTAATTCATGGTTTGATATGAATAACTTTGGATTTAATTAAACAATTATCCTTTAAACTTATTGTTTATGATTATTTTTTTAACAAATTTATAAATAAAAATTGAATATTTATATATATTATGGAGATGTAAATTTATTAAAAGTACATATACAATATGGGTTCCATATATAAAAAAATAAAACTTATGTTTCATAAAAAAAAAAGAGACCAAGAAATACAAAATAATATTGATACGTGTGATTGCGAATTAGAAGAAAATATTCGTATGTTGGTGAATAATTACAATTGTAGTGATTCAAAAGATGTAATTGAGAAAAAAAATACAATAACAATAGATAGTGGAGAATATACAATAATTCACACTACAAATACAACTACTCAATTAATATTAAAACCTGTAAAAATAAATAAATATTGTGATTATAATGGGTGTTATATATGTTATAATTGCTATCAATGTAAAATTTGTGGTAAGTGTTCTTGTTACAAGAATTATTAATACTTATTCAAAATGAATGTGATGCATCGCCAGCTAAAAATCTATCACATATAATATTGCATTTAATTATTATGATGTCATAGTTTTTACGTCATAATAACAATAAGATAGGTAATATATATATATAATTGAAAAATAAAAATATCTGAAATATCTATAATTTTAAATTTTTTATCATCTAAAAAATGCTTTATACGATTAATTTTTCATTGCTATCTGATTTGTTGTCTGATATGACAAACAAGATTAACCCACCTAAGCGGTATCGTGACCGCATGCACGCCCCAAGTGTCAAGGCGTACAATACAATGGTCAAATACGATCGCAAAATGCGTAAGCGTAATAACCACAATTCTTTTCAGCATTTAAATCTTGTTCTCATTCGTATGGTTTACCGTTAAAATTCCTGTCACAAATCATCACAAAATCTTTAGATTTTGTAGATGATTTACATGATTTTAAAGCTATAAATAATTATCAAAATCACACAAAATCTTTAGATTTTGTGATGATTTGTGATAATTATTCGATTCCGTTTTATGAAGCGGTCGACACTTCCCATAGAGTTTGTACTTCTCATGAACTCGTATCTTTTGCCAGGGTATCTTTCACACTTTAACATGAATGCTTTGATAATTATTTATAGCTTTAAAATCATGTAAATCATCTACAAAATCTAAAGATTTTGTGATGATTTGTGACAGGAATTTTAACGGTAAATGATGTATATTCTTACATTACCCGTATGGCAACTTTGTATAACTCAATTGTTACTAGTGATGATACTTTGAGCAAGTTTGACATTCCGTTTATTGTATATCGTATGTATCGTATGAAGAAGCATGTATCATAGTGAAAATATATAAATTTTTTATTTATTTTGTTTGTATTAGTTTACTTATTTTTTTATTCTGTTACTCTATTATTTTCTTCTTCGTTATCATTCGTTACATCTTCTTGTGGTTCTGGTTCAGATACTTCTTCAACTATCTCTTCAATTGTCAACTCTTCATTTTCTAGTTTTAAATTCTTTGGATTTTTAATTTCATTACCCGAATAATTTCCAAATACATAAGATATATCTGGTGATCTATTATCTTTTGATGGGTCATATTGAAAGAATGATTTTTTACCTTTACCTCGTCTTTCTTCATATCTTAATAAAATCTCTCTGTCTGGATGAATTCCTGTTCCAAGACAATCTACAATAAAGTCTTGAAATATTGTTTCATCAAATATTGACTTTCCAGTTTTTTTAAGATATTCATCTTTAACTTTAATTAAATGTGAAATTAGAGTCATATAAACTGTTGTCAATGCCTTATCATTGTTTGTTCTATATTTAATTGTCATAATTTGTAAGAATAAAATTGTTAAACTAAATGTACCAATGATAACTTTACCATCTGATTTTTTTGGACCATCTAGTGTAAATTCATAAGAATCTACAGATTGAAATGGTAGACATTTTCCATTATGAGAATAAATTACAGCAATAACATCACCATCTAATAAGATTTCAACAGAATAACCAGTAAATTGAAAGAATGGGAAATATTCTTTATGGGAAATATTTGAACCTGGCATCTCTCTTCGAAGAATTTCAATTAGGTCATCAAAATCTTTTTTATAATCTGTTGAAATAAATTCATAAAATGGTACTGGTAATGTTTTAATATTTTTATTTTTTGTTTCTGATTTCATTACAAAATAATTGTAAGCATAGAAACCAATATTAATGATTGATTTTCTATCTACTAAATATTTAGAAATAAATGTTGATGCTCTATCAAGATCAGGTGTTGAATCAATTACTTGAATAGGTTTATCAATATCTGGTAATGGATAATGTTTCTGAAGTAGAATCATTCTTTTTAAAGATTTTTCAATTCTCCAATAACTTGCAAGTGGATCTGTAATCATACGTAAATAATCAATAACCATGAAATATGGATGAATATAATTTATTCCTTCAATCTCAACAAATGGCATACGATTATAGATATTCTTTGGAACATATGATATATCACAATATAATTGAAAGTTTACAAAAATATTATAAGTATCTTTATGTTTACCTTCTCTGCCCATTACACGTTTCAATCCTGCATCTGATAATTCATTACATAGCTGAATTAGATCTTCAATTGGTTGAAAAGAATAGAAATCAACATCTGGAGTTTGAAAATCCTTATAAATAGCATCTACCTTGTTTTTATTTATAATTAATTTATTCATAGCAAAACCACCATAAATTTTTCTTCTATTTTTTTTAATAAAATTTAAAATGACATCTATAACCTTAATTCTCTCCTCTTTTGTAGGCTCATACATCTCTAATTGTTTACGTTCGATCCTATCATTAATTTCATTAATATTATCACCTAACAATTTAATATCAGACTGTAAATACAAAGACATCTTTTATTATATATATTATATTAATAATCTTTTTAAATTTATTTTTCAATTTTTATAAAAAAGTTGATTTTTAATCATATTTAAATACAAATATCTATATAATTATTTAATTATCTAAAATGAAACAACTATCAAAAGAAAGACAAGACGAATTAAAATTCGATAATTTCTCATATAATCGAGAATATGTATATAGACAAAAATTTATCATGTTAAATAATTGTTATTCACAACCAGATGTTGTAAGATTAATTAAAATAGCCGATGATACTTTAGATAGAAAAAATACAATTCTAAAAATTGATTTGATTGTTAGATGTTTACCTGTATCTCAATTAATAGAACTTGGTGTATTTGAATTTTCAATTAATTATGTAAAAACACAAGATCTAAATTATTCAGAACTTGAATTGGTATACAATGATAAGGTTAATGAATTATGTCTAAATCTAGATATGTCTAATGTAAATATAAAAAATAAAACATTGCTACCAGCAGTTTTACGTGGAGAGATTAATCCACAAACCATTGCATTTCAGAAGTTCCATCATTTGCATCCAGAGAATTGGAAAACAATTATTGAAAAAAATAATCTTCGTGATGAGATCTTATACACTGTTAATACAACAGATGAGTTTAAATGTGGTAAATGTGGTGAGAGAAAACATACCTATTATATTACACAAGTTAGATCAGCCGACGAACCTGCTACGGTATTTTATACTTGTGTAAATTGTTTAAAAACTTTTACAAAATCTATGTAAATTTGTTTTTATTGATTTATTTTTATTGATTTGTTTTTTTTATTGCTTCATGTTTTAAGAAAATAAAGTTAGAAAATATAAAAAGATAGAAAAAGTGAACATGATGCATTTTAAAATTTTAATATTCATTAATCTTTTATTGCTGTGTGCATCATTACTTTGGTCAGAATACTATTTTTAAATTAATAATAAAACCATTATTTATTTACTAAAATTGCTGTGAGTATTCTTAGTCAGGATACTTTTTTAAATTCTATATACATTTATATATCATTACATTGCTGTGAGTATCCTTACGATTTAATATATATAAATATATGTTTAAATGGTTTTAAATGTATAAATAGATATAAAGGTATTACAACATTATTTATCAAATAATGGCATCTACTAGTACATTAACATCATTTGGAACTGCATTTGATTCAACTGTTAATAAGCTATCAACACTTGTGGAAGGAGAAAATGGTTCTTGTGCACATTCAACACTTGTAACATCTGATGTAGATCTTGATGAGATTTTATGTGAACTATTTCTACTTGTAAGAGGTGAGAGTGTAGATAGAATTGTAGAAATTCTTAATAAAATGGTAAGAACACTTGAACTAGTATCAGAAGATAAAAAGAAGGATTATCAAATTAGATTATTTAAACTGATTCTATTTATGCGTCAACCACGTAAGGGTAAAGGTGAAAAAGATATTTTTTATTCAATTATTGAACATCTCTTTTCATTACCATCATATAAAAAATTTACAGAAAAACTAGTTGAACTAGTCGGGGATTTTGGTTATTATAAAGATTGGAATTTAATTTATGAAAAAACAAAACATGTCGAACTTAAAACTTTTATTATTGACCTATATGTTAAACAACTACAAAAAGATTTAAATGAGGTTGACACATCCAAATTATCTTTAGCTGCTAAATGGGCACCACGTGAAGGTTCTGTATATCATTCAATGGCAAAATCTATTGCAACAAAATATACAATTGGATTAAAACAATATAGACAAAAATTAGCAGAATTAAATAAAAAAATTAATACAGTACAAACATTTATGTGTCAAAAACATTGGGCTGATATTAACTTTAAAAATGTACCATCTGTTGCTATGACAAATCTAACCAAGGCATTCCAAGATGAAAAAGTAAGTCCAAAAGCAAAATCAGAACGAATTAAGAAGGTTATGACACGTAGACATAGAAGAACAAATAGAATTAAAACAAAATCTGTAGAAATGACAGTTGACAACAGACGCCATCATGAAGGTGATGCTGACTATGAAGACAGACAGAAATGCCGTGAAAATCTCTTTGAACATATCAAAGCCGGTGGTAAAGTTAATGCACAAGTAACAGATTTATCAACTATTATTAATTCATATATGGGTTATAATAGCAAAGAAGATATTGTATGGGAAGCACAATGGAAAAAGCGTGTTGATGAGATTCAGGAAATGATTAACCGAGAAACAAATGGTGTAAACGGAGAAACAAAAAATAAACCAAAGATCTTTCCAATGGTTGATCTATCATCGTCTATGTCTGGTTGGCCTATGACATATGCAATTACTTTTGGACTATTTACTTCTCAGATTATGGATAATCCTCCAGAACAAGAAGAATTTGGTTTTGCTAATAGATTTATGAGCTTTGCAACTGAACCTCAATTAGTACGACTTCCACGAAATGGTTCACTCAAAGACAAAGTTAATGTTATGAAAGAATGGACCGGTAGTGAAAAATGGGGTGGGTCGACAAATATCCACAAAGCCATTTCTCTATTACTTGATATTGCAAAAACACATAATCTTTCCCAAGAGGCGATGCCTGAAATTCTTGCTATCTTCTCAGATATGCAATTTGATCAAGGTGATATGACATGGAATAAGACATCATATGAAAATATTTCTGACCAGTTTGTAAAAGCTGGTTATAAAGTTCCACATGTATTATTCTGGAATCTTCGAGCAGGAACTCTTGGTTATCAAGTTATGGCTGACAGACCAAATTCATCAATGCTTTCGGGTTATTCAACACGCATGCTTGACCTATTTCTATGTGGTTCTTTATCTAAATTACAAGAAGAATTTCAGGATAAACAAAATGAAAATGAAGTAGATAATAATAAATATAAGCAAGTAACAACTATTGCATTATTAAATAAAGCTCTAGAACACGAGATGTTTAAGGATTATAATTTTGATGATTTGTTTTAATGTTTATTGATTTATTTTAATGTTAACTATGCGTTAATTGAATCATAATAGAAATCAAAAAATGATGGTTTCAGTTGATTAATCTTACCTGTATCACTAATCGTATTAAATTTTGTAACATCAACAATTGAATTATAAGAAGAATAGAATTCTTTAATATTCTCATTTGTTTTTACATATTCATATTCTTTCTTTTTTTCTGTATCAATTTGTGCAAAGATTGGGTCATAAACTGATTTTGACCCAACCTTAAATCTATCAGAATTCTCATTAAACTTTTTATATTGTTCAAGTTCAATTGAATTTAAAATTACACCGAATCCTCTTCGATTATATTTATTAATGATATCTACTGGATCGCGAATACCAGCAAAATATTTATATTCAACATTAATTCCAGTCATCATTGCAGTTACACATGATGGTGTCATATATACATTATTTCCTTGATAATATGCACGTACTGCTGGAAGATGGAAATGAGCAGTTAAACTAAAAAAGTCCTTGGAATTAGATTTGAAAAATTCAATTTGTCGACCAATTTTATTAAAATTAAATTTAAATCGAATTGAATCACCGATTTTCATTACAATTTTATTATCACTTTCAACGGTTTCACTATTAAAATCAGATTTACGAAGGATAATATCAGTTTCTTTCTTATTATATTTATCATATAGAGATTCATCACAAAGATAAATTGTAAAATCATTAATTGAAAAATATGTAATATAATCTTTGACAAATTTATTCTCTACACAATTTGGATTAGACTTGAGTAGAAATGTATTTTGTTCTTGTTTATATTTAGAATAGAATGAATATAAATATGATCTTACACGATAATCATTAACATTCTCTTGATATTCTTTTGCGGACCATGTAGTTTGATAAATCTTATTAAACTCATCAAGTGTTAATTCAAAGAATTGAGTAGTAATCGAAATTGACATTGTTTTAATAGTCTCGTGTGATACATCATTATCAGTTGAATCTGTATTCTTCTTAATTAATTCTAAAGTTTCGTGTGCTTTTTTAAGATATTCAATTAAATTTTGTTCATTACACATGATATCAATATCTGAAGTTTTATAATATTCATCAATAAATCTTAAATAAGCATCATTTTCACTAAGATTATAATTCTTCATAATCACATCTAAAAGTGGAGAACGTTTTTGAAGACATGCTGGGATAATACTACCTGATAAACCATAGAATTCCCAATTTAATCCTTCAAAAATATCTTTATCTGGATTTTTTGTAATAAACATATTTAATCTACGTTTAAATGTATTCAAATCAGTAACTCCATATCCATCATAATCTTTAATATAATCAATACCTAAACAATTCTCTTTTAGATTTAATTGTAAGTCATGGACCAATAAGGTAATATATGGATTAAGTTTAATGTTTTCATTTGAAAATGGAAATACTGGTAAATTGTTAGCTGTATTAATATCAAATACATAACGATGATTTTTAGTTGTTTTATTTAGAAAGATACATTCTTCAAAATAAAATGTCAAGAATGCATAACCAATAGCATATTTAAATGCACCGATATATTTTTGAATTAAATCTTTATTTTCTTTTAAAATTTTTTCATTGACCAATACTAAATGTGCATAATCTTTTGATACAAGTGTATTAATTAAAAATAAATATTTTTCTTTCTCAGTTTCTAATTTTGAATAGATATTATTATATACATCAAAACTAATATTGGGGTCTGGCATTGTTGCATAAAATGTACGTCTATCATTATTTCGCAGAAATGTTGTAATATCACTAAATCGGTCATTTACTGTTTTATTACAAGGATAATCAGATGAGGAAGTTAGATCTTCAGTGTCTTTTATTTTACTTAGATTTTCTTTTGTAATCTTTACAATTTTATCATTATTACGTGCTTGAAAATTTCTCTCTGTAAAAATAGTTGTAACATTCATTTTTGTATTAAAATTATTTGCCCAATAAGATGAACCCTCAATATTCTTAATCAAATTACAAAACATTTTAATATTCTTAGTTGCATCCATTACCTTTACAAGTGCTAATGTTTCATCAAGTTTCTGTAAATTATTCTTAGAATCATATAGACTTAGATATTCAAATACTTTATCCTTTGATAGTTCAAACAAACAAATAACAATCTCTTGTGTATTATATTTTTCATTGGGAAAAAATCTATTTAAATCTTCATCTGTTACCAATGTTGCACGGAATAAATATTTTGGATTTGAGAGAATAGATTTTGGAATTCGAATAGTTGTAATACCGGTTAAATTATATTTCTCTTTTTTTGTTAAAACTTTTTTAGTAAATTTTTTAATATCATCAAAAGTTCGATCATTATTTAGCATAATAATCGCGATACAAGAATCTACCATTCCAAGTAATTTACAATCTTTGTAAACATTTCCTCCTGAAAACGAAACATAAAATGGATTTAGAATTTGATTTTCTGTAAGTTGTGTATTATCTACATATTTTACCGATTGATCGCGAAGATCAACTCCAATATCATAATATTCCTTAATAAGATCAACAGACATAATTATATAATATTTTTCATGTTAAGTTTTACATAAATAAAAGATAAAAAAATCAATTTTTTTAATATTTAACGTCTATTTAACGTCTATTATTACGTCTATTATTGTTATTTTTATTCATATTACCTGATGTCTTTCCAATCTTAATATATTGATGATTATTTGACTTATTTTCTGTTAAATAAGCCTTATATTTTTCAATATCATCTTTATATTTTTGAGAATCATATGTTTCTAAACTCTTAATATTTTCATTCATTTTATCTTTCTTACTATTAATTTCTTTAACACCAAATTTTTTAGTTGTTAAATCATTATATAAGCTTTTAATCTCATCTAATTTTTTTGTCATTTCTTCTTCAATTACATCATGAATTGATTCGGATGATTCTTCTGATTCTTCTAATTTTTCTTGTTCAACAACTGGTTCAACAACTGGTTCAACAACTGACTCTACTTCTGGTTCAACTGACTCAACTTCTGGTTCAACAACTGGTTCAACAACTGGTTCAACAACTGACTCTACTTCTGGTTCAACAACTGACTCTACTTCTGGTTCAACTGACTCAACTTCTGGTTCAACAACTGGTTCAACAACTGGTTCAACAACTGGTTCAACAACTGGTTCAACAACTGATTCTACTTCTGGTATAATTTCTTCTTCATCATAAGTTTCACTTTCTGATTCTGATTCTTGTTCTTGTTCTTGTTCTTGTTCTTGTTCTTGTTCTTGTTCTTGTTCTTGTTCTTGTTCTTGTTCTTGTTCTTGTTCTTGTTCTTGTTCTTGTTCTTGTTCTTGTTCTTGTTCTTGTTCTTGTTCTTGT
>Ga0194133_10003229_pt1 | contig 23496 bp, 10 predicted proteins | sample TA2KigOf40mmetaG_FD_155448 | JGI IMG/M metagenome (GOLD analysis project Ga0194133, IMG submission 155448) | Freshwater microbial communities from Lake Tanganyika, Tanzania - TA2015055 Kigoma Offshore 40m | ecosystem: Environmental > Aquatic > Freshwater > Lake | place: Tanzania: Lake...
ACCTCAATCCGGTTACCCGCTTGGTTTTAGAAAGGGTGATGTAAGGATGGGTTTGCAAAAACTCCAAGAGCCTCGCCTCGGCTGCACCAAAAGGGCGCACGTTGCCCCGGGGCTGCAAGTCCAATTCCCAATTTCGCAGCACAACAGCATCGGCCCGTACGTCACGGTCGCCCAATCTGAAATACGGCAGCCACTCTTCGGCTTCGTTTCGGAACAAATGCGGCCGTTGCACCGAGGACTCGACCTGAACACAAAGCACTTGTTTTCCGGCCGACACAAGCACTTCGGTTGTAAAAGGAACGCGGGGCTTAGTAAACAACTGCGATGCGGTCTGCAACATGTAAAACTCTTCCTCCGAACGAATGCCCGAAATGCTGCCATTGTCTTTTACTCCAACCAATAGCCGCCCCCCATCAGCATTTGCAAAAGCGCACAAGGTCCGAGCTATTTTTCGGGCATCCGACACCAAAAACTTAAAATCCTGCCGAGCATGCTCGCCCTCGGCAATCCACTTTCGCAACAGCACAGAATGGTCAACAGCCGTTTTCATGGAATTTGAAAGTACACAAATCCACTTGAAATTAAAATTTGCCTCTGAACAACATGGTTTTTTTGGGGGGGCGGGTAAACGGGCTTTCACCAGTGGTCCGCGGTTGTAAGCCTCGGCCCCAGCGGGGTTGCGGTGGCTCCTGAAGTCGCCTCCGCCCCACGCGGGGCCGGGGCTTGACACCCTTGCGGGCCACCTGGTTCAATCCCTCCCGCAATCCTCACAAACAATGCCAGTCCAAAACCATACAGCCCATTTCTAAAAAAAATCAAAAAAATGAAAATTTCACTTGACAAGTCTATACGCCCTTCGTAATTTTGAAGCTCACTAGTGAAACAATTTTTTGAATGAATTTGCTTCGTCACGTATTTCATCTGGAGTGAAGTGTGATGGGTAAGTCAAAAGATTTCCGCAAGGAAATCCAAGGTTTACTCGGGGGTCTCAAAGGTGCTTCTTGGCAATAACAAAGGTAACTTTGCTGAAGTCTTGAGGCGGGAATATAGGGATTGAGACGGGGTGTAGTGGCGATATACCCTTTTTGAAATAGGTTGTTGAGGCGGAAAACAAAGAAGGTTGATTACGTTGGAGGAAGGAAATTATAACGTACTTCAAATTTTTTGTCGCAGCAACAATCAAGAATAAATTTGACCAGCCCATGGGGGTCCTTTCTGTTAAACAGACAGATTGCGACTCTAATCGTCGTAACTTTACGCCAAACCGCTCCCATCCCTGTCCAACAACCATCAACTAAAACAAATTCCTCCAAGCCGCAAAGCCCTGAAAGGGCGCAATATGTTAGGATAGGGTGCAGCCCTATCAAAGGGCGCAATACGCTAGGATAGGGTGCAGCCCTATCAAAGGGCGCAAACCTATTTAAACGGCGTCAGGTGAATTCCAATGTAGAATGTGCGGCCAAAAATCGGCGCGTACACCAACGAAGCATCAAAATTGTTGCCATTTGGATTCCCTGGATCAACCAATGGGTTTTCTTGCCGGTAATCCAGCAGATTTTCCACCCCGGCATACAAATCAACCGGTCCAAAGAGCTTTGTCATTTGAAGCAATACAATTCCAAACCAAGGTGTTTTTAACGGTCTAGGCTCAGATAATCCCGGATCAACAACAGTTGGATAACGGCCAGGACCCATCAATTGCACCGTTGCATCTACTGTAAATCCCGCCTTTTTCCAGTTATATCCCGCTGTAAATACACCTCGGTGGTCCGACATCAGCGGCATACTCAACATTTGACCTTGAAATTCTGCCTGCACGTCCTGCCATTTCCAGCCCAGCCTCAGCTCAAACCGTTCCAATGGAAAAAACGACGCATTGGCCTGTGCCACCCGTGAATAGCCCCTTCCCTCAACATAATACATGCGAAGTTGCCCACTTTGTTCCCGGTCGGCCACAAATTGCCGCTCAAACCGCGTTTCAAAGAAATCCAATGTGAATTGAGCATCGCGCCCGAAAAGGGTGCGCACCCACTGAAAACCACCACCATAAGTCCAGGTTAATTCAGGCCTCCATTCTGGAATATCAACCGAAATGCTTCGGCTGGTCATCAACATGCCCATACGGTCTGCAAAGGGGTTGGGACTGCGAAAACCGCGGCTTCCGCTCAGCCGAAATACATAACCGCATTTGGGTTCCCAGCGCAGATGAAAGCGCGGTTGGGCAACCAAGCCAAACAAGTTGTGCGCGTCAAGGCGCCCACCCGTTACCACTTGAAGGGAACTTAGCGGCTTCCAGGTGTACTCCAGAAAAACCCCGGGGACAGCCTCGGTCCGAGAGAAAACGAGCGAATCTAGCCCCTCTTCTACCTGATCGTACAGCATCGACGAGCCTGCTTTGAACGTATGATTGTCGTTGACAATGCGCGATTGAAAAACCAAATTAAAATATCCGCTGTATTCCTGGCCTAAATAATAGCGCCCTGCGATGGGCCCACGCTGGTCATGAAAGGTGCCCGAGTACATCAAACCCAAGGATTGGTAGGGTTTGCCAGCAAAGAAAAAACCGGTTTTTCCATATCCCTCGGCCCGCAGAGTTGAGGCAGCAGCCATAAATACAGGCCCCAGAGATGGCTGCTGAAAGGCAGACAGCGTACCCCCTTTCCGGTCCTCGGCCAACACCTTAACTCCAACTTGAGATTCCATGCGCTTGCCTTGAAATTTCCAGCGGTGCATACCGCTTACCGATTTCTTAAAGGGAATGTCTAAAAAACCATCTACGTTACGGTCGGTGATGGTTTCAAAATAATCGCCGTGTGCTAAAGTAAGTACCGACCAGCGAGGGTTAAGCCGTTCGGCATGCTGCACGGTCATTTCGACCCGACCCAGGTGATTCAAAAACCCATTCAGGTAAAACCGATCGGCGGTTTCAGGCTTTTTAAGCTCCACATTGATTTGCCCGGCCATAGACTCAAAGCCATTCACCACGGAACCCGACCCTTTTGAAATTTGAATCGATTCCATCCATGGGCCAGGAATGTATCCAATGCCATAGGACGAGGCAAGGCCTCGAATGGAGGGAAATTGTTCAGATGTAATGGAAACATAACGCCCATCAAGGCCCAACAACTGAATGGTTTTGGCACCCGTAATTGCATCGGTAAAGCCTACATCAACGGTGGCATTGGTTTCGAACGATTCCGATAAATTGCAACAAGCAGCCCGCCTCAATTCTTTGGAACCTATGTTTTCAATAAACTGGGGTTTGGCTGTGTACAGCGATGTAGAAAACGATTCCACCACCAACTCATAGGCATTCAGTGTTTTTGCACGCAACTGAATAGGATAGGGTATGCCGGATTGCAGCAAGATGGTGTCAGCAAAATAATTGGGGGCCGACACAACGGCTTTAACCGATTCAGGTTGGCTTTTTAGATTAAACGAAAAGCGACCTAAGCTGTCGGTGTAGTGCCCCCCACCTATTCCTCCTTGGCTAAGCAGCCAAACCACGCGGGCCGAAGGCAAGGGGCGGTCTAAAGAATCGCTCACCCTACCTTGAAAGGTTTGGGCATTTGCCGCTACACAAGAGATAAAAAATAGGCTTAATCGCCAAATTAAATTAAAATTTGTCATGGTTTTAAACTAAAAATGGATGAAGGAAAAACATGGGACTAGCCCCGAAAATCACTTTCCATTTTCATAAGCGCCAAACCTGCAGGCGAGGGGCTGTGCACGCATTTGGCAAGGAAAAATCCTTTCCAAGCGAGCCAGCGTAATTCGAAGAAACAAAAAAACCAGAGCCAACAATCCGAATGCACGGAGGCATGGAAAGCACTAAGGTTTGACCAGACAATTTTTCGGGAAGGGTGCGCACATGCAAATCGAGTAGGGCGACTTGATCAAGCCGGCAACATGACTCAGCTGTGCAGACAGAAATACCAACGCTTGTTTTGAGCAAGCCACATTCAATTCCAACAGCTTGCGACCGAGCATTTTGCTCTGAGGGGCAATGCATGTTCTTAGAAACCTCGACACCTGGAACAGAGCTGCAACAATTCTTCGATTGCCGAGTCAATTTAGAGGAGCGGGAACAGCCATGCGAAGATTCGGAAGAAGGGTTTAGAACCTCAACACAACCCTCGGTTTTGCGTAAAGAAAAAGATTCCACACGTTCACAACAACCCCCGGAATGAGCACCTGGAAACAAAGAAAAGTCCGTTCGATTGGATTTAAGGCAGGTATGGGCTCCCACCACCACCCCCACATTGGTTAGGCAGAACAAAAAGAGCAAAACCGTGGCTAAAATCCTTCGCTTCATAGCTATGCAAAAATAATAAGTTGGGTTTGATATTCAAAATCAAGCAAGGTCTAAAACCGAAACGGAGGTGGGCCTACGGAGTTTAGTTTGGCAGGAATGCACGAATGTTTGTAGCCGGGGGGCTTAATGGTAATCCAAGCCCATCAATTCACCTCGACCGTAGAAATAATCTCGTAACCCAAATACGTTTCAAGAATTTCACGGTATTTCTTGGTGGCAGTAAAACCGAAGCCAGATTCAAAAAACTCATTCAAATAGGCCTCCAATTCGCCGCTTTTGGGCATCATAAAACCAATGGATTCATGGTCTTTATTTAAATGCCTGTGGATTTTCAAATAGCCTTTGGTTTCTTTGATAAAGTTCCAATACGTAATAATGTCAACGTAACCGCAATATCCGGGTTTGGCTAAAATTTTACGAGGTATGTTGTTTTGATCGCCCACGAATTCCAATGTCATTCCAGTAAGTAGCGCCCGCTTTAAATCGGCCATATACCCGGCATGGGTTGACCCGGCGGAAGACACTCCATTTAGACCTTTTAGGGATTCTACGATTTGAGCATCGGTAAAAATGGTTGGAACCGACCCGTCGGTAATAAAAACGCTTACGTTGTTCAAGTAGGCTGGAGAAAAAGCAACTTCCTGCTTGCGGCGTTCGGTAATGGTTGCATTTCCAAAGCCCAAAGTTAGGGCATCGCCCTCGCGAACAGACTTATAAAAAACATCGAATTCGGTTTGGGCTTTCCAAGTTGGTTTTAAGGCAATATTTTTGGTTTCTTTCATCCAATTAACAAACTGCATGAAAATATCCACTTCCAATCCTTTGGGCATGGAAGCTCCGCTCACCTCAGACTTCATGGCTAGGGGCGGACGCACCAAATAATGAACGGTTACAAATTTTACCTCAGGGGTAGATTTTTGAGCTCCATTGGAAGATAAGCTAGATTGTGCCGCAGCGGGCAACAACATCAAACTCAAAAGAAAAGCAGATAGAATACGCATACACAGGATTTTGCACAAAGGTAGTGGCTTTAATTCAGCCGTCCATTGCCAAAAACCCACGAAATCATTAAAAAACCTTACATAAAAACCTAAAAAGGGTTCAAGCAAGCACCCGCATTGGTTTTGAAGCGATGGCCCAACAAGACTTCGACCAACTTGCCAGCTACATCGGTTTTCATTACCTTTGAAGCCTGTTAGATTTAACCCAACAACGCATGAAAAATTTGTTTTCCCTTGTTGCCTTGTCTTTGGCAAGCATAAGTTTCGCTCAGTCTTTTACCATTTCCGATAAAAACGGGGTAGATGTCACCAACAATACCGTTACCATTACGGGCAGTGCAAGCCTGTACTTTCCGAACGATGAACCCTTGAAATGGCAAGGGAAAGTGTCCAATGAAACCTCTCTAACCAAACCGGTTTTGGTGAAAAGACAGGTAATCAATGTTCCGAACGGCTCTCAAAATCAATTTTGCTGGTCCATTCAGTGCTATGCACCTGTAGCGAATCAAGCTACCGATACCGTTGATATTGCGGGGGCGGCAACCGACGAGTCTTTTTATTCCTACTTTTTCCCAGGCGGCGCCAACGGATTGTGGACCATCCGCTATGTGTTTTTTGATGCATCAAACCCCAACGATTCTGCTCATGTTACCCTGAATTTTGATGTAAGCGGCGGCACCTCCATTCAAAATCAACCCACAAAAAACACGGTTCCATTCGGCCCAATTCCAGCCAACGAATTTGTGCTTTTCAATACCTCGGGGTTGAATCTTCAGGGCATGGAAAGCTTACGTATTTTTGACCTGAGCGGTAAAACGTTGATGTTGCAGCCCTTGAAAAAAGAACAAGAACAGGTTCAGGTACCGCTTGATGGGGTCCATTCTGGATTGTATTTGTGGTCCATTGTTCGTGGAAACAACTCCCTAGGAAACGGCCGCCTTATTGTTCAGCATTAAAACAGTTGCTTCTTAGCCTGTTATGCTGAACAGACGCTTTTTATTTGCCCTTGCAGTTTCTGCTTTGGTGTGCTTGCTCTCTTGCGCCCCGCCCGATTGCATCGATTGTACAAATCATAGCGGCGATTTACCCAAAACCGTAATTTGCCAAGATACCTACGAGGCCTTGCCCCAAACGCCCAAATTATCTTGGTCAGAGTTTAGCAACCGAGCCATAGAACAAGGCTGTGAACCTGCAAACCGATGAAACAGATTGCGCAAAAAAGTGTGGTTTTCTTGCTGATTTTCCTCAGCGCATGTTCGGTTAGAAAGGACACGAAACTAAGCCGATTTTGGCACCGCTTAAACACCCGATACAACGGCTATTTCAATGGAAACGAAGCACTGAAGGAGGGCTATCAGGCCATTCTGAAAGACCGAAAAGACAATTATGCTCTAATCCTTCCGGTTTTCCCAGAAGGGCGCGAAGACCAATGGACCCCCATAAACACCTACGCCGAAAAGGCCATTGAAAAAGGGGGGCTGATGATTAAAAAACACAGTATGCTTATCAATGGTAAGCAATGCAATTCATGGATTGACGATTGCTACCGCATCATGGCCATAGGCAATTTTTACAAAAAAGAGTACTTTCTTGCGGCCGGCCAATTTACCTATTCTGCCGCAGAAACAGAATCAGAAAAAAGCTGCAATACTTCAAAAATTTGGCTGATTCGCCTGTACAACCAACAAAAAGAATTTGCCCAATCCAGAGCTGCCATTCGGGCCGTGAACAAAGAAGTGCTCGACAACCAACAGGCCAGCGACTTTTATGCCGCCCAGACCGAATATTTTATTCTGCAAAACCGCTACCCCGAAGCCATTGACCTGCTTACCGATGCCATTAAATTGGAAAAACGAAAGCCGTACCTGTCAAGATACCAATTTATCCTAGGGCAATTGCACGAGGCTTCAAAAGACCAAGATGCCGCATACAAGGCTTTTGAAGCCTGCCTGAAAACCAAACCAGAATATGCCATGGAGTTTCAGGCTCAAATTCGCATGGCCAACAACGCCGGAAACAAAAACGCGGAAACGCTCCGAAAGATGTTTGCCAAAATGCTCAAGGACGATAAAAACATCGAGTACCGAGATCAGATTTATTATGCCCTTGCCATTCTTGATTTAAAAGAAGACAAGCGGGTTCAAGCCATAGATCACCTTAAAAAATCCATTGCAGCCTCTACCGACAACTCCGATCAAAAATCATCAGCCTACCTAAAATTGGCCGACCTATCATTGGATCTCCCCAACTACACCGAAGCTCAAGCATACTACGATTCCTGTGCCGCCAATCTAAACAAAGAACACCCTCGGTACGAAGATGTGGTTCGTTTGCGCGACAACCTAGCCGAAGCCGTTCAACATTTAAAAACAATTCATCTTCAAGACTCCCTGTTAAAATTAGCCGGATTGCCCGATAAAGAACGGCAAAAATGGGCCGAAAACTATGTAGAACAACTGCAACTCGACGACGAAGAAGCAAAAAAGAAAAAAGAAGAAGGCGACCAAGCTGTTGGAAACGACGGACCCACAGGTGCTTGGTACTTTACAAACCCTCAGGCTAAACTCATGGGAGCCGAAGAATTTAAAAAAGTTTGGGGAAACCGACCGCTGGTCGATCATTGGAGGCGCTACCGCGGTGGGGCTTCGGCACCCGGAAATGAGGGCATCGACACCGCCAACAACCTTTTGGCCCAACGCTACAATCCAGAAACCTACCTGAACGAACTTCCCCTTTCTGATTCGGCTAAAAAAAACTCCTTGCTGCTCATCGAAGATGCCCTGTTTGCCTTGGCCCAGGTGTACAAAGAAAAACTGGCCGACAACCAACGCTCTATTCTTACCTACAAGGAACTTGATACCCGATTTAACCCCAGCCGACACTACCCTTTAGCCTTATATCAATGGTATTTAAACCTGCTTAGCGGCAACCAAAAAGCCGAGGCCGATAACATTAAAAAACGCATTGTTACCGAATATCCAAGCAGCCAGTATGCCCAACTGCTTACCGACCCCAATTACCTGGCACGCTTAGAAGAAGAAGCAAACAAGGCCCAGCCCCTATACCGCGAAGCCTACCAATTTTACACCGCTGCCAATATGCAGGCCTGCCTAAAAACCGTTCGTTCCGCTCAAAGCCAACTCAAAGAAAGCCCAATGCTGCATAGGTTCGACCTGCTCGAAGTCTTAGCCCTTCGCGACACGGCCAACAACCCCGCATTCATCGAAGCACTGAAAGGAATTATAAGCAAACACCCTAAAACAGAATCGGCCGAAACAGCCGAACGAATGCTCAGCATGCTCGGCGTTAAAGCCCCAGCCGCGGAAAAAGCAGACACCCTTCCCGCCGATACCGCCGCTAAAACCGACAAACCACTACCCTACACCTACCGCGACAACCTGCAGCATATGGTGGTTGCCATCATTGACGATGCCGGTTTCAACCCCGAACCCCTTAAAACAGCCATTAGCAACTTCAATGCCCTGGCTTTCAAAAGCAAAAACCTGACCATCTCAAACACCGTTCTAGGCAAAAAAACACAACTGCTCACCCTTCGTAAATTCAACGACGCCAAAGACGCGATGAATTATGTTCAGGCCGCCGAAAAAGACCCCGCCATTCGCGAAGCATTTGGCAAAAAAGAGCTCATTCTACTCCCTACATCCATTCCAAATTTGGGTTTGCTGTTCAAAGAACAAGATGTTCCCGCCTTCCGACTCTGGACCAAAGAGAACTACAAATAACGCCCCACATGCTTAAAAGAAGTTCCATAAGCCCCGATTCGCCAAACCTTATCAACGAATCGACCCGTATTCATGGCCAAGTTGAAGCCAACGAAAGTTTAAGAATCGACGGAAAAGTAGAGGGAAACATCCATTGCTCAGCTAGGTTGGTTATTGGAAAAAACGCAGAAATTCAGGGCAACATCGTTTGCCAACACCTAGAATTGCTGGGAAAGATCTTTGGCGACGTTCTGGCCCAAAACAGCTGTACCCTGCGAAGCAGCGCTCTTCTAAAGGGAAATCTAAGCACCTCCCTGCTCAGCATTGAAAACGGTGCCCAATTTCAGGGGCAATGCACCATGCTTGAATCAAAATCGGGTGAATAACCAAAAAAAAACAGCCCTGAAACAGGCCCTAATCTATTCGGGCCTAGGAATGCAAATGCTCGGTTTTATTGCCCTAGGAGCTTTTCTGGGCCATTACCTTGATGAGCGTTACAAAACCAACATCGCATCGCCCATTTGCATTCTTATCTTTGTACTGCTTTCCATTGCCTATGTGGCAAAAAAATTAAGCAAACCATGAAAAACAACGGCAACAAATACTTCCTTGTACTTTCTTTGATTTCCTTAGGCCTTAGCGCCGCCTACATCGCTTTTCGCAAAGCTTCGGGCATGAGCTTGGTCGATGAAAATTTCTTGATTATTCCCGCTTTCTATTTAATTACAGGCATTAGCCATCAGTTGCTCTTAAGGTCAATCAGCGCAAACCCCAGTCGCTTTCAAATGAATTTTATGATGGCCATGGCCTTTAAAATGCTGGCTTACCTAGCCTTTTTAGGCCTTATGTTTTACATCAGCAGCGAAGGCATCACCATGAGCTTTGTACTTCTTTTTTTCCTTTGCTATATGGTGTACACCGGCTTCGAAATGCTGGCCTTGCGCTGGTACAAAAACGAGGCAAACAAGGCTTCGTAATGGTTCTTTTTTGGGGCGCCTAACGGGCTTTCCGCTGTAGTCGGCTAGCCGGCAAAAAGCAGCAGGGCCGCGGCGTGGCTCCACAAGGTCGCCCGCCCCGGCTGCCTGCCGCTTGTTTTGCCGGCTTCGCCGCCTGCCGCTGCAATCCCTGGCGCAGCGCCTCACAGCTAAAAATGGTTTTACAACAACAGCAATGCCCTGAGCGGCCCGCGGCAGGGATTGAACCAGGGTAGCCCGAAGGAGCTGGCCCTAGGGCCCGCGCGGCGCGGAGGCGACTTTAGGAGCCACCGCAAGCCCGCTGGGCCCTTGGGCAAGCACCAAGGACTACCGGTGAAAGCCCGCAGCCGCCACAAAAAAAAGGGCCCGAACACCGAAGTGTCCGGACCCTTTCAATTGGATTTTTAGAATTATTCCCGGATGATGCGGGTAGAGTACACCGCGCCGTTCAGGTTCATTTCAAGTACATACACTCCAGTTGACAACTGCAATGCGGCGGTCGATACAGGCAGATTGTGGCTGCCGGCAGGAACCACACCGAAGGTGTAGGCTGCCAACTGCTTGCCAGTCAAATCGCGCAACGTCGCTTTAACCTCAGTCGATTCTTTCAGCATCATACCTACGAAGAACTGAGACTGGAATGGGTTCGGGTACACGCTCAAACCGAATTCGTTGGCTTGGTTGCCGTCGAACGAAGTAATGTCGCGGGCCTCGATAACCTGACACTCGGTGCTGCTGCAACCGTCCACATCCATGGTCAAGCAAACCTGATAGTTGCCAGGTAGGTTGTACTGATGCAAGGGGCTCAACACCGTTGTGGTAGTTCCATCGCCTAAGTTCCACAAATAGGTTGCACCTACAACAGGAGTCTGAGGAGCGAACTGAATTAAGTTCAAGCCTTGGTTAGCCCAGTTGTACAATGCACTTGGAGAAGGAGCAATGGTTACCATTTGAGTTGTGCTGTTGCTGCAACCAGCAGGAGTCGTTACGGTTAAGGTTACAGGATATACACCAGCCTGCGCAAAGCTAATGCTTGGAGTTTGACCTGTTGTTGTTCCTTGTCCGTAGTTCCAGCTCCATGTTGAAATGTTGCCTGTTGAAACATCGGTTACGTTGATCGGAGTGTTGGTGCAACCACGCTGGCTTAGGAAAGCAGCTGTAGGCACTTCATCAACCGTTACGGTTCCGTTGTAGGTAGTAGAGCAGCCGTTTTGACCCACCGCATTCAAGGTGTAGTATTTCACACCTGGGGTTGAATACTGGTGCTGGGCAATCACTCCGTTTCCGTTGATGCCGTTGCCAAAGTTCCAAGTGTAGGTACCCATTGGGGTTCCGCTAACAAAAGCTTGGAAGCTGGCAGCGCTTGGGAAACAAGCTCCGCTAACCATTACAGAGTCAACCGATGGATTGGCATTTACCGTTACGGTTTGAGCCAAGGTGTCGGAACAACCCTCGGGGGTAGATACAATCAATTGAGCAGTGTAGGTTCCGGCGTTGGCGTAGGTGTGGTTGGTTGAGAAACCAGAACCGTTGTTGCCGTCACCAAAATCCCAGCTGTAGTTGGTAATTACACCACCTTGCCCGATTCCAGAGTTTTGGCCAAATACCGTGTTGTTGCCAGCACAAACGGTAGAGGCGTTAACTTGGAAGATAACGGGATTCGGCAATACGTTCACTTGAACAGGAGCCGTAGTGCTTACGCAACCATTACCGTCGGTACCAATTACGCTGTAGCTACCGGCAGAAGTCGCAGTGTAGTTGGCCGTGTTGGCGCCGCTAATTGGACTGCCATTGTTGGTCCATTGGTAGTTAATGGCTCCAGTGGCCGACATTGGAATGTTGGAACCAGAACACAATTGTTGAATGGTATTTGGTGTAACGTTCACCACAGGCAATGGATTTACCACGATGCTTACGGTATCGCTGTTGGTACAGTTTGCGTTGGAAACCACATAGATAACCTGGGCAGTACCTGTTCCAGCCAATTGAACGTTAAACAGACCGCTGTTGCTGTTGGCCATACCGCTGCCATACCAGTTGCCGCCTACAGTTGCAGCTTGAAGCAATACGTTGGACGCATTTTCGCAAAGTTGCAAAGGAGCATTTGAAATGGTTGGATTGGGCGAAGCAAATACAGTAACGTTGGTGTTGGCTGTATTGAAGCAACCGTTGGCGGTAACCTGATAGGTCAGGGTTTGTGTTCCAACCACATTCAACGAAGGAGTAAATACCCCGTTGATGGTATCGGTTACGCCTGTACCTGTAAATACGCCACCGGGAGTTCCGGGAACCAAGTTAAACGGAGCATCGGCAGAACATACCGTAGAAGGCAGAGCCAATGTAGCGTTCGGGGTTGGATTTACCACAATTTGAACGCTGTCGGTGCTCAAGCAACCGGTAGTAGTATCCAATAAGCTGTGGTAAGCTTGGTAGGTACCTGCAGGAACAGAACCTGGATCAAAGCTAACGTTGTTTCCAACTACGCTTACACCGTTACCGGCCCAGTTGCCACCGCTGTTGAGGGCCGCAAGGCTAATGCTGTTGTCGTAGTCGCAAAGTTGAGTTGAAGCCGTAGTAATAGAGGCATCGGGACCTTGAACCACGGTTACAGATAGAGAGTCAGAGTGTACGCAACCGTTCAGGTTAACGGTATAGTAAACCATATTGGTACCAATTTGACCGAGCAAAGGATCTAGAATACCATTTACGGTATCTGTAACCATAGTACCAGACCAAACGCCATTGGTATCAGAGGGTTGAGAGATAAAGTAGTTGATGTTCACGAAACCATGGCTGTTGTTTGCAGCAGCTTGGTTAATTTGGTTGGTACCGGCATTGAATGAGCCACCACCACCTCCATTGCGGAAGGTATGACCAGAGTAGCCACCACCGCGACCACCAGAGTAGCCGCCGCCGCCGCCGCCGCCGCCGTAGCCATCAGAGCCACCGCCGCCGAAACCACCGGAATTGTAAGAGCTGCCGCCGGATTGGCCGCCATTTCCACCATTCACGGCTGCTTTACCGCCTTTACCATAAGAGCCATCAGAAGCACCGTCGGTCAAGAAACCGCCGCCGCCGCCGCCGCCCCAGCTACCGGTGTTACCAGCGCCACCGCCGTTACCACCTGTACCACCTGGAGCATTTTCGCCGTTGGTTTGGCCATCGTTGTTGGTCCAAGCATCTTTTTTGTTGTTGGACTGGTTGTTACCACCACCGCCGCCGCCGCCGGCAACAATAAGTGGTTGGTTAAGGTTGCTGGCATTCCAAACGAAGGAACCGCCGCCGCCGCCGCCGCCCTGCCAGGTGTTTCCACCGGCATCAACGCCCATTTGCCCAACAATAATGTCAAGTTGAGTACCCGCGGTTAACTGGAAGTTACCTTGCATTTTGGCACCTTTTCCACCTGCGTTGTTCAGGTTGCCTCCGCCTTTGGCACCAGCAACTTCAATGGTGTAAACACCGGTGTAAGGAACAGTCCATCGTTGTACTCCGGCGTTCACAGTAACCATACCTGCACCGTAAGCGGCATTGGCTGCTGCTTGGTCAGGACCCGTATTACCCGTTTTACCTAAGTTGGTAAACGACATACTACCTTGCAACAATGGGGGATCAAAGCCCAAATCAACGTTGCCATTTCCGGCACACAAAATGCCTGGGTCGGTTAGGTATGCATAAGGAATACGGTTGATGGTAACCTTAGCGGTATCAAATTTAGAAGGACATCCGTTCACCTTGTAATTAACATGGTAATTGATGGTTTGAGTCAGGTTTGGAGTAGTCCAGTTTTGACCGATGTTCACCAAGGTACCACCCCAAGAGTTGTACCATGCATAGTTTCCGTTAGGGCCGGTTACGGTCAAAGATGCAGAGCCATTTCCGCAGAAGGCGGTATCTCCACCCGCTGTAGGAGCTGGCAAAGAATCCAACCAAATAACGGCAGGAACGCGTGGGCTAGCACAAATAAGGGTTACGTTGTATGAGATTACAATTTGACCATTACCAGAGCGGAAACCTTGAGTATGAGTGGTTGCAGAGGTACGTGTTGGGCTAGCAAAGCTAGAACCGCCGCCGCCGCCCGAGTAGTAACCACCGCCACCACCGAACTGACCGCCGCCGCCGCCGCCGCCGCTATTCCATCCGCAGGTTCCACCTTGGCCACCTTGGCCAGCGGTTCCAGCAGTTCCACATCCGCAGCTGGGCTGCAATCCACCCGTAGTGGGTGAAGCTCCACCTCCAACGGTGCAATTGTTGTAGTTGTTGCTTCCGCAATCAAATCCATTTTGAGCATCGGTAGGGCCACCGCCATGTCCACCGTTCATGCCAGAACCGCAGTTCCAGCCGCCGCCACCGCCGCCACCGGCAGTAACAACTCGGTTTGCAAGAGCAGTACCACCGCTGCGGATATCAGAACCGCCGCCGCCGCCGGCACCGCTGTTGGCGCCGTTGCCACCGCCGTTCCAACCACCGGTATTGTTAACGGTTGTTCCGCCAACATTGATGGAAAGAATTTCACCGGGAGTTACACTTAGGGTAGTTTGAACACGACCGCCCAAACCGCCAGGGTTGCTACCAGGGTTAGGAATAGATCCTCCGCCTTGAGCGCCTTGTACATCTACAGTAATAGAAGTAACGTTTGCAGGGACAGTGTACGTTTGAGCTGAGCCTGTAAAGTTGAAGGTTTGTGAACCGCTTAGGTTGCTGGTCAATTGAGAGCCGGCAAACAAGGTATCAGAACCCAATACCGGAGGCAAAGAAATGCTGGGGCCAATGGCGATTAGATTGCCACCGGTTGGAGCATCGAACCAAGAAACCGAAGTGTTGCTGGTGGCTGTAAGGGTTACAGGAGTACCGCAGGTTACTGAGTCGCCTTGGGTAACAGGAGCTGCCAAAGGAGCAACGTTGATAACCACTGGCACACGGGTGCTAGAGCAATACGTTTTAATGAAGCTCACTGTAACCAAACCATTCCCGGTACGGTCTCCTTGGGTGTGGGTTACATTGCTGGTTAGGGTTGGGCTCACATAACTAGATCCACCACCGCCACCGCCGTAGTAGTAGCCACCGCCACCACCGTACCAGCCGCCGCCGCCGCCGCCTGAAGGATATCCGCAGCAGCCTTGCCATGCGTTTCCACCGATACCAAACTGACCTGTTTGTCCTCCACAACCATTCGTTCCTCCGGCAGATTGGGTACCGCCTGTTCCGCAGTAGCAGTTATTGTAACCATTGCAAACCAAACCATTTCCAGCTGTTCCTGAACCGCCACCGGCTCCACCTTTATCTTGGTTGCCATTGCAATATTGGCCACCCGCACCGCCACCACCACCGGCAACGACTACGCGGTTATTCAGGGTTGTACCACCAATACGGATATCAGAGGCTCCGCCACCACCGCGTGCTTGGTCACCACTGTAGTAAGCATAGCCTGTTCCTCCACCATTCCAACCTGCTGGGCCGGTAATACCCATACAACATCCACCTGAACCAGGCTGACCTCCCACGTAAATATTCAGAACCTGACCGGGGGTTACCGCTAAAAGTCCTGTAACCTTGCCACCAAGTCCGCCATCGTTCCAAGAATTCGTTCCGCCTTGGGCGCCACGAACATCAAAAGTAACGGCAAAAACACCAGCAGGTACAGTCCACGTTTGTTGGCCCCCAGTATAAGTAAAGGTTTGAGTGCCCGAAGGGTTTGGATCAGAAACCGCTTCAACAAATAGGGTGTCGGTTTGAGTTACAAACGACATAGCGTAGTTGGACTGGGTTGACAAAGGCGAGCCGCCTGTTGGGGCAGCGAACCAATGGTACCAGCCGGTAGAACCAGAAGCCGAAGCGGTAATGTTGCTGCCGCAAGTGGTATTAATGGAATTGGCTGTAGGAGCAGAAAGAGGGTTAACAGTTAGGAGAACAGGAACCCGGTTGCTCGTGCAGAAGGGAGAAGTATAATTGAAAGTAACAACTCCATGACCTTGGCGTGTTCCGCGGGTATGGGCAATATTGGTACACAATACGGGGTCAGCATAGTTGGATCCGCCACCGCCACCGCCGTAGCTACCACCACCACCACCAAACCAACCGCCACCACCAGCGCCACCACGATAATCACCTTGTCCGCCTTGTCCGGCAGTTCCTGCTTGCGGGCAGCACCAGTTTCCACCGGCAGCTCCTCCAGCGCTTTGCGAACCTCCACGACCAGTGTAGCTGGTATTTCCAGTACTGCTGCAGTAGTAGCCATCTTCGCCTGTTGCTGCACCACCATCACCACCGCGAGAACCATCTACACCGCAGTTCCATCCGCCGCCGCCGCCGCCACCGGCAACCATTACTCTGTTGTTAAGGCCTGTGCCTCCAATCCGAATATCGGTACCGCCACCGCCTGAATTACCCCAAGAGGTTCCCCAGAATTGGTTACCACCACCGTTGTAACCACCTGAAGATTGAGCATTTCCAGGCCAGCCACCAACAAAAATGGCAATGGTTTGACCGGGAGTTACCGCCAAGTTGGCAACCACACGACCGCCGAAACCTCCGCGGTTGTTGTAGTTGGTGTTGCGGCTGCCTTCGGCGCCTTCCATGGTTACCTGTAGGCTAAATACACCCGCTGGAACAGTCCAGTTTTGCTGACCACCTGTATAGTTAAAGGTAACCGTAGCCGAAGGGTTCAGGTTGTTGGTTGCCTCAACATAATAGGTTGTGGTTTGCAAGGTGCTGGGCGGAGAAAAACTTGCTCCTGTACCCAAAACGGTTCCCCCTGTAGGCACCGAGAACCAACGGAACAAGCCGGTGGAGCCCGAAGCTGTCAAGGTAGCCGAACTGCCGCAGGTTACGGTAGCACCCGTACCCGTTGGCATGGCCAAGGGATTTACGGTTACCACCAAGGCGGCCCGAGGGCTAATGCAGTTGGGGTTGTTGTAGCTGTTTACCGCCTCTACATAATAGGTAGCCTGGGCAAACATGGCCGGCGTGGTAAACGATGCGCCGGTGCCAAGCACCGAGCCGCCACTAGGCTGATTGTACCAGCGGTACAAACCCGTTGAACCAGAAGCCGTAAGGGTGGCCGCTTGACCACAGGTTGCGGCAGAACTCAAAGCCGAGGGTGTCGGACATTGAGCCTGGGCCATGGTTCCTACCATCAACGCTGCAAGCAGCGAAAGACGATTGAACCAACGTCGAAGAGTAATTCCTTTCTTCATAGACATTTTTGTTAACGATTAGAGATGATTGTTGTGGTTTTGATTTAAGATAGTTTACGAAGCGCCAAGTTAAAAAAAATTAAATAGAATATTCACAACACAATGTTAATTTGGGAGTAAAAAATATGTATTGTTTTAATTATAAGCTATTTAAAATTTTTAAAATTAAAGGTTCACCTTGTTTTTCCTCCATTTAAATGCCAAAAAGTGGGTTGGAAGCAACAACAACCCGGCTCCCTTTAATAAGGAACAGACAAAAACATCCATTTCAGTTTTAAAATAGTTTTCAAAAAAGCATAGGCATGGCGAAATTGCCCCCTATATGCACCGAGCCGCCCAGCCCTGAAAGGGCGCAATACCCAAGCACAGGGTGTAGCCCTGGGTTTAGCCACGAATGCAGGAATGTTTTGTTTTCGAGGCGAAATTGCCCCCTATATGCACCGAGCCGCCCAGCCCTGAAAGGGCGCAATACCCAAGCACAGGGTGTAGCCCTGTGTTTGGGTGTAGCCCTGTGTTTGGGTGCCGCCCTGTGCTGTAGTGCATCAACGCCCCAAAACAGGCACCACAGCAAAAAAAAACGGGAGGCGATTTCTCGCCTCCCGTCAAATCTAAATTACCTACATATTACTTTGTGCGAACCAAGCGCAGGCTGAACGGCTGCCCTTCTACGTACAAGGTTATTACATACACTCCTTCTGCCATCCCCAATGCATCTGCACTCATTGACAACCTGTTTGTTCCGGCAGAAAGGGTGCCCGCATCTACAGCAGCAATTTCCTTGCCTGCAATATCGAACACCTTCATCACAACCCTAGAGGCTGAAGTCAATTCGATGTTTACATTAAAGGCATCCACCACAGGGTTGGGATAGGCGCTGAACACAACACCGTCGCCATTTGCCTCTCCTATTGAGGTGATATCGCGCACCTCAAGGTTCTGGCAGTTGGTATTCTGACACCCATTGGCAGAAATGGTCAAACAAACCTGATACGTTCCAGATACCGCATACTGCTTCAACGGACTGCTCAAGTTGCTCGATGTTCCATCGCCAAAGGTCCACAAATAGCTGCCTGGATTTACTAGGTTGCTGGGCGAAAACTGAACCAAATTCAAACCTTGGTTCGTACCGGTGTACGTAGCATCAGGCGTAGCATGGATGGTTACCAACTCGGTATGCGAATCCGTACAACCTCCTGCCGTGTTAACCGTTAGGGTTACAGGGTAGGTTCCTGGCTGGGTAAAGGTGTACGCCGGATTCTGCGTATTTGCCGTGCCGGTCGTGAAATTCCAGTTCCACCCCGTAATACTTCCAGTGGAGGTATTCACTAAGGTTAGAGGCTGGTTGGTACAACCTGCCGCAGGTAGGAATTTCGCCGTGGGTTGGTTTTCAACCACCACGGTTCCATTCTGAACCGTTGAGCAGCCTTGGGTTGAGTTTACCACCAATTGGTAGTAATACGTACCCGCAGAGCCATAGGTATGCGTTACGTTGGCTCCATTGCCCAAGGCGTTGTTGCCAAAGTTCCACTGATAGCTGCCCACCGTTACTCCCGACACAAAAGCCTGGTAGTTCGTTGGGTTCGGGAAGCAGGCGTTGGTTACCAATACCGAGTCTAACACGGGGCTGGCATGAACCGTTACGTTTTGGGTTAGCGTATCGCTGCAACCCGCAGAACTTACCACAATCAATTGTGCGGTGTAGCTGCCTGGTGCCGCATATACGTGGTTGGACGAAAACCCGGTGCCGGTGTTGCCGTCTCCATAATCCCAGTTGTAACCCGTAATCAAACCGCCTTGGCCTATGGCCGAAGTTTGGGTAAAGGCCGTTGCTGTGCCCTGGCATACCGTTGGGGCATTCACCTGCAAAACAACTGGGTTCGGAGCTACGTTCACTTGTACTCCTGACGAAGTCGATGAGCAACCATTGCCATCAACGCCCACTACGCTGTAGGAACCCGCTGTTGATGGTGCATACGTAGCCGTGTTGGCTCCGCTAATTGGGCTGCCGTTGTTCAACCACTGGTAGCTGCTTGCTCCCGAGGCCGTCAATGGCAAGGTGGAACCCGCGCAGACTTGCTGAATCGTGTTGGGAGAAACGCTCACCGTTGGCAAGGCATTCACCACAATGCTCACCGTATCGCTGTTGGTGCAATTCGCATTCGAAATCAGGTACACCACCTGGGCGGTTCCTGTTCCTGCCAATTGTGGATCAAACACTCCGCTGTTCGGATTCGCCATTCCGGCTCCGTACCAGCTACCGCCCTGCTGACTTGGAATCAACTGAACCAAACCGGCATTGGCGCACAACTGCTGAGGTGCATTGTTGATGTTGGCGTTGGGCGATAAAAACACCGTCAATTGGGTGCTGTCGTTGTTTACGCATCCGTTGGCCGTTACATTGTAGTACACCATAGTGCTGCCCACCAAGTTCGAGTTCGGTGTAAACTGACCTGTTAGGGTATCGGTTATTCCGGCACCGGTAAACACGCCACCGCTGGTAACAGGGCTAAGGTTAAAGGGTGCGTCGGCCGAGCAAATAACATTCGGGCCAGAAACCGTAGCGTTGGGGGTGGGGTTAACCACAATTTGAACGCTGTCGGTGCTCAAGCAACCGGTGATGGTATCTAGAATGCTGTGGTAAGCCTGGTAGGTACCGGCGGTTACTGAACCTGGGTCGAAGCTAACGTTGTTTCCAACTACGCTTACACCGTTACCAGCCCAGTTGCCGCCGCTGTTTAGGGCAGCAAGGCTGATGCTGTTGTCGTAATCGCAAAGTTGAGTAGAAGCCGTAGTAATAGAGGCATCGGGACCTTGAACCACGTTGATGATCAGCGAATCGGTGAAGGTACAGCCGTTGTTGTTTACGGTGTAAACTACGGTGTTGTTGCCTAGAACACCCAATTGAGGATCAAACAAACCTTGAACAGAGTCGGTAATGGTAACACCAGACCAAACGCCGTTGGTATCGGAAGGCTGAGGGATGCTGTAATTAACAATCAAATAGCCTTGACCTTGATTAACCGAAGCAAGGTTAACAATGGGACCGTTATTAAACTGAGATAGGTTATCATAAAGTCCGTCTGAAGTAGCAACATCAAAAGCGGTAGGAGCTAGATAGGATCCGCCACCACCTCCATAACCGACGGTTGAATTGGTGCCTGAACCGCCGCCGGAATAACCGCCACCGCCAGCAGAGCCTCCCCAACCGGAGGCAGCTCCACCACCAAACCCGCCCAAAACCAAATTCGCTGGGGCTGTTCCACACGTGTACAACAATTTTCCACCGCGCCCTCCATTTAGGAAAGACAAGGCCACGTCTTTGTTGCACATAGCACGGGTGTCTGAAGTTTGTGGACCATCGGTTAAGAAGCCAGCACCTCCAGGGCCAGCATTGGCATAGGGTGCACCATTTCCAGCGCAACCGCCTGTGCCACCTGTTCCTGTTCTTCCACAGGGTGCCGTAGCCGCATCCATCATGGGCAAATTCAAACTCGCACCAGAACGGTTAGAACCACCACCACCGGCCACAATAAGAGGAGTGTTGTTTGACGTAGCCACGAATGTGCCTCCGCCGCCACCGCCTGCACTGGTTCCGTGCTTACCTTGTTGACCAACCAGAATCTTCAAAACGGTTCCCGCTGTCAATTGGAATTTTCCTTTCATAATGGCACCACGGCCACCTCCGCCATACCCTGATGGATTAAGTCCACCATAGGACCCATCGGCTCCGGCAGCAATAAATTCATAAACACCATTGTAGGGAACAGTCCACAATTGTATTCCGTTTTGAACAGAAACGAACCCTGGACCATACGTGCTGTCTGCCGCTCCTTGGGTAGGACCAAAATCTCCATTGTAACCACAAGTGGTGAATGTTTTGGAGTCGGCTAAAAGTGGGGGATCAAAACCAAGATCCACCAAACCATTGCCAACACAAACAACGCCTGGGTCGGTTAGGTATGCATAAGGAATACGGTTGATGGTAACCTTAGCGGTATCAAATTTAGAAGGACATCCGTTCACCTTGTAATTAACATGGTAATTGATGGTTTGGGTCAGGTTTGGAGTGGTCCAGTTTTGGCCAATGTTCACCAAATTTCCTCCCCATGCATCGTACCAAGCGTAGTTACCGTTGGGTCCAGTTACGGTCAAAGATGCAGAGCCATTTCCGCAGAAGGCGGTATCTCCACCCGCTGTAGGAGCTGGCAAAGAATCCAACCAAATAACGGCAGGAACGCGCGGGCTAGCGCAAACAAGGGTTACGTTGTACGAGATTACAATTTGACCATTTCCAGAGCGGAAGCCTTGGGTATGGGTTGTGTTTGACGTGCGGGTTGCACTAGCAAAGCTAGAGCCGCCACCGCCACCACCGTAGTAGCCACCGCCACCACCGAACTGACCGCCGCCGCCGCCGCCGCCGGATTGGCCACAGGTACCACCTTGACCGCCTAGGCCGGCAACCCCTGCATTACCACAACCGCAACCTGGGGCCGCACCACCTGCCGTAGGAGTTGCACCACCACCTACCACACAACTACCAAAACTGTTGCTTCCGCAATTAAAACCGTCTTGTGCAGCACCCGAACCGCCACCGTGGCCACCGTTCATGCCAGAACCGCAGTTCCAGCCGCCGCCACCGCCGCCACCGGCAGTTACAACCCGATTAGCAAGGCCTGTACCTCCACTACGGATGTCGGAACCGCCACCGCCGCCGGCACCATTGCCGGTACCGTTGCCGCCACCGTTCCAACCGCCTCCGGTAGTGCTGGTTGTTCCACCCACGTACACAGCCAGAACTTCACCTGGAGTTACGCTTAGGGTAGTTTGAACCCTACCACCAAGACCACCGGGATTTGAACCAGGGCTAGGCAAAGACCCTCCACCTTGAGCGCCTTGTACATCTACCGTTACAGAAGTAACATTGGCAGGTACGGTATAGGTTTGAGCTGCGCCGGTAAAGTTAAAGGTTTGCGTACCGCTTAAGTTGCTGGTCAATTGTGAACCGGCAAATAGGGTGTCTGAACCTAAAATTGGAGGCAAAGAAATGCTGGGGCCAATGGCGACTAGATTGCCACCGGTTGGAGCATCGAACCAAGAAACGGAAGAGTTGCTGGTGGCTGTAAGAGTTACAGGAGTACCGCAGGTAACTGAGTCGCCTTGGGTAACAGGTGCTGCCAAAGGAGCAACGTTGATAACCACCGGCACACGGGTGCTTGAGCAGTATGTTTTAACAAAGCTCACAACGATTTGACCGTTTCCATTTTGGTCGCCTTGGGTATGGGTAACGTTGCTGGTCAAGCTTGGGTTAACGTAGCTAGAGCCGCCGCCGCCGCCGCCGTAGTAGTATCCACCACCGCCGCCGAACCAGCCGCCACCGCCGCCGCCGCCAGTCCAACCGCAACATCCTCCCCATGCGTTACCGCCAATTCCTGACTGACCCGGTTGACCTGGACCACATTGGGCTCCTTGGCCTCCAGCTGTTTGGGTACCACCATTACCAACATAACACGTTGAGTTTCCGCCACAATAAAAACCATTCTGAGCATTGCCGCTTCCGCCGCCATCGCCACCGCGATCTTGGTTTCCGTTGCAAGCCTGACCACCGGCGCCACCGCCGCCACCGGCTACCACAACCCGATTATTCAGGTTTGTGCCGCCGATACGAATGTCAGAGGCTCCGCCACCACCGCGGGCTTGATCTCCCCCACTCCATGCATGACCTTGACCGCCACCATTCCAACCGCCAGGGCCCCAAATATTGGTACAGCAACCGCCGCTACCGGGCTGTTGGCCCACATAAATGTTCAATACTTGACCAGGAGTAACGGCTAGAGTTCCGGTAACTTTACCGCCCTTTCCACCGTTGTTCCAAGTATTGGTACCACCTTGAGCACCGCGTACGTCAAACGACAAAGCAAAAACGCCTGCAGGAACAGTCCAAGTTTGAAGGCTACCGGTGTAGTTGAAGGTTTGAGTGCCCGAAGGGTTTGGATCAGAAACCGCTTCAACAAATAGGGTGTCGGTTTGAGTTACAAACGACATAGCATAGTTGGACTGGGTTGACAAAGGAGAACCGCCTGTTGGGGCAGCGAACCAATGGTACCAGCCGGTAGAACCTGAAGCAGAGGCAGTGATGTTGCTTCCGCAGGTTGTATTGATAGCGTTGGCTGTGGGAGCCGAAAGCGGGTTAACGGTTAGGAGAACCGGAACCCGAGTGCTTACACAGAAAGGAGTTGTATAGCTAAAGGTAACAATTCCATTCCCTTGGCGGGTGCCGCGGGTATGGGCAAT
>Ga0194133_10003232_pt1 | contig 23483 bp, 20 predicted proteins | sample TA2KigOf40mmetaG_FD_155448 | JGI IMG/M metagenome (GOLD analysis project Ga0194133, IMG submission 155448) | Freshwater microbial communities from Lake Tanganyika, Tanzania - TA2015055 Kigoma Offshore 40m | ecosystem: Environmental > Aquatic > Freshwater > Lake | place: Tanzania: Lake...
TTTATCTCAAATTCATTATGGTCAAACTATCCAAACTATCCAAACTATTAACGATTTATTATCAATTATTCCTTTATTAGATGATCCTTTTTATACAATTCAAAATGTTATTCAATATTTAAGACATCATCAAATTGGTTATCGTATATTTATATTTTCTAAATATTTTTATATTATTCAACTCCGTGAAGAATCATCTTTTAATCAAAATATTGTATTCATTGTGCGACAAAGAAAACGAGATTCAATTGACACTAATTCATTATCATCCATTGATATTTTACATAGTCAATTACTTATTTTATATTATTTATTATTAGTTTATAAAGATTCTAAAAATCAACCAAGATTGTCTTTAATGTCATCCCATCAATCGGAATCCGATATATCTTCCTATGATCATGAATTATCTGATCTTACATCCAATTACGGAAAAGAAATATATATGAGTAAAATAGTGAATATATTACAAGATTATTGTTTAATTTTATTTCATCAATTTATGGATACTACTTCTATACGTGATATTCAATGGGATTCTATGATAGAACAATTTATGGAATATTCATTAATTTTTAAATTGCATCATTCTTATCCAATGATATCTAAATTATCTTGTCATATATATCAAAATCCACAACTATTTGAAAGAAATAAATTAATTTTAATTGAATCAATGAAACCTCGAATAAAATATTTTTTAAAATGGTTCATTATAACCAAACCAATTGTATTTCAACAATACAAACATTTAAAAGAAATACCCTCTTTTTATCAATATACGACTGATTTTCCCTTCATTCCCTCTAATGTTATCCAAACTAAGTTAGAAATGGTATTATTTGAATCATTACAATCTTATTTAAAAGAAGCATTGCAAAATATATCTGTTCATTCTTTAACACAACGAAAAATGTATTTTTATATTAATCATAAAGAAATTTCTCGTATTTTTAGTCCTAAAATAGAAGAACCTTGTTTATTATTTGTATATCAAGATATAAAAGAAGGAATCCAAAGTATTTCTTTTTTTATTGATAAAAATATATTATTGACTGAATTAGAACAACAAATGGTTCCAAGAAAATCGTATTTAATTTATCATAATGATCAGTGGGTTGATAAAAATGATCGTCAAAAAACACAATTTCATATCAATGAATACGATTTTTGCATTTATCGATCTATTCATAAAAAAAAAACTACACAAGAAGTATATTATATATTTCTTATTCCTTATTCTAAATTAACTCCAAAATTATAACTTCAAAAATTATTATTCCAAAAATATTATCTTATTGAATTATTATATTTTCTAATTATTATCTTATTGAATTATTATATTTTCTAATTATTATCTTCAAAAATTATTATACCTTTTAATTATTATAATTCCAAAATAATTATTTTCAAATAATTATTTAAATATAAGTAATAATAAATTTATATTTAAGAAATGGAAAATTTTGGAATATTTATTGATGGAGATAATATCAATGCAAAATATTATCCATTTATAAATAATTTAATACGAGATCGTGGAAAAATTATTTTTAAAAAGGTTTATGGAGATTTTTCGGAAGAGAATATGAAAAATTGGAAAAAGGCTTGTCAAGATTTTGGAATTGAAGCCGTACAAGCATGGAGAGAAAAGAATAAAAATTCTAGTGATATGAAAATGATGACTGAAATTATGGATTATTTATATCGATGTGAATATATTCATAATTATGTCATTGTATCCGGTGATATCGATTTTAAAGAAATATGTAAAAAAATAATTGAAAATAACAAGACGGTCATTGGAATATCGTGTTTTGAACAATCTACCTCTAAAATATTAAAAAATTTTTGTAATGAATACATTATTTTAAATAACGAACAAACCATTCAAAAACTTAATCCCATTTCAGATATTTGGAATACAATTGAAAATATTTTAATTGATCATTCTCCTATTTATTTAAGTATTTTAAAAGTTAAATTATTAAATGTTAATCCTTTTTTTAATGAGATTAATTATGGATATAAAAGTTTTAAAAAATTTCTTAAAAATTCATTTTCAAAACAACTTTACATTTATCAAGACGATAATAAAAATTTTTTAGTCGTCTTGAATAAATGTATTGATTCTTAACTTTTTCTTAAAAAAATTAAAAATATATATTAATAAAATTATGTCACATTCAATTGATTCTTATCGATTTATATGGATTAACTCTCACGGAGGTATTTTACCAAACGTTGTCAGTTATAGACAGAATGCCGCTAGGAATATAAGTCAGGGAGTCAGTTTGCCTCCCTTTTCATATGATATATTATCACTTAATACTTCGGGTTTTTATGGATATCTTAATATTGGTCATCGTATTTTTATGGATATATTTAAACGAAATATGAGTGTATCCTCTACGACTAGTCAAAATCAAATACGTATTCAATTTTTAAAGGACTTTTTCGGAGATTTAATTACCTATCGTAGAAGTCCTTTTCAATTAAATTTTAATGGTCCAAAGTATAGTAACATTATGACTATACAAGATATTTCAGAATTAAATAATCTTTTTTCTTCCGAAATATATACCATTAATGATACTATGTTTGATGCGTTACATTCTAAATGTAAAAAATTTGAATGCATAAATGTATCAAACAGTACTATTGCAACATCTGATATTTCATATATTCAGAACTTTATTGCTAATTTTAAGACACAATGGAATCAACCTACTACTCAACTTTATCCAATGGGTATATATGAATTTCTAATAGATCCTCTTTCAAATATAGTAGAATTAGATAGTTTTTATGATGTATTTGATTTAGAATTAGATCAAGGTCGAAACCATTCTACAAATGATCTCATTAATCAGATGATAGATGTCTATCTACCTAATACTCATTATTTCATAATATATAATTCGTGTAAAGATTTTCCAGATAGTATGCAAACTTTGAGTAGTAACATAGGTATTCCTACTCAATTTATAGTTCCCATATCCTATACTCCATTAGGTCTACCTTTAACGGCAAGTTTATCTCCTATTTCAAATCATTATTGTATCGTTTCTTCTTTATTTATTCCAATTCCTAATTCAGCTACTTCTACCATTATTTCGACAATGGCTAGTTATCGTTACGATTATATGGGACACGTAAATCATTTGCAATTTAATGATTCTCTATGGAATCAAATTCAACCTCCAACAACTGTTACGACAGACGAGTATAATCGAATTCAAATTTTTATTCGTAAATTGATTCAAAATATGTATTTTATAGATTATAGTGTAAATATTTTTATGAACCCTTATCCCAATCCATATAGAATTATTAATAACTTAAGTGGTGATATTTCTCTAAATGTTATATCAGACTCTCAATATAAAATTTATTTATTTTGTCAAGGATATATTATTATTGGGGCTTTAATTTTATATGATAACTTTTTATATAAAAGCTATAATCAAGATTGTGCAATGATACTTATGAACATAGGAGCCACTTTGACCTATCCATATCAAAATTTAGAATCTATTATTTTATCAATTATATGTAAGATAAATAAACCATATCATTTTATTCATATAAATACAGAATTAGCATTGAATGTTTTAATGGATGATTGGAGCAATCTTAGAATTTTTATCACAAATTTATATAACTATTATTTATTAGTAGAAAAGTTTAGCGCTCATTTTTCGGTTGAATCTATACCTATCTTTGGAACTACTTCGTATGAAAATTTTATACAAAAATATATTCAACCTAAGAACTTATTAATAGAAAATCATATGGATCCATTTATGAACACTATTATGGTTGGAGGAGTTAATTTAATTCATTTTCAAGAGAATACTATCTTTCCAACTTTACCCGAATATTCTAACATTATAAGTCGTTTACAATACCATAATAGACATCCGAATCAAGGAGTATTTGAATCAATTGGACATATTTTAGGTTTTAATTTAAAATTTGATCCCAAAATTCAATTATTAAATTTTTATGTGAATTTAACGACTCAAAAACAAAATGATTTTTCAAATATTTGTAATGCACAAATTTTATTCTACTATTATGATATATTAACTAGGATGTCTTTAGCAATGGAATTTCGTTTACCGACACAATCTGGACTTTCTCTTGACTATGTATATTTATTTTGCTTTTATATTTTATGTAAAAATTATTATAAAATACATTCTCAACAACCTCAACCATTACAAGATTATTTAAATTATGTTGGTCAATTTAATAATAATACTGAACTCTTTTTTGGAACACAAGTTGTTTCAAATAATTTAACATATTATATTAAAATTGATCAGACATTATTAGGCCAAACGATTTCTTATCAATTTATGATAGAAAGTAGTGATTTCAATCTATTAAATCAGTTAACATTTAATAGGTATAATATTTCGACACAACCATTTGATACAGTAAGTGAATTACAATTATTGTTACAAAGGGAAAATATGATTTTATAAAACTAATTTATTTAATGAAATTAAAAAAATTATTTCTTGTATTCAAAAAAAAAAAATTCATAAAAAGATGATATAATTGTATAGAATAAATTATATTTTTATACAATAAATAATAATTCATTAATATGAGTACTATTTATTCTTATAAATCTCTACCAAAAGATAGAAAAAATGAATATAATAAATCTATTAAAGGAGAATCTATTAAAAGAAGATCTATTAAAGGAGAATTTATTAAAGGAAAATCTCTTTTTAAACCTAAAACAGAATCGATTGAATCTGTTTCTAAAATATTTCTTTATCAACAATTTTTGTTTAAAAAAAATTTATTAAATTATTATCTACATTTTTTAAAAATACCGTATCATAATTGTGTAAAAAAATCATCACCATTTGCTCTTACTTGGAAAAATTATAAACTAGAACAAATGCAAACCTATCAACTTGAATCAACTCATTATCCTATTATTTTACATAATTTAAAACATTTTTTATTAAAATGCTTAGCAAAAAAACAATTACCATTAATATCAAAAGAAGATTTAATTCATTTATTACATCCTTCTTCTATTTCTAAAATTCAAACTATTCCTTATTCGGATATGAATTCTTTTTTATTAAAATTGAATCAAATTTCAACTTTAACCTCTTCTTTACCTCCCGAGATATTATGTGTTTTTAAATATTTTTATATTTCAAATTGGAATGTCATTACGGCTTTTTATCCATCCTTGTTTGAATTTCCACATATATGTATGTCAAAAGAATCATTTACTTTTTCTTTATCTAATTATTTTAGATCTTATTTATCAAAAAATCAATTACAATTAAAAATGATTTGTATTAGTCAAAATAAATCACAATTTTATTCTAAAATGGCTCTTGTATTTCCATACATTTATGGATATTTTTCAGTTTTATTATTAAAAAATATGGATGATATTCCATATCATACTATTATTCAATATTATATGATTGATAGAAAATATATTAATGATACAATAAATATTAATGATAAAAATCAAAAAAAATCATTTATTTTACAATAAATGATCATTATCTTTTGTTAGATATTATAATTTTTTTAATAGATATAAATAAAAAATATAAAAAAAATGAATTAAAAATGATTTTTAATAAATAAAAAAAATGGAAATATGAAAAAACCAATGTTTTTGTTACGAAATATCAATATTGATTTAGTTGATAAGAAATATAATATACATTTAATTGTGAAAGAGGAAAATAAAATATTAAAAACTAAAATTACTGATATAACGGAAAAAGAGGAAAATAATTATTTTTCATTTTTAGATGAATCCAAAAAGAATCATCAATGTGTCGTTACAATGAAAAATTTTTTAAATCAAGAACAATTGCCTCATACGACTAATTTACATTGTTTTTGGGATCGTCATTCATTTAATTATCGTCCATTAGGATGTCCTATTGAATATGTTCCTAATAAAATATATAAATCATATCATTCTGAAATTACAAAAGATCAATATATATTACGTGAGAATATTACGACTAAACAATTAAAGGATTTTAATCAAGAACTTGATCATAATAAAAATCTTATTAAAGCCGAATTTAATATCGACGAAAATGATTATTATTTGATTGATGGTATTTTTTGTTCGTTTAATTGTTGTTTAGCTTATATTCGAGAGCATAATACAAATCCATTATATCATAATAGTGAGATTTTGCTCAATAAAATGTATTATGATGCTTTTGGTTCAAAAAGTCAACCATTAATTGAAGCACCAAGTTGGAGACTTTTAAAAAATTATGGAGGACATATTTTAATTGAAGATTTTCGTAAAAATTTTTTCAAAGTAGAGTATAATGATTTTGATAATGTCGTCTATCCTTTACAAAATTCAAAATGTATTGGATTTTTGTTTGAGAAAAATATCAAGTTATAATTTAAGAGTTAAAAATTTTTTTATTTTTAATGAAAAGAAGATGTAAAAATTAATTTATGAAAACGCTCAATTACATTACCTTCGATTGGATTATTATTATAATTTAATAAATTTATGATACGGAGATAAAATTCTTTAGGTCGTTTTAAAATTTGATTTTTATGGACAATAAATTGTGCTCCCGCACCAAAATCAAAAATATTTTTTGTCTCTTCTGTAGTTGGAAATAGAATATTAAATACTTGTTTTAAAGGTAATCCAGCGTGATAATGACATCCTTCTAATGAACAATTAATGATATGATGAGATAAATGAATATAATCTACCCTATCTGTTTCTAATTGATGTATAATAGAAGGTAATTCATTTAATAAATTAGGAGAATGATCAAAAGGATTTCCTTGTAAAAAAACAGTATAATCATCTAATTCATCATAATGATCATAAATGTATTGATAATAAGTATGACCTTCTCTTCCAACATTTGGTAATATGATAGGATTAAAATCATCAATGTCATTTTGACCTTTATTATAAATTAAAACATTTTTAAATTGCCGAGTCCATTCAATATTTTCATAAGAGCGTGCTACAATGATTTTAATTGTATATGTCATTTATTATTATTTTTATTTTCTAATTATTTTATACAATTATATAGTTATACAATTTTATAATTATACAATTTTATAATTATACAATTATAAAATTAGAAAATAAAATAATTAGAAATAAAACATTTTTTAATTAAGAAAAACAAGAAATTATTTTCCAATCTTGAATATAAAAATTTTGAGATGGATTTTTTTTAGAATAAAATTTAATACGAGTAATTTTATGCCATTCTAAATCGATATATTTACTTTGATTTTTGGTGTCTAATTTTTCTTTTCTGCATTCTATGGGTGTCCAATTTAAAGATTCGATCATTTGATAATCATTTAATTGAATAAATTCACTAATTTTTTTATATTTGCATATATCAATTATTTTTTGACGTAATTTTGAATTTTGATTTAATTCTTTATGATAAAAATATTCAAATTCTGTTATTTTACGATGTCGGTAAATATCTTTATTCATTTTATTACGAATTAGAAAACAAGTTATGATTTCATCTTGTATTCGATCACAATAACTTAATTCATTATTAATAACTCGAATATGTTTAAAGATTCGAAATGGATCAAACTTTATTTGAAATCCAAAATTTAATGAATCTCGTAATAAATAATCTATTTTGTCGCAATCAATTCCAGTATCTTTATTATTAATTAAATTATCATACCAAAATTGTGAATTAATTCCTAAAATTCTATTAATTATAAATTCAATTTCGCTTTCACTTATACAAATATTATATTCATTATTTGGTTGACATAAATCTCTAATTATATCACACGAACGGTATTCGTGATGTTTCCACGGATCGTCATCTAATAACCATTGAGATAATAATGAATCAAAATTATGAGAATAAGGACCGTGTCCTATATCGTGTAATAATCCTGCAATACATAATAATTCGATCGTTCTATCATTTAATTCTTGTCTTAATTCTAATTGATTTTGTAATAAATTTTGTAATAATGTTTTTGTTACATAATAAACTCCAATTGAATGTTGAAATCGAGTGGTCATTGAATTTGGAAACACTTTATATGAAAATCCCGTTTGTTTTATATAATGTAATCGTTGAAAATGTGGTGTATCTATAATTTGAATCGCTAAATCACTTAGCTCTATATCTCCCCACAAATTATCATGAATTATTTTCATTTGTTTAAATTAATTTAATTTTTTAAATTAATTTTTCAATTTTTTAGATAGAAGTATTAGAATAATAACAAGGTTTGTATGCAAAAGCTGGATATGCATTCATAAATGAATAATAAGATTCATTTTGATTCATAGGTTTATGAAAAAAATAAATATTTCGTTGTTCTGATGAAGATGAAACTTTTTTAGGAAATTCACAATAAGGACTATTTGGATAAGAATAATAATAATTTAAGGGAAAATAACTATATGGATTTTCTTTTTGTAAATTTTTATAATCAAAAAGTCGTGTTGGGTTATTGTTCATTTTATAAAAATAATCTTTTTTATTTAATCGATATATTTCTCTTTTTGAATAAAATTTTTATTCAAAAAATTTAGGAATCTTTTTAATTATTATTTAATAATTAGTAACTTTAGTATTTTTTATACTTATTTAGGCTAAACGAATAGCGTAAAACTGTGATTCAGATGCTAGATTTGGAATGTCTACACTTGCTAATGAATAACTTGATGCATAAAAATTAGAATTTAAATAAAGAGTGCTTAAGTCGTATTTTGTAGAAGTTGTTGTAAGTTTATTGCAAAATATTTCATACCTCCTAAACTCGTATTAAAACCAGAATAATATCTGCTATAAAGAGAATTATTTGGAGTGAATGAAGAATTAGCCGCTAAAATTGATCCTTTATTCAATTCTTTAAGAGCTTTATATTGATTTGCTTCTTCAATAGACCAAAGAGGAGTATCGTCTTCTTCTTCTTCCTCTTGCTCTTCCTCTTGCTCTTCCTCTTGATCTTCCTCTTGATCTTCCTCTTGATCTTCCTCTTTTTCTTCCTCTTTTTCTTCCTCTTTTTCTTCCTCTTTTTCTTCTTCCTCTGCTTTTTGATATTTTTCTAATTGTTCTGTTAAATATTCTCTTTCTTCTTTTATTTGTTGTTCTCTTTTTTGAAATTTTTCTTTCAATCTTTCTTCCAATTTTTTTCTTTCAATATTATATTCTTTTTCAAAATCTCCTTTGAGATTATCATTTGCTTCTCCATTTTTTTCTAATTTTTTATTAATTTTTTCAATATTTTCTTTAATATTCTCCTTGAAAGGTTTTACTTTTTCTTCATTTTTTGGAACGATTCTTTTGGTTCTTTGTCCTCTTCTTCCTTCTCCGTTGATACATTCTCCTTCCTCGTTGTATCTGTTGCCTTTCGCTGGATTTCTTTTAATTGATTCAATATCATACAGCTTCTTCCAGTCATAGCGTAGTTGAGATTTCTGTCTTGCCGTATAAGTAGAATTTTCAATTCTCTTATAAGCTTCTTCTTTATCTTGAATAAGATAGTAAGCGTATTTACTCATATTGCCTAAAAAAACATCATAATAATTAGGTTAGTATTAGAAATATATCTTCAATTTCTAATCCTTTTCATAATTAATTATGTTTTCTTCCAACAAAACTTTGAATCCAATCATTTTTTTTCTTTTTACTAAATTCTATTTCCTAATTCTTTCTTCTGCAATTTTAATTATCTCGATATGTCTCTCAATTATACCGTCCATTTTAAAATTCTCAAAAAAATCTTATTTACAAAATCAATTTTTATAAAAATTAAATTTATTTATTTTGATTGATTTTCCTCATTTCTTTTCAAATATTTTTATCAAGACTTATGACGGCTTTTTATCATTTTCCTAAAATTTTGTCTTATCTTTTTGATGATTGTCAAGTCCGTCTCGTCTTTTTGATTCTCCAAAATCTGTCTCGTCTCTTTGATGGATATTGACAATCACTCTGTCTGTATCATCAATTAAAAATGTCATAACCAAAAGATACTAATTTTTAGGCTAAACGAACTGCGTAAAATTGCGATGTAGATGCTAGATTTGGGGTGTCTACACTCGCCGCTGAATAACTTGATGTATAAAAATTAAAATTTAAATAAAGAGTGGTTGAAGTCGAATTTTGTAGAAGTTGTTGTAAGTTTATTGCAAAATAATTTACACCAGCTGAACTCGTTCCAAAACCCGTATAATATCTGCTATAAAGAGAATTATTTGGAGTGGATGAAGAAGTTGATGCTAAAGTTACTATCATATATTGTAAGTTTGTATATGCAATTATTTTGAAATTTAAGACACAATTTATAAAATAAGTTCCATAAGGTAAAGTAATCGAACCTATATTATTTACATTTTCATATCCACCACTCGTTGTATCGGATATCATAGTAGTATTTGTAAGAGTAGGGACTATAAACATTCCTAATTGTGATGACGATGATGGAAATCCACTCGTTAAACCAAATGTCATAAATCCATTCATTTGAATAGAAGAGGTCGTTAATAAATTGGTAGTTGGATTATAAGTTAACGCTGTATTACCTCCAAATACATTATTATCATTATATTGAATACTATAAGTCGTTCCTCCTGGACTACCTGAACCAGCTGCTCCAGTGGCTCCCGTTGCTCCAGTGGCTCCCGTAGGTCCACTTGAAGGACCCGTTGGTCCAATAGGTCCAGTCGCTCCAGTCGCTCCAGTGGCGCCCGTTAATCCAGTTACTCCAGTAGCACCAGTTGATCCAGTGGCTCCCGTTGATCCAGTAGCTCCCGTTGATCCAGTGGCTCCAGTTGATCCGGTAGCTCCAGTCGCGCCCGTTAAACCAGTCGCTCCAGTAGCACCCATCCCACCCGTTGCACCCGTTGCTCCAGTAGCTCCCGTTAATCCAGTAGCTCCCGTTGATCCAGTAGCTCCCGTTGATCCAGTAGCTCCCGTTGATCCAGTAGCTCCAGTCGCGCCCGTTAAACCAGTCACTCCCGTCGCACCAGTGGCTCCCATTAAACCAGTCACTCCCGTCGCACCCGTTGCACCCGTTGATCCAGTCGCTCCCGTTGATCCATTAGCACCCGTTGCACCCGTTGATCCAGTAGCACCCGTGTCTCCAGTCACTCCAATAGGTCCTACTAATGTTAAAGGATTATTAGGAGTAATAGTAGCTGTACCTCCTATATTTAAGATTCTTAATCCAGTGAATCCTCCTCCATTTTGTTGTATAATTTGGAAATATCCCGAAGTTAAACTTCCATCATTAATTACGATATAAGCATTGGCAGCTAAATATTGATTATTATTATTTGATTGTAATAAGATATCTGCCGTTGCCCCAGGATTTATAATAGCATTAAATGCCGAATCGATATTACTCGTTACTACGGAGTTAACTCCTCCAGTCGCACCAGTAGCTCCCATTGGTCCAGTGGCACCTGTTGCACCCGTTGATCCAGTGGCACCCATCCCACCCGTAGCACCCGTTTCTCCAGTTGATCCAGTTGCACCCGTTGCACCCGTTGATCCAGTAGCTCCAGTTGATCCAGTAGCACCCATTGCTCCAGTTGCTCCAGTAGCACCAGTTGCCCCAATTGATCCAGTAGCTCCAGTTGATCCAGTAGCTCCAGTAGCACCAGTAGCTCCAGTTGATCCAGTAGCTCCAGTAGCACCAGTAGCTCCAATTGATCCAGTTGATCCAGTTGCTCCAGTAGCACCCGTAGCACCCATTGAAGGTCCGGTTGGTCCAATGGGTCCCGTTGCTCCCGTTGCTCCAGTAGCACCCGTCGTACCATTTATAAAAGTAATTCCATTGATAGTATAAACATCTAAATTAGATACTGTAATATCATTTGGAGTAATATTTGTAATACGTGAATCGTATTTGTTTTCAGAAAAAGTTATATTATTATTTTTAATGAGTGTACTATTTGATCCAACTTGGATAAAAGCATCATTTGATTGACATTGAAATCCAACGACATTAACTTGATTATCTAAAGTATTTACTTGAGTATTCAATTGAAATATTTGTTGATATATATCTTGCACCGATTGATGTACTTGAAATGAAGGATCTAAATAAGGAAAATGAGTATTGCAATCTTCTTCCTCTTCAATATTTTTAGATTCATCTATATTTAAATAATTTAATTGTTTTTCTTTAGAAATATTATTTTCAACATTATTTATTCTATCTGATAATTGTGTGACGGTTTGATTAATTCGATTTAAATTATTATTCAAATTTTGAAGAATTTTGTAAATTTCAGATACATAATTAATTTTTGTTTTTTTACTTTTCATTTTTTATTATTTTAATAATAATTTTTTATAATTAAAAAAAATTATATTATCTTTATTATAGAAGATTAAAATAACCTTTATTTTCATCTATTCAATTCAATGCCAAATTTACAATATTTAGGGATAGGAATCAATTATAAAAATACGTCAAATGCTTTAAATGGATGTATAAATGATATTTATAATGCAAATGATTGTTGGAAAAATTATGCTAAAAAAATAAATAAAAATTATATATCAACTATATTAACTGATGATACTATTATGATACCAACAAAACAAATAATTATAACATCTTTAATTAATCAATTAAAAATTTTACAACCAAAAGATACTTTTATATTCCATTATTCTGGTCACGGTACTTATCGATATGATTCAAATCGAGATGAATTAAATGGATGGGATGAAGAAATAGTACCTCTTGATTTGATAGAAATTAGTGATGATGAATTAAATGATATTTTTATGAAATATGGAAAAACAAATGTACAATACATTTGTTTTTTTGATTCTTGTTTTAGTGGTACTGTATTAGATTTACAATATACATATAATGAAAAGTCTAAAATTATTAGAAATAATAATAAAAATATGTCTTTCTTAAATATAATCTCTATTAGTGGTTGTACTGATTTTCAAACTTCTGCAGATGCCTTTATTAGTAATCAAGCACAAGGTGCTATGACAGCTTCTTTTTTATTATCTTTCAAACAAAATAATAACAATAATAATAATAATAATAATAATTGGATAAATTTAATACAATTAATGAGAAATTGGTTACGACTTAATAAATTTACACAAATTCCATTATTAGGTTGTTCTAATCCTAAATTATTGTCTAATTATATTTATTTTAAATAAAAATTTTTAAAAATTAGTATCAAACTCAAATGATAATTGACTTTCATTGGCTAAAGAATATTCAGATACTCTTTGTTCAAAGAAATTAGTTTTTCCATCTAATGATATTTTTTCCATAAAAGGAAATGGATTTGTTTCTTTATATTTTTTGGAAAATCCAAATTGAACTAATAAACGATCTGCACAAAAACGAATATATCTTGCCATAAGTGTATGATTCATACCTATTAATTTTATGGGTAATGAATGACAAATAAATTCTTCTTCTATCGTAACGGCTTCTTCTAATATAGGAAGTACTTCTTCTTCTGTTAATTTTTTATTTAAATATTGATATAATAAAATTGCAAATTCAGTATGAAGACTTTCATCTCGTGCAATCCATTCGTTACTTTTTCCTAGTGCTTTTGTCATTAAATTTCTTTCTTTTAACCAAAAAATTGCACAAAAAGAGCCACTAAAAAATAATCCTTCGACAATTGCAAATGCGAATAAACGTTTTGCAAACGATTGATTTTTGTCTTGAATCCACTGAATTGCCCATTTTGCTTTTTTTTCAACACATGGAATTTGTGTGATGGCTTGAAATAATTCTTGTTTTCGATTAGAATCAGATACCAAACTTTCAATCATTAAAGAATAAGTTTCACTATGGATATTTTCCATCATTGCTTGGAATGCATAAAAACAACGTGCTTCGGGTATCATTACTTCGGCACAAAAATTACTAATTAAATTTTCTAATACAATTCCATCAGAACTTGCAAAAAATGCCAATATATTTTCAATAAAATATTTTTCATCGGAATTTAATTTTTCCCAGTCACTTTTATCGGCTGTAAAATCAATTTCCTCCGACGTCCAAAATGCATTTTTATGTTTTTTATAAGCATCCCATAATTTTGGATATTGAATTGGAAATAATGTATATCTATTCAAATCATCTCTTAAAATGGGTTCAATTGTCATATTTATTATATTTATTTTATCTTAAAAAATTTATCGTTAAATAATTTATTTATTATAAAATAATTTATTTATTATCAAAAATTTTACAGATAAATCATTTTTTAACAATGATACCATTAAATATTATCGTCTCTAAATGATGAGAACAACAATGATACATTAAAGAATGTTCCATTAAATTGATTTCTATTTGAGAAACAGATATATTATTTATTTGTAAATGCGATATTTGTCGTGATTCATTTCTTTGAAATATTTTAGATAAAAAAATTTCATACATCCATTCCGTTGACGAACTTTGTCTCGTCATTAATTCTGTTTCATATCCTAAATTTAATAATAATAATAAAATTTGTTGGACAAATTCTTCATTTGGATGACGAATAAAAGCTGATTCGATATCTTCATATGAAATTTCTTTAATACCTTCTAACCATTCATATTGAATATCAACAAATTCATTTAAAGGAACATAAGAAACCGATTGGATACAGTAGTCATTCAATAAAATATATTCTTTTTCTAAATCTTCTGTCCGTAAATAAGATTTAATTGATTTATCTGTTTTTATTCGCAAAGAATCCATTTTATTTCTATTTTGTCTACACGAATAACCGTGTAGATATGGATTTTGTAATGAATATTTGGTTTTTAAATGAAATAATTTGGGTAATGTATATGGACATAATATCATTCCAACATATATATCAGAAGTTAGGATTTGCAAATGATCCGAAGTTATCCATTTTTGATGTTCCGAACATATTATTTGAATACCATTTGAAAATCTAATTTTATAAATATAATCTTGTTTGGAAGATTGAATATAAGTAAGAATATAATCTTTACCATTCCATATTGAAACATATTTTTGATTATATATTTCAATTGGAAAATAACCGTGTTTTGTTAAAATAAAAGTATGAGATCCAACACCACCCTTTACACATAATATAGTTGACATTTAAAGAAAAATATTTGTTATATTTTATAGATATCTTTAAAATATCTTTAAATATGAAATTCAATAATTGTTAAAAAGTTAGATAAATAAATTATAAAAATAATTGAATTTGACGATCTCTTGACTTTTGTCGTAGTTGAATTATTGTCCTTCTATCAATTTCTTCATCATTTGCTTGCATATATAAATATTTTAAATCATATATATTATCTAATTGATCTATTATTATTTGACATATTTCATCATTAATGTGATTACCGCTTATATTTAATTTTGTTAAATGGGGTAACAAATGTAAATGTTCAACGAAACGTTTCATTTGAGTCGGCCATAATTCACAAAATTCAACTTTTAAAATTTGTAATTGTCTCCCATTATTTCTAAAATATCTAATTAAAGAATCTATTAAAAGTGATAAATTTGATTGTGTTAAATCTAATTCTATTAGATGTCCTAATGAATCTAAATTATCAATTACTAAATCGGTTAGACTTAACTCTCGTAAAGATAATTTACGAAGATTTGATAAATGATGTATATTTTCGGCCAATGAAACTGGACATATTCGATAATTATTACCTATATGTAATGAATGTAATGTTTTTGGCCATCTTTCAAAACATTTTGTGATTTCTTGAAATAAATAGTCCGTTCCAACGGATATAGTTTCATCTATATTTAATACTCTTAACTTTGGTAAATGATGTAAATGTTGAGCAATTGCTAAACAACCTTCGTTCAAATCTTCATTTTCATATATATTTAATTCAACAAGATTTGGTAAATATCGTAAATTTTGTGCGATGATTTCACCACCATTTGGTAATATTTCATTTCGACTTAAATCTAAGACTCGAAGATGTCGTAAATAAGGAAAAGATTCTACTAACAGAGTACAATCCGATTGATTATGAATATTAAAAAAAGAGGCATCTAATTTTATTAAATTTCTCATATGTTTTAATGATCCTAATATATCTACTTTATTTGCACCATCTGATCTATATCTACCATATTCATTTAAAGATATTTTTGAAATATTTAATAAATGTTTTTTGGAACGAAATTTATGATAATGATATTTTGATGTTAGTCCTAAATTTCTATTTTGTATTGCGTCTAAATAACTCATTGTTTTTAGATTAACATCTTGTCCAATATCATCTAAAGTTATGGTTGAATACATTTTATTTTAATTAAAAAATAAATTTATTAAAAAATAAATTAATTAATAATAGCTTCGTTAAAAATGTTTTCTTGTATAAAATTATTTTTTTCAAAAAGATTTCAAAAAAAATCAACTTTAGTTAAAAATCCTTTATGTGATTGTGGTTGTCGTTTTTGTGATGGTGATTTATGTTATCGTACACATTTTTTACGTTCATCTTGAAATGATTTTTAATCCTTTTTAATAATTTTTGATATAAAACCATTTATTAAATAAAATTGATTATTAAATAAATTAATAAAAAAATAAAAATGAAATATTTATTTATACCATCCTTTTTTTCTATTTTATTATCTTATCCGTTTCAAGGATGTGAATATAATAGTGACTGTCCGTTGCCGCAAATTTGTTGTCAACTCCAATGTTTTAAAATTTGTTGTGAAATGAAAAGTTTAACATTAAAACCCATTTATAATGAAAAAAAATAATAATTAGGAGGTTAAAAAAGATTGTATTTTCTCAGTATTAAAAAAATCTATATATGGAATAAAATGTAAATTAGGATATTGATTTTCACAATAATCAATACATTCTTCGGAAATGATTGAAAATCCAGTTTTTAATAATCGATCGCATCGAATATGTTCAAAAATCATCGTTATTTCTTCAAAAAATCCGTGTATATTTAATATATATTTACATTTGGCTAGTTCTATATCTCTTTTTTCTTTCCATTGATTACAAATTACATTCACTGAAAATCCTTTTAATTGTAAAAAATCGATTACTTTATGTCGTCTTTCTATGTAATTTAGACTAATTAAAATTCCAAATTGATATTCTATTTTTGTATTTTTCTTTAGTTTCATTAAATATTCTAGTTCGTATGGACTAACGATATATGGAAAATGAATAAGAGATGTCATTTGTCGTTGTGTAAGAATATTTATATTACTTTTTGAATAATCATAGATTGAATGAATTTTGGTAGAGTCTGTTAAAATTCGATTTAAACGACATTTAATATTTAATGGTTCTGTATTTAAAATATTAATTTCAATCGATAATGTTTTAAAAAAATTATAAATTTCTGTATCGAATAATTCATTCAAGAAAAAAACTTTACTAGGGCGATATTTTTTTGCCATTTTCATATCTTGAGTATAGATTAAATCATATTTGGTCTTTAATCCTTCTAAATAATCTTCAAAATTTGGAAAATAATAATGTGAAGGTATTAAAATAAGATAAAATGGTTTTTTTTCCAATAAATCGAACCATTGATGTTGAATATTATTCCAATAAAATGATTGAACATATTCTTGAGCATTTTTAATGATCCGAGATTTATCGTTTAATGATAATTGAACAATTGTATCAACTTCTTTATTATAGGGAAGTATAATACCATTTGATTCTCCAATGGTATCTTTTAAACCCGCCAAAGGATAATAACAACATAATACACCATAATACATCATTTCAAGAGCCGTTATACACGAAGTTTCTAACCAATTTGTTGGATAAAACCAATATTCACACGTTTTCATTAAATCGTATAATTCATTTTTATTTAGTTTTCCAAGAAAGAAAATAGAAGAGGAATATTCATCTATTTTTTCTTTCATTTTTATTTGTTCGGGATTTAAAGGAAATGCGTTATAAGTACATATAAATAATTGAGCATTTGGTTTATGAGTTAAAATAGATGGCCAACATTCTAATACTTTTTGTAAACCACGTTCTACACAAGAAGAATAAATAAAACGATCTTTTATTTTAAAAGATGAATAATCAATAATAGGTATAGTTGGTATTATACCGTTTGGTATTATTTTTGTTTTTGCTTTTAATAAAGGATATTTTTGATCAAATAATTCTTTATGCCAATTTGTTAAACATATACAAATATCAATTTTAGAATGATATAAATCAACAAAATGTCATCGTGAAATTGTGTATCATGCGCCCATACTATCAATTGATTTGTAGAATAATTATATTTATGTAAAAAATCTAAATAACGTGATACGATGATGGATTGAAATGAATTGAATTCGATGATAGAAGATGCATTTTGATGATGAATAAATTGAATACGCCCATCTTTAATCGTTTCTTCTTTTACACTTCCAATTATATATATTTCATATTTAACTGATAAATGTAATGCTAATAACATACACGCCGTTTCGGAACCTCCTAATGCATTCTGTTGATAATAAGAATAATTCCAATCATTTGGGGCATATCCAGCGTAAATTAATAGTTTAGACGATTCTCTACAAATTTCTTTTGAAAATTTGGGTTCTTTAAAGATATTTATATAAGGTTGATATACAGAAGAATGTTTTTCAATAGGATATTGGATAGATTTTAAAAATGAAATATAATTAACTAATTGAGTTTGAAATGATATTTTATCTTTTAAATGAGTAAATAAACATCCAATATTCATTAATAAATGAGAAATATAAAATTCATTTCTTTCTGGAAATTTTTTAGTAAAAATAATTTCATACATTTTTAATGCAGTTTCATAATTTTGTATATTAATAGATGTTATGATCATATAATAAGGTAATACAAAACTACCATACCATTCATTTACGAATAATTTATCAGCAGAACAATTAGAACGAATTAAATAATTAGATTCATAATCTGTCTGGATTAGTTGATAAAAATTCCACGCAATTATATTCATTCCATTTCCACAATAATAACGAATTAATTCATAGATACAATCATATCGTTGAATATCATAACATATAGATTTAATTAAATAAAAAATACCTTCTTCTTCTTTATTTAAATCACGTAATAAATAATAAATACGTAAACAAGCATAGTATTTTTCTTGAGTCCAACATTCGTGTGTCAATACTTTTTTATACCATTCTAATGCTTTTAATTTATCATTTGCATCAAAATAACTTTGAGCGCAATAAAAACAATATCGATGCTTTAATGAATCATTTGACTCAACGGCCGTTTGATATGCTTTTTCTAATAATGATGCATCATTTTTGTATTTATTAGGATCTTGACTTCTTGCTCCGTGTTTTCCCGATATGATAAAATAATTTCCTTCTACTGTTTGTATATTTAAAGGTTTTTCTTTTTTTAGACAAATATATTCGTGTAATACACCTTTATATTGCCATTCAATTAAATTTTGAATTAACTGAGTACGAACATATTTAATAGATGGGCCAAATTGTAAATAATAAGCATCAACACGCATATCTCTTAAATCGGGTAATTGAATATCTCCTATAATTTCATCATCCGCGTCAAATATTAATAAAAATAGACTTTTTTGATACGCATATTCTAAAGCACGTGTTCTATTATATCCAAAATCTTTCCATTCATCGTGATATATTTCTCCTTTTATTTTTTTTGAATTGAAAAAAGAACGAATTATATCCACTGTTGAATCTGTTGATCCCGTGTCCGAAATTACATAATAATCTATTTGAGGTATTTTTATTAATAAATTAGTTAATGTTTTTTGAATTGTATGTGATTCATTTTTAACGATCATATTTAAGCATAAATTATACATCTTTTTGTATCAAATTTTTATTGATTCTTTATCTTTTTTTTATCTTATTTATATCCTTTTAGATTTTTTTTGAAATCAAAAAAAATCTTTTTTATTTTTATTCTTTTTTTTTATAAAAATGAAGAATTTATTATTAGGAGATGTATATAATTTTTGTATTTCATTAAAAGAATCAGAATTATCATTAGAAGATTCTATTAAAAATATACGAAATTTTATACGAGTTCATCTTGCATCTATATTTGAAAATGAAACACCTTTAACATTTCATATATTTCGTCATCAAATTCTTCAATTATCTATGGAATTATTTCATAATAGATTAATTTATCGAGAATGTTGTATATGTTATGAGAAATTTAGACACTTATATTATGTTTCTCAAGGTAATTTTGTATTATGTCAACGATGTTTATTACAATTATCGAATAATCGATCTGTTTTTCTAAATCCTATTACTCGACAAACGACTCATCATCGAGATTTACGACGTATTCGTTATACATGGCCTATATTATCCCAAACACAATTATCTCAATTTCCTTATCAAACTCAAAGTTTATTACGTGAAAGGAATTTATTAACACAATTAATTCGATTATTTCAAAAAACTACACTGACCCATTCTCCGTATGGTGCAAATTTGCTACAAGAACCTTCAATACCGTCTTTGAATCAATTCAATCAATCCAATCAATCCAATGAATCCATTCAATCCAATGTTCAAAATCAACAAGATTATATACCATTACCATCTATTAGTTCAAACCAATCAATAGCAACTGAAATTTTTACATTTGAAAATATGTCATCTTTTCAAGGAGTAACTGATGGCCAAGAACAATTACAAGATCAAATAATGCAACAGCAATTCTTATAATTTTAAAAATTATCTAATAAATCATTTAATGAATTGTTTTATAAAACAAAAATGAATTTAGAATCACTCTTTTATATTCCACATCAAGAATCTATCATTATTGAAATACTTATATATATATTTGTCTATTCACTTTATAAAAATTGTTTTACTATCTTGAATGTTGAATTAAAACCTACTAATATTGCAAAACAAATTTATTTATATCAAATAGAAGATTCTATTATTTATTCTTGTATGCCCGAATATTGGAAAATAATTCTAATATTGGAAAAAGTCGAAAATATCACAAATTTATCTCATTGTCCATTTCAAGAACGACATTTATTAATACAATTTATCGATAAAATTATACATTATAGTCAACCTCGAAAACATTTAAAAATGATTCATCAATTATATAAATTAATGAAACAATTAAAAAAAGAGATTCAATTTGAGTGTTTACATTGTAAAACTTATCAAAAAGAATTAGAAAATTTACCTAAAGATTGTTACTTTCCATTTTTTTATATTTCTATTTTAGATCCAACCAATGGTTCTAGAGATGAGGTTGATTTAATTGCTCAAAAACATCAAAATTGTGTTCAATGTATTCAAAAACAAATTAGAAATGAAAAAATAATTCATCGAATAATGGAACAATATCAACTTTTATTTTATCAATCTTATAATGAATTTAGAAAAAATCCAGAACATATTTTAGATATTAAAATAAAATTAAAAAATGATATACAAGCATACATTATGAAAACAATTCCATTTTTAAATGTTAAACCTATTTATTTTATGGATTGGATAGATCAATTATTTTTATTACAATTACATCTTAAAGATATTGTCTATCAAAATCAAAATATAATGACATTTATTAAAAAAATTATCATTTTATTACAATTATTGTTTACAGAAAATTTTACATTAAATTTAGGTAATGTATATTTAAATCATCAACGAGTTATATTCGATAAGAATGTATACAATAAAAATATATTAAGTAAAATGTATGAATATCATCCGATATTACGTGGAGATTCATTTTTTTTATCCATTTTACACTTATTATAAAAAATTTTAGATTATTATAAGAAAACCTAATATTTATAATAATAAATTATATTATTATGAAAAGTACAATTGTGAATAAAATAATTTTATTTATAATTTTTATAATTATTATATGTGTCATATGTTTTGTATATGGTATTTGTGTTTTTTTTATGAAAAAATATCAATATTCATTCTTTCAATATAAAAAATTGTTTGACATACATTCTTATCCACTACCACCACTTGTATCGAAAAAAATTGTAATAATTACATTTGAAAATCGTCCATTATTACTCAATAAATATCATAATAGATCATTTACAAGATATGCTACTAAATATGATTATAAATATATTTTCTTGAATCAATATAAAAGTGATTTACCAATCTATTGGTGGAAAATTCAAATTGTATTAGATTATTTACAAACAAATCAAGATTTTGATTATATCGTTTGGGCAGATAGTGATATTATGGTATGTATTGATTTACCAATTGAATGGATTATATCTCATACGAGTCTTCCTTTTTTAGTTAGTTTAGATAATAATGATATCAAAAATAATAAAAATGCGTATAATGCTGGTTTTTTTATATTAAAACGGTGTGATCTTTCTATTGAATTTTTACAATCGTGTATTAATCATTTTATTGAAAATTCTAAATGTAAAGATAAAAATAATAATTATCAATTAAATAGTGAATGGGCAGGTATTTGTTATGAACAAGGAGTTATGAATTATTTTTTAAATTCATCTTATCAATCTCATTGTTATCCAATTCCAAAAACGATGGTTCGTAGTCATAATCAATTTGTAAATGACGTTATTTTTATGCATTATACGAATCGTTTTAAAAAAGAAGAAATTGCATTAACCTTTTCTATTTTTCTAAAATTAGAACAAAAAAAATTTATAAATATAATGAAATTTAATCCATCTATTAATTTGGATACCATTTATTTTTGGAATAATAAAAGTCGATGGAAACCTAAATCCAAAACATCTTATGTCATTTTATATTTTACAAAAAATATACAAAAGAAAGATATATTTTATTATTTACCTTCTTATTATATGACAATTATAGTATTTTGTCAACATAATAATTTTATTGGTTTACCTCTTTACATTTTTAAACGATATAAAAAATTATATACTACTAAAAATTTATCCTTTGATACAGTCGTTTTCTTTTTGCAATCTTATTTTTCTTCCATTTCAGTTGAATATTTTTATTAATTTTTTATTTGAATTTTTTTAATTGAAAAATTAAAAAAACTATTTTAAAATGAATTCATTTCCTTATTTAAGTCCACATAATATTATATCTCCTTCTTCCCATTTATCTTCCAATTTCATTCCCAAATATATACATCGTACATTATTATATGATGATAATTTTCCATCCAATATACAAAATTATCTATTACAATTTCATAGTCATTATCCTCAGTATTCAGTTGTCGTTTGGAGAGATCAAGATATTAAAAATTTATTATCTCCCTCTGAATGTAAAATATACGATCAAATGATAAATATTCAAAAAAGTGATTTAGCTCGTTATTTAATATTATATCATTATGGTGGTATTTATGCAGATTTTGATATTGAATCATATCAATCATTAGATTCTTTTATTCAACAAATAAATCAAAATGAACAAAAAGATGGAATTGTTTT
>Ga0194133_10003233_pt1 | contig 23479 bp, 23 predicted proteins | sample TA2KigOf40mmetaG_FD_155448 | JGI IMG/M metagenome (GOLD analysis project Ga0194133, IMG submission 155448) | Freshwater microbial communities from Lake Tanganyika, Tanzania - TA2015055 Kigoma Offshore 40m | ecosystem: Environmental > Aquatic > Freshwater > Lake | place: Tanzania: Lake...
GTTGTGTGTAGTTTTTAGACATAAGCAATCCAAAGATTGCACTACTCCGTCAAATGGCAAAATGCCCTCAAAAGCATTTTGTCATTTGTTTCTAAAAATTGCACTTATCAGTTGAACTCAGCTAATATATTAATTCTTTAAATCCAATAATTTACGTACGGAGATATCAAAAATCTTTAAACAATCATCGCCTGTATGTTTAATAAATTTATTCCAAATATTAAAAGGATATACACTACCATCATTTAAATGGAGGATAATATCATTTAAATTATGAACAACTAAATTCTCAATTAAAAAAGGTGAAAGAGGTGATTTATCTAAAACTAAAACTTTAATTCGAAATAAACCCATTTGAAACAATAAGCTACTTTTAACACCAACTGCAACTTTTCTTAATGGCCCATTACGGGCTGATCCATGTCTTTTCAAAATTTTAGGATCTGGCTTATACCAAACACTCGTTTGAATACCGGCAAGCAATGCTTCAGAATTAAGTTTCAATAAATTTTCATTATCCAAACCATCGGATTCCAATATAAAAATGATTCCATCTTCAATTTTATGATTTTCTAAACTACAATCCATATGTGGCTTACCAACTATAAATTTATTAGCATTAGTGAACATTGAATAAATATTTTCATGATATTCACCCCAACAAAAAATATTTTTACAAACTGATGAATTATAGTGTACAACAGGATATTGATGTTTCATGTCTGAGTTAGGATCGACAACACCAATGCCATGTATTAGTGCAACTGTGTTTTTATTATTTAAATTGGAAATTTGACACAAGAGATTTTCTGTTGGACACATCTCCATGAAAGATATAATGATATCGGCATCCATAATTATTTCTAAAGCATAAAATGCTTCAGAAATAATTCGAGAGGTGTAAAAAAAATAATAAATTTTGTGTAAATACTTATATGGAAAAAAGTTCTCGTCCACAATAATCGAAAGCCTGTCTCGATTTTTGAATGTCAGCCATATCGATAAAAAAAAGACTTTAAAAGAAATGTTTTTTGTTCTATCACGAGCTGGGCAAAAACTTGTATAACTTACAAGTTGGTTTTTATACCTTTTTATATCCTCATATAAATCTGAACTATAAAGTACTGTCTCTAAAAATATAATTTTTTTACCCTCTTTGTGTATAATTGGAATGCACAAAAATAGAGACTGATATAAGTGATAAACAGCGCCATAAAAGAGTCTTGAAAGATAATGTATAATTTCATAAATGCCATTTAATTCTTTAACTCTGATTGATTTTGAATAAAAACTTTTATTATCAGTGTTTAGCCTATTGAATATATCAACTTGATAAACTCTATTAAAATCAATTTTTTTCAAAGAGTCATAAAGTATATTATAGTATTTCACTGTTGAGTTAAAATATTTTGATTAAAATTCTTAAAATAAATTCTAATCACCATTTTTGCACAACACGACGAGGTTATTTTTTTTTCGAAGTGTTAGTAATTGATATATTTCTAAAACCGTGAAACCAGCTTTCTCGCATGCAACTCTTATTGTGTCTTTTGAAAAAAAAGATAAGTGTTGCACCATAAATCTATCATGGTTATAAGGCAAAGAAGTAAAGTCAAGTATATCGGGTATTTCTATGTACAGATAACCCTCCGGATTTAGGTCTCTCTTGATTTCTTTCAAAAAATTTACTGGATTTTCTACATGTTCAAGAACATGATTTAAAGTAATTAGATCAAATTTATATTTAAAAAGTCCTGACAAGTAAGAACCTTCAATAATGGGACGGCTTAATCTTCTTTCAGCTAATTTCGCGAAACTGGGTGTTGGTTCAACTCCAAATGCCTGCCATTTTGGATTCATATTACAAAATGTCCATAAGAAAACTCCTCCCCCACAACCAATATCATAAATCGAACCCTTTTCGGATAACCTTGAACTTAACCTAGATTTAATCCAATTTACCCTTGCAAAATTCTCTGATTCCTGAGGCGAAAGACCTGTGATTCGATCAAAATAATCGTCGGGTGATTCATTTCTAAAATTTGAATCTCTAAAATTGAAATATAATTTCTCTAATTCATTTGAATCTAAAATTGGATCCCGATATAAGAATCCACATTTATCACATTTTACAATAAATCTCTCATTATTCTGATAACTACTATCGACAAGGTCTAAATAATCATCTTTAAAACTTTGAGTAATCAAAATTGTTTTCTCACTTGTGGAACAAAGAGTGCAGTAATTTTTTTTCATTTATTAAATTTTTAGAAACGTTTACGAAGCTACATACATTAATTTCTTGATCCGATTTAGATTTAATTTAGGAAAAATTTTATTTTTAGAGTAAGCATGATTAAAAGAAATTGCAGCTTGTTCAAAATTCATACTCAAACCATCAATGATACGAAGGCCAAGATCTTGTGCATTTGAAAGTAATTTCGTTCTTTGAGGCTGATATACGACATCGAAAACCACTGATTTACTGGAAAGCATATTCAACTGCTTAAGGTCAAGGGGCGATTTATCAATTTGACTCGTTGAACCCAATGTTGTACAGTTCACCACAACATCAACATCCTTTAGATATTGATCTATTTTATTCCATGAAATAGACTCAACAGATCCCATTTTTTTTAGTTGAGTAGAAGTTGGAAAATTATTTAAGCAAGCTATATACAACTTGCCTAAAGATCCAATGGCGCGAGCAAGATAAGTTGCAACTGCTCTTCCAGTTCCTCCGCCTCCTAAAATCAAAATTCTCAAACCACTAATATCACCCGCCAAAGAATCAGTCAAAACTTTCAGTGCTGCTTCTCCATCAGTATTAGTGCCTAATAACCTATTATCTATATCGCGATATAAACAATTTATCGAGCCAATAGTATCTGCTTCACTAGTTAAAGATTCATAACCTAATAGAAGAGCAGTGGATGTCTTGTATGGAACAGCTATAGATCCACCAATGAAATATGGATCCGCTTTCAATATATTTAAAACACTTAACAAATTCTCAACATCAACGTCTATAGGTAGCATTTTTATATCTAAGGTCATTTGGGTAAATACTGAATTCCATAACAATGGTGATCTAGCACCTTTAGATGGACTTTCACCAATAATGACTGCATAATGCAAATTATTAGGATATTCAATTATATTATTTATTATTGGTTTTATGAGATTAATAGAATTAGCCATCGTTTAGAGATACTTGATATCTTTTTTATTGATCAATAGGTTTCTAAAATAAATTTTATGCGCCATTATTAAATTATTCTGCCAATCGCCTTAGCAACAAATCTCATATCGTCCATCAGTGAAGAAAATTCTGAGTAATCGATTGCCTGAAGAGGATCAACTGCAGCGTTCGGTGGATCAGGATGAACTTCAAGCATGATTCCATCCGCACCTGCAGCAACAGATGCCAAAGCCATTGGCTTTACCCACGATCTCCAAAATGTGGCATGAGATGGGTCGACAACAACTGGCAGGTGAGTAAATTCTTGTGCGGCTGGGACAACTTGTAAATCAAGCAAAAATCTAGAAGTGGCGCGATGTGTGTGGGGGGCAGTTATACCACGCTCACAAAGTATTATCTTTTCATTACCCTCTACCATCAAATATTCAGCAGCTCCAAGCCAATCTCTCAAAGATGCTCCGTAATGTCTTTTAAGCATTATTGGTTTTTGAGTTTTGGCACAAGCGGTGAGTAAGGGATAATTTTGCATGTTACGTGAGCCAATTTGAATAATGTCAGTTGCAGCAGAAATCAATTCTATATATTTTTCCTCCATAACTTCAGTGATTATTCCAATTCCGGTTCTTTTACGTGCTTCTACAAGCCATTCAATTCCCTTTTCACGAGTTTCATTATATTTTTTACTTCTATATGGAAAAGAAAGTGGCTTAAAAGCACCTCCTCTTAAAAAATGCCCCCCAAAACGCTTTACATTTTCTGCAATTTCAATAATTAAACTCTCAGACTCAACCATATTTGGCCCAGCAAAAATTGGAACTTGATTTCCACCAAATACTACGTCACAAACTTCGAATTGAGATTTATGATCCGGACTTTTCTTTGCTACAAGCGGGAATTTGTACTTTAAATCATCTGATGAAATATCTTTTCCCGGAAATTTATTTTCTATGCTCATAATTTGAAATTATTATTTGTTAAGAAGTTAAGGAAATGATTTAAAACTTGATTAGTAAGTACAATCAATGAAAGTGCTAAATTCAGTTTTAATAGCTAAATATGTTGTAAAAGATGTTTGAAATATTCATTGAGAGTTAAGTCATTTAAATTTTCTGAATTTAATTTAAATTTTTTTAATCAAATAATTCAGATGAAAGCTAATTTACTGTATTAAGTTTAATTAAATGAAAAAATATTTTTGATTAATCTAGATATATAAGTTTTGAGAAGAGTTAATGTTGTTTTCCAAGATTGATTGAAAGAGGCGAGTCCTTTAATTTAACCCACCCAGATTTTTCAAAACTACTATAAATTGCATGAATCAACTCAGAAGTGTAAATACTTTCCTGGACTGTAACTTGAGGAATAATACTTCCATTTAACAAACTTGAAATAGTATTTTTCAAAAGTATTCCGTGGCTCAGACCATACCCACTTGGTACTTCAATGGAATTCTCATAAGGAATTTTAAGATCATCATCTAAAGGTTTAACAAATTGCCATTTTTCAATTTTATTTAAAGCAATTCCACCTATCTCAGCAATTCCACCTTCTCCAATAATTGAGATTGAAGCTTCCACATCAATTGGCCTGGCAGCTGTAGTGGCTTCAATCGTACCTAATGCCCCATTTGAAAATTTTAAAATAGCCACAATGGTATCTTCAGCCTCTAATTGGTTAAGCCGATTTCCCATTACAGAACAAACGGAATCAATTGGACCAACTAACCAGTTAAGCGTATCAACATGATGAATTGCTTGCTGGTTGATTACTCCACCATCTTGAGACCAGGTACCATGCCATCCATCATTATAATACTCTTGATACCTACACCAACGTAATCTTATTGTTGCAGTAACAATACGACCGAAACGGCCCATTCTTATTGCATCGCTAAGAGCACAAATTGCAGGATTGAATCTATTTTGGAACACAACTCCCAGCATTTTATTTTTAAGCTTGGCCAATTCCATTAACTCTCTAGATTGATGCGGAATAAGAGTTAAAGGTTTTTCAACCAGTACATTACAATTAAGATTCAATGCAATTCGTGCATGTTCATAATGCATACCTGAAGGAGTTAGCACTAATACTAAATCAGGATTGCATGTGTATATCATTTTATCAATTGAATCAAAATATTCACAGCTCCAATATTCTGCAAGATTAGCAGCTGCACTTAAATCAATATCACAAATACCAACAACTTGAAAGTTAGTTACAACTCCTGAAGAAAGTATCTTCTTATAGTGCTGAGCTACTCGACCAGCGCCTATCAATCCAATATTTACACAATTAAAAGTATTCATCTATATATTTTTTGAGTAATTAGAATCCCACCATGTTAAAATCAAATTTTTAACAAATGTCAGATCTGAAGAATCTCTAACTTGAATTGATGATATGGGATCCTCTATATTATATACACCTAAACGCTTTCCAATTATATTTCCACTACGTAAATACATTGGATAAGTAATACAGCCTAATCCCAGAAGACCTACCATCGCTTGTGTCTTCTTTAAAGAACTTGGCATGAAACCTTCTGACAAAAATTTTATATTATTTCCATCATCATATAAAATTCCTCTATTTTCATATTTAGAGGCAATTACAGTTTCAAATCCATTTGTAATTAAATAATAAATCATAGAATCTATTAAGTTTACAGGACGAAAAGGATAAGTCTCTTCTAACAAAACAACTAAATCAGGCGGATCATATACTTTTTCATACTGATCGAGTGAGTAACTTAAAACTTCAAAAACATCAATATAATCTTCTGATAGACTTTTGGGCCTGATAAATGGGGTACATGCTCCAAGTGATAATGCCTTATCAGCAGTTTCCATGTTATCGGTAGAGACAATAATTTTTTTTAACAACTTAGACCTTTTTGCAGCCGTAATTGTATACTCGAGCAAAGTTTTATCCCCAATCTTTTTCGATGTACCTCTTAATGGTAAGATAGCAATTATATTCATGTCATGAACATTCTCATAATTAGGTGTAGTTACTATACCATCCATACTCTCAAGAATACGAACTATATTTTTTGCACGAACTGGATTTAAATCATGATTTATGCCGTGCCAATGAAAGACACTCGCATTCGGTTCATAAATAATATTCATACCAGCATTAATAACTTCTTTTCCCCAAATTCTATCTTCAACATTTGTAAGTTCTTCATCAAAGGGAAATTTCTCCCATGTTTCTCTACGAAACGCACTATTTGCATTATGGAAAAAATAATCTTTTACTTGAATTTTCTTATCTAGACCGAATAGATTTAGTAAATCTCGCTTATCTAAATCGCTAGAATATGGTAATGGCTGTTGACGGCCATATACACCTGCAACATGATCATATTTTAAATCATGAATTAAGTTTTCAAGCCAACTAGAGTTTGTAGGGATACAATGACCTGATAAGCAAACTATGTATTTACCAGTGGATTCACGTATTCCTAAATTGATTGCCTTCCCAGGAAGAAATTCTTGAATTTTCAATATTTTTATTGGAAATGCTTCTGCTCTACGTAATGTTTGATCAGTAGAACAATTATCAATTAAGATAACTTCAAAATTGTTATACGTTTGAGAGAAAACTGAACGAAGACAATGACCAATCCATCGCTCCTCATTTTTTGACCGTATTATTATTGAAACACTTGGAAAATCAACATTTTCGGGGATAAGATCCATTACTTTAGATTTTTTCGAATTTGAATTGCAGCTTCGGCTAATCGTAAATCATCCATGTTATGGATATCAATAGATGTAAAATCATCATCATTCAAAATTATTTCAACTTTATCGCCTATTCTACGACCCTGACGCCACAACCAAGCTCGACTAGCACATGCCAAGCCCGTATCTTCTCGAACAACAAATTGTCTAACTTGACGAGAGGAATAAGTTGACATCCAATCACAAATACGGATCCAATTTCCATCATCATTTTTTTTCCAAAAATTTTTATGTGTTTTATGACCAGAAAAAACACTCTCAAGGTCGTTTCTCTCATTGAGTAATTTGACAGCATTCGCGATCCAGGATGGATTTCTGAATATATCTGTTGTGGTCAAGAATACACCAATATCAAATATCTGATTGACTAAACTTTCATATGTTATCAGAGCATGTTGAAGTGTAGCCTCTGTAGTCGTTAAATCTTCAGCTAAGAGAGAAGGGCGCAAAAAAGGGACTTCAGCACCAGCTTTTCGTGAAATATCAGCTATTTCTTCATCGTCAGTCGTAACGATTATTGAATCTAAACAACGGGCTTCTCTGGCATGCCTAATGGCTCGAGCTATTAAAGGCTCTCCATCTAAGGACTGAAGATTTTTTCGAAGTAAGCCCTTTGAACCGCCCCTAGCACAAATAATAGCAATTGAATTTGGCAAAAGTTTATTTTTTTAAAATTATAAAATTAATTACTGGTCACAATAAATTTCTATTGTTAGTTAACCAATGATCTGCAATTAATGGTTGAGAATAAATACAATTTCTTTCTAGAGTTAAAGCAAGTTCGTTTTGGATATAGTTCTTGGTCATTGAACCATTCAGATAATCAATAAAATTTAATCCTGAAAATAAAATTTCCTCAGAAGTGGGAGGCACTAATATTGTATTACTTTCCAATGGTTTTGAAGTATCAATTTTTAACGCGGAATCAACATTTAAATCGATTCCATCCTTTCTATATTTTGATGGTAAAGTAAATCCTTGCCATCCACTAAGAATTTCTCGGTAAGAATAGGCGTGTGTATTGTAAATTAATTTATTAAATATTTTTACCTGGGCAAAATATCCACAGGCCCCTACAATAGCAAATAGGCATTTGCTAGCTAGATATATATCTAATTTTTCATTATAACCTTTTCCTGAGAAATCATAAAAACCATTTCTTTCATAAATAACAGGCGATGATGATAGACCTACTCGTATTACCTGTATTCCATTATTGATTAAATGCTCAATAAATGGTATATAACTATTAAAATTGGGGTTACGGCTGGAATAAATGATGTCAGATTGTGGTGACCTTTCAGCTGAAATGTACTTGTTATAATACTCTTGCTGCCTGTAAGCAAGAACACAGAAAGGTTGATTTAAATTTATGTATTTTGTTAAAGTTATATATTCAAGGGATTCAACTAAATTATCGAATTCTATATTTTTTAAAATTGGAGGTAAAACTTGCCACAAGAGATGATCTTTTTCAGAAAGCCTTGTCTGGTAAATCCGAATAAAACCATTAGGATGAGCAGACGCTGACAATAAAAACCAAATAAATGTTAGAAACATTTTTTTTACTCCTTTAACCTCATGAAGATTGAAATAAATTATTCTACAATAATTAGAATATTGATTCAAAAGGAACTTATTTGGAATTTCAAATGGTACAATGAATATTATATCATTTAAATTGGAGTTGTTCCAATATTTTAAAAGACGTAGCTCGGACTCTATCGAAGGAATAGTCAAAGATAATCGTCCTTTTTCGGACAAAAGAACTACCCTCCGATGTAGATATAGACATAATAATGGACTAATCAGCAGATTAAAAAAGTAAAAAAAAGAGTAACGAAAAATCAGAGATAATTTACTCTTAAAAAATGAAATTTTCAATGTAAATTTTTTTGAATCCATTATTAAAAAGTAACTTAATTCAGAATTTAAATTAACAAATCGATGAAGTTACTTTAAGATAAAATGCTTAGAATAATTCAAACTTTATATTAGAAGAAAAAACACTACTTACCAACGTTATTTTTTACAACCTGAAGTAAATCACGCCTCATAACCAATTTTTGAATCTTCTTACTTCTTAAATAAGATTGATAATCAAGTAAATTAGAAATTTTATAATTTTCAAGAACAAAATGAAATGAAATATTTCTACTAATAGCAAGATTTATGATATTTTTTAATTTATTCCCCTCTGGTAGCATTTCATAGGAATACATTAAAACACCTTCTCCAGATGAAGCGGAATTTATTGTAGAATAAAGCTGCATATAACAATTTTGATATTTGTGCTCAAGTTGTGGCAGCTTAAAAATATAATTATTTCTCATACAATATTCTCTCAAACAAGAATTTTGTGCAGGTACTGGCATACAAAAACCACCAAATGGCCTGGAAGTCACATAACCAATTAACTTACTCATATACTAAAATTTAATTAAACCCTCATCATATTTTAGAGCATATTCGAAAACTGGACTAAACCTCAACGGTTTGTAGAACGAACCAGTCTTTCTCTCAGAAGGAAATGATTCAAATTCAGGAGCCAAAATACTTTTAAAACGACAATTTATAGATACCCTTGTAGTTTCTGTTTCATTTTTCACATTACCATGAAACAGTGAAGGGCTAAAAATTAAAATTTCATCTTCCTGCAAATTTATAAAATTGGCTTTTGATTTGTAATTGTCGAAAAGGCCATTCATTCCAAGTTCCTCAAAATCAGATATTTTATTAAAAATATCATTAGTAGTAGATCTATCAAATAAATACATAGAATTAGTTTGATAACAATTTGTGAATGGTACCCACAAAACAATTTCAAATTCAGATTGTCCACTTAAAGTATCTGTGTGCAACATCAAAACAGAAGAATCATCATTAGGCATCTGTATAGACAGATTTAATTTTGTCTGAATTGAAATATCAAGTCCAATTAAAGCATGTAATAAATTTTTCGCTTGGCTGTAATAAATATCTTCCCAACCTTTAATGTTATTTAATTTATTAAAAGCCTGGAGACGCAGCTTATTAATGTCTTCAATTGAAGTAGAATTGTGAAGAGAATCAAGATTATTACAGAAAATTTCCTGTATTGTAGACTTTAAATTTTGATGTGCTAATAAATTTTCATTTTTAGCTATTAAATACCCATTTTCTAAAAAATCTCTAATTAAATCCATAGTAATTAGTATTTTAAATATTTAGTGAAAGAATTCTCAACAGATTCAAGTTGATAAAGTTTTAAAATTTTATCTATAGAAATTAACCGAGGACTTTGATTGGTTAACTTCTCGGAGTAATTATTAATGCCCTTTAATAAGAACAAATTTCTAAGTGAAATTGGGTTTTGAGATGCTACATTGTAAATATCATTAAGTAACTTATTACTTATAAATAAATCAAATAAATTAAAAAGGTCAGTATCTAAAATCAGTGCATTAAATGGAGCATCAGCATTACTGATAGAGAATGAAATATTGAGTTGTAAAGAATTTTTTATTGTTGAAATAAAATTATTTTTAACATTTGGAGTTAGCAGAACCGGTAATCTGAGTGAAATAAAATTAAAAGATGATGAAACAATTTTAAGACATTCATTTTCAAATAAATACTTAGATAATCCATATGGTTCATTAAACTGTTTTCTTGAGTTTTCAGTAATAATTCCAGGTTCATTTTTGTTGTATACAGCAGTAGAAGAGAGGTTGAAAAAATAGATTAAATTTTTATTATAAATAAGCATTTTTATTAGAAACATAGGCCCATTATAATTAGTGTTAAAAAAATCTTCATATTCAAGCTTATGAGAAGGGACAGCAGAAGAAGCATGGAAAATATGAACTTCAGAGTCATAAATATTCAAGCTAATAGGTGAAATGAATGTTGGAAGATTAAAGTCCAATTTAACAAACTCGCATACATCAGGTAATTTTATAGTTGACCTTCCAATACACAATATTTTGGAATATTGAGTAATATTTCTTGAATTTTCTAACCAGGAAAAAAAAGACTTTCCAACTGCAGATGTAAAACCTGTAATGATTAAAACCTTAGTTGTTTTTCTAATCAACAACACTTATAGATTATTATTTTGAGGAAAAATTAAAATTATCATTAAAAGATTTGAATCTCAAATTTATGAAGATAATTTTATAAATGGAAGAGAAGATCCTCATAACTAAGAGGTATATTACCAATTCTAGCTACTTGTATTGAAGCTGCCATTGACCCTATTAGAGACGATTCCCATATATTGGCTCCAGAACACATAGCTAAAGATGTTGATATAAACATTGAATCACCAGCACCTGCAACATCAATTGGATTTACATTTAGTGCAGGTAAATTATCTGTATTAAAGTTATTTATTTGTTTTGAATTGGCTGTGTAAATTAATATACCATTTTCACCGAGAGTTAAAATTATATTTTTTGCTAAAGATTGCTTTTGAAGTCGCTCCATCAGCACAATTAACCCACATTCTTGATCTTTTAAACTAATTCTAGCTTCGCGTTCTGTTGGTGTTATCAAGTCCATATTTTGAAACCTAGAAATATCACCAAATTGTGAAGATGATTGACTATCAGCCGCAATTAAAATATTTTTAGATTTAGCTAAGTATGAAATTTTATTTATTAAATCCGTAGGTAAACATCCATAATTGAAATCAGAAAAAACAATTAAATCAATATTATTTATCATTGACGCCACCTCTTCAAAAATTGAATTTTGAAGTTTAGTGTTAATCATATTCTGATTTAAATAACTTACCCGTAAGAGAGTTTTTCCTTTGGATCTATAACGCTGTTTCACAGTTGTTGGACGACTTTTATCTATAATAAGATTAGCCTTTACATTATACCCTACTAGCATTTTTGAGGCAAATTCACTAAACTGGTCCTCTCCACAAATTGTTATGAAATTTACATTTGCTCCTAAACCTGCCGCATGAGCAGCAACAATTCCAGCACCACCGACATATAGCTTTTTATCAACAGGGGAAACTACTAATGTGGGATCTTCTTGTGACATTCCTAAAGGATCACAGGTAATATATTCATCAATTATTAAATCACCAATAACTAAAACCTTTAAATTCCTAAATTTTTCAATTATTGATTTTAAATTTTTTAATTTTATAGAATGAGTAGTAGTAAAATTGTTTGGAATATCAATACTTTTTATACTTTTTTGACTTGATAATTCAAAATTGATCAAATCAAATGAAGAGAAATTAGAATCGCCCGAACTAAATAATAATTTACCTCCATAACTTTCTAAAACTTCGAGTTCGGGATTAAATAAATTTTCAAATTCCTTTCCTTTAACAATTATATCTGGTCGTATTTTAAGAATTAAATCAGATATATCGGATTCAATTAAAAAAACTTCATTTACAAAAGATAAACTTTTTATGTTATCTACTCGCAAATTTTGAGAAACATATGAATTATTTTTTGAAATTCTATCTGAATATACTCCTACAAATAAATGTGATCCTAAATCTTTAGCATAATAAAGTAAACGTAAGTGTCCTGGATGAATAATATTAAACACACCGGTAACTAATACAATTGTTTGACTTTTTTTCAATTCGTTAGATTTTATAATTTAAAAAATCAAAGATTCTTTTTTTCATTGAATTTGCTTCGAATTGATCATTATCTAGCAATTCATCTCTTGATAATAAACCAGCATCTGAATTCTTACATGTAAAGAAATTCAAACTTTCAAACTTAAATGTTTTCTTACGTGAAATAATATCAGTCAAGATTAACCCAGGAGTCACATGTTCTTCCACAATTATAATTTTTTTGAAATTGTCAAATACTTCTATATTAAAATTATCAATATCATAAATTGAAATGAGTTTACCCATTAATGAAAACTCATTTTTAAGAGAGTTTACCAGAGGAATTAAGCGTTGTATTATACTTCCATGAGAGAGAAGTAAAAAACTATCTCCATGATTTAATATAATATCAAAACCCTTGTGATTTTCGAGGACAGGAATTTTAATCTCCCCTCCCTTCATCAAACGTATATAGGTTGGTTGCTTAAATTCGAAACCAACTTTAAAACACACTTCGGCATTATCTGGATCGTAAGGAGTTAATATCTTAAAATTAGGCAAAACTGAAATACTAGTTAAATCTTCCTTAGCATAATGTGAAAATCCTAAAGAATCATAAGAATATCCACCTCCAACTCCAATTAGACAAACAGGAAGATTTTGAAAAGCAATTAAATTTCTTATAAAGTCGTACGGCCTGTATAATAAAAATGGTATAATAGTATAAACAACCACATGATATCCTTCACTTGAAAGACCGGCTGCAGTGCCAATCATATTTTGTTCAGCAATACCACAATTAATAAATTTGGTAGGATGTTTAGCAATAAAATCATCAAAGATTCCATAACCAATATCTCCCGAAAGCAATAATAACTTTGGATCATTATTTGCTGCTTCAATTAAATATTCACCAAGCCGATTTCTCATTTTTGCTTTTTTAATTCATTTATCGCCATTTCAAATTCATCGTTTTTAAATCTCCTGTGATGCCACTTAGGATCGCCTTCCATAAAACTTACTCCTTTCCCCTTAATTGTATTCAAGATTAAAAAGGATGAATAACAAGAGTCATTTAAAATTAATTTATCAATTGACTTTAACAATTCATTAAAGTCATGCCCATTTATTTCACTTGCATCTAATCCATATGACTTTAATCTGTCAAAAACTCTACCAATATTAAAAATCTCAGATGTTTTACCTAATGACATTTGATTATTATTATCTAAGATAAAATGATGATTTAACTTATGGTGCGAAGAAAATAAAAATGACTCAGTAGTAGATCCTTCATTTAATTCACCATCACCAATTATTGATATAACTTTAGATTTAGAACCTTTAAATTTATATGCAAAAGCAAGACCATTTCCAAAAGTTACACCTTGACCTAATGCACCTGTTGAAACAGGAAAATTGTAGTTATTCGGATCACGCTTCGGATGACCAAAAAAGTTATTACCTTTTTTTAAATAACTTGATGTATAAAATCGTTCACCACATACTATATCTAGTGATGCTAGTTGAGCTAAATAACAATGTCCTTTGCTCATAATGATTTTAGGGGCAGAAATCGAATCGCCACTGTATATATCATTCTTATCAACACCTGTTAATTCAATTAATCGTGTATAATATGTGACAAAGAAATCGATTATAGAAAAGCAACCGCCGATATGACACCCCCCAACACGATTGGCAACATCTAGTATTAATATTCGTGCTTGCCTTGCATAATCTTCGTATTTATTAACATGATGCATATTCATAAAATTTATTTATCAATTCAAGACGTCCATTTATATATAACTCTACTTGATTGGATTTAAGAACTCCTTTTCGCAATTTCTTATTGATTTCATCAGTTGCAATATTGTTTAATAGCCTCAAAACCCACCATAAAGCAAATCCCCTTAAAGTTATTTCTTCAATTTTTATTTCCTTAATATTAAGTGAGTTACAAAATGAGGCTGCGACAAGTTGAATGGAATTAAACCCTAACCCATTTGCCGGATGAAATGCAAAATCAAGAATACATTTTAATAATGAATCTTTACCAGAGTATTCAAAATCAATAAAAAAAACTCCAGAGTTATTTTTCAATGAATTGTGTGCGCCGAAGTCAGATGGACTAATTATAAGACTACCAAGCTGTTGTTTTGATGATTGGAGTTTATAAATTATGTTAGTATATGTACTCATAAAATTTTTTGGATAAAAATCTGAATTGACTTTAACTTTCATTTTTCTTTTTTCCAAATGATTCAGTAAATCACCCTTTTCAAAAATAGCCTCAACAGCATCAAACGGGAAAATATGTGTAGATGGAGGGGTGTTTAAACGACATAAAAAATCAGAAAAATAAATCAAATTTGATCTGTCAACGGAACTAATACGTTCACCTTCTATAAATTCAATAACTAAGTAATTTTCACCAGTGTTAATTAAACGAGGCACATTATTGATTTTCTTGATTGCACAGTAATTATAGAAAGCAAGCTCCCTTTTTAAATTTTCAATACTTGCATCTGTCAATTCGAATACTTTTTTTAATGCGCCACCGGTTGAATAATTGATGGGCTCAAGTACATGATTTATACCTCCATGAAACATTTAAAAAAATATTAAATTATGGAATAAAAAAGTCATAATCATATATATAACCAGTTTCCTTAAATAATTCAATCCATTCATCTTCGTGCAGTATTGTTTTAGCCACTAAATTCCATCCATTCAAATTATGAAGCTCATCTTTTGTTCTATAGCCATTAACTTTAATAAACGCATTCTTTTTTGTAATTCTTACAATTTCGAGCAAAGATTTTTTTACACCTTCATAATCTAAGTTGTGAATTGTAGCAATAGAGATTACTAAGTCAAATGACTTATCCTCCCAAGGTATATTATCACAACTTCCTGTTACTAAAAAAGGTGAAGCAGTGCTGATGGCATTGTCAATACAATATTTAGAAATATCAAGTCCGGCAAATCTTGCGTTAGGGAGTTTTTCAATAAAATCATGAATCATAAATCCTTTTCCACAACCAACATCCAATATGCTACTATTATTATCTAAATGATAATACCTTATAAAATCATCTACTACGTTTCGAAAATACTTTGGGTCATAATGATAGCCACCTAAGCCCATTTCCCTTGGGCCATCAAAATACTCATAATCAAATTTCCTAGCTATTTCTAATTGTTCTTTTGTTAATATTTCACTTCGATTAATAAAATTAGATCTATTAGTTTTAGGATAACGAGACATTAAATTTAATCTGGGCATATTAGTTATTTGATTTTTTGAACTACATCAAATGCCTGTTCAATACAGTCATCAATATCTACTTGATATCTGTAAGATCCAGCTCTTCCAATTGAGAATACATTGTCAGGCATTAAATTAAAATATTTATCAGCTCTTTCATATTCGGATAAAAAAGGCATTGGATAATGTCTTCCATTTTTTGACGGGAATTCAATTCCAATTAAAGTTGAATTAGATTTATAACACGACAATTTTTTATACTCTACAACACGTGTAAATTTTTCTTCACCAGCATAATATGAAAAATATACATCCTTGGGTAAAGCAAATTCAACTGGCAATACTAATTTAATTAAATCTCTACCCATATAAATAAGCTCACCAAAACAAAAGTCAAATAAAATATCTGGCGAAATTGTATTGATAATTATGTCGAATTTTTCTTCATTCCCATTAAATAATACACTTTTTTTATCAATATCGTATCTTTCGATTTTTGTATTTAATAAAACTTTTGCTTTAGCAGTTGCAATATCAAAATAAGCATTGTATCCATCTAAAGCAATTGGATATGCTGATATTGCTATATCCCAAGCTGCTCTTGGTCCTTTTTTAAGAGTTGCCCCTTTTGGCGACCAGCCAAAATCATCAATTTTAGTATTATCAGAAATATTCCACATTTTCTTTGAATAATCGTTGATAAACTTATTGTATAAATTAATACCCACTGAATTAATCCAATACTCTTCAAGGTTTTTTGAATTTTTTATTGATTCCAAATTTGTTTTTGAAAGCTGTGATAAAATTTCATTTGAATCAGGCATCCTTGAAATATCATCTTCATGAATAGGATATGAATAAAAATTCGCATCTTTCTCTACATAGGTGACAAATTGATGTTCATTACATCTTCTTAATGGTAAATACTGATTTAGATAATCAAAAATCCATTCTTTCTGTGTAAGAAAATGCCTTGGACCAAATGTATATGGATGCCCTCCCATAAAATACGTTCTTACTCCGGCACCCAATACTGGAGATGATTCAATTAAAGTAACATCAAAATCACCCTTAATTCCCAATAAATGTGCGGAAGCACATCCAGCAAATCCTCCACCAATAATTAAAACCTTGGATTTTTTCACTAATCTAATTTGATAATATTAAAAAATAAATTCCAATGAGTTAGAATTGACATATCCCCACTTGAGTTATTGTCAATTCCATTAGTAAATAATATTTTTTTAGTTGAAGTTGGAAAATCTTTGTGATTGAGTATTTTTTTCAAATCATCAATAAAATAACCTACTTTTTGATCTTTAATAATATTAACTTTCTCATCAATAGTTTCAGCAAAAAAAACTTTAATTTTAACACCCATTAATTTGACAAAAATATTTTCATTTAGCCAAATAGAAGCCGATTCATGTAAATCAAAAGAACCATCATACTGAGAATATCTTGTTCTATGACTTATAATTACAATTTCAATACCCTTCTTAATTAATTCCGTTACAACATCAAAAAAATTTGAAGCAATTTTAGCTCTATACATTAGCGGACCATAAATTAAACCTTGGATTTCAGTCCATTTGTTTTCTAAATTATTATTCCGCAAATAATCGGCAATATCTTTTTTACTTTTCAGATTGACAGGGACATTCAATGAATCAGCTTGTGTCCTAATTAAGTCATCATAAATAACTATTGTATTATCTAGATCAATCCCAATAATAGGACTATAATTATCCATTCTAACGTTTTTTGTCTGCTATAAATGATTTTCCCCACCATCCTACATCAATAAAGCTATGAAACTTGTAACCAGAATTATTTTTATACTCTCCAAATGCTTTTTTGGCTCCAAATTCTTCCTTCGCTTTATATAAATTCCAGTCATCTATGTATATAACAGTACCATCTTGTAAAAATGGTTCAATAAAATTAAAAACACTTTTATAAGACTTATATAAATCACAATCAATTGTAATTAATGAAATTTTCGCATTAACATTGCTTAATTGTAAAGACAATTTTTGATTCAATGTATCTTCATAGTATCCTTCTATACATTGAACATTTGAAGAATAAGATGGTACATACTTTTCCAACAATTTAAGAAAATCAATTTTACTTGTACACAAAGACTTTGAATTCCAATGGACATGCTTATTTATTTCATTGTTATCCGGTAAACCTTGAAAGGAATCAAATGCGTAAAAATTGTTTAGAACCCTCGGAAAAGGTGAATCTGATTGAGGAGGGAAAAACTCATTAATGGATAAACACATAGAAAAAGTCCTCGCTCTATGACAACCAAATTCAAAATAATCACCATAAATACTATTATCTCTCAAGAAATCAATAGCATTTCTAAAAAAAATATTCTTTTGATTTTGTCGAAATGATTGATTATTAGCGAGATAATTTTGATTTAGGGCCTCTGTATTAGTCGGCAAAAAATAGGGTTCTTCTGTAAAATATTTCACGTTTAATTTAATTTAAGAGATTTCATCCATTTTACTGTGTAAGACTCTTCAGTCTCGATTAATTTTCCATTTCTATAAGCTTCTATTATATCGTCAATTGCAGACTCTACATTATATTTTCTTTCAAATCCTGTACTTAATAATTTATCAGAATTTTGCCTATATGATCTCGGATCATTTGAAGCCGAAACAGTTATTTCAGTTTCAATTTTATTTTGGACCAATTTTGCAATTTCTAGGATAGAGATATTTTCAAACCCAGCATTATAGCAGCCAGATTCAATCAAAGGATTGTTAATAAAATGATCATAAACGCGAACCATATCTTTTATATGTATATTTGGTCGTGTTTGGTCGCCTCCAAATACAGTTATTTTCTTGTTTTTTAGCGCTTGAAAAGTTAACATATTAACACTCACGTCTAAACGCATCCTTGGTGAAAGTCCGCAAACAGTAGCAGGCCTTATACAATGAACATTTATACTATCTTTGTAACTTAATAAAACTCTTTCAGCAACCATTTTTGTTTTATTATATACTGAAATAGGTACTAAACTTAAATCTTCCGTAACATCATCTTCTTCTTTAACGCCATAAACACTTCCTGAACTTGCATAAATAAATTGAGATACCCCATTATTAATGGCCTTTTCAATTAATTGCTGAGCAGCTAGTACATTAACTTCCCAAGAAAGAGTAGGATTTAAATCTACGGCAGGGTCATTAGCTATGTTTGCAAGATGAATTACAACTTCAACATTTTTCATTGGAGTCAAATCAATATCTCTAATGTCTGCTTTAATATTAATTAAATTTGGCTGGGGTTTTAAATAATTACCAAACCATTGATTGTCAACTACTATAATTTGATGTTTAGCTTCCAACAATGCTTCTGTTAACACTGAACCAACATAACCACAACCTCCAGTTATTAAAATTTTCATTCTACATTTAAATTTAATTTTTTTACAATATTATTTTTATAATCTAGAGACCATGAATCATTATTATTCCATGACAAAATTGGTTTAAAATCTTTTTGTGATTTTTTTAAAGCCTCAATAGTACCTATATCTCGAAAGTCAGATTCCATAGTCCATGTAGCAATTTTACCAATAAAATATGGTATCACTTCTGTTGTAAAATCAGATATCCAAGGTCTCATTTTTAACCATTCAATCACTTCAGGTTCAAGAATGTAAATTGCGGCATTAGCTAAATTTCCATTGTTGCCCCTTTTTTTTTCATGGAATTTTACAACTATTTGATTAATATCTAATTCTACAATTCCACATGACTCAGGCGTCTCTGTATGAAATAACATCATTGTTATACTGCAGCCTTTGGGCCTGGAATTTAAATGAAATTTTATAAAATTTTTTAAAAAACCATTAGTCCAATTATCGGCATGTACTAATAAAGTTGTATGCCCTTTAAAAAAATTATAATTTTCTACTAAAGTTCCAGCCGTTCCTAATAATTTTTCTTCAAAAACAGATTTTACCCAATTTAGATGTGGTCTATCTAAAAAATCATTTAATTTTTTACTAAGATGATGTTTATTAATTAAAACATCGTTTATGCCTGCATCTTGCATATAGTATAACCAATATTCTAACAGTGGCACATCACCAATTGGCATTAAACATTTAGGCAAATATTTGGTGTGTGGTAATAGACGGGTACCATAGCCAGCGGCCAAAAGCATACCTTTTATAGAGTTCATTAATAAATTATGAAATTATTTAAAATGATTTTTTTTAATTACAGCAATTTTAAAAATAAGGTGTTAATTACTAAACTTATTGAATTTCAATATTCCTTACTATTAATTTTCCATTAACTAATTCATAAACCTCAGTACAATTATTAAGAGTAGAAAGCCTGTGCGTAATTATAATTACTGTTGTGTCATTTCCAATCGACTCTATCGATTTCATTACCTCTGACTCTGTCTGGATGTCCAGAGCACTAGTTGCTTCATCTAAAATAATAAACTTAGATTTTTTATAAAATGCCCGTGCAATTCCAATGCGTTGACGCTGACCCCCAGAAAGGCGAATTCCTCTCTCCCCAACTTTAGTGGAATACCCATGAGTCCAATTTTCTATGCTAGTAGATATTTTTGCAAGATATGCAGACTTCCTAACTAAATCAATATTTATATCTTTTGATGGTACGCCAAATGCAATATTTTCAGAAATTGTTGAATCTGACAAAAATATATTTTGTGGCACATGACTAATATTTGCCTGCCAACTTTTTAAGTTATTCTCATTTATCAAAATTCCATCAACTAGAATTTCGCCTTTAGTTGGGCTTAAAAGGCCCATTATTATATCAATCAATGTACTCTTTCCACTGCCCGTTATGCCCATTATTCCAATTCTTGAACCTTTCTTTATGGAGAGATTTATGTCATTTAGAATTAAAGGCGTGTTATCACTATATTGGAAATTAACATTTTGAAGTGTTATTTGATCTTTGAAATCAAATAAAGAAACCTTAGATCTGTCGTTTTTTCTAATTGGTTGATCTAATAAATTCAAGACGTCTCTTGAACTTGACTGATACCCCTTCAAAACTATCCAGGAAGAATAAAGTTGCTGCATCACTGGTAATAGACGCTGAGCACCTAATGCAAGTATGCCAATCAATGGTATTGAATTTGTGATACCCCCCCTATTTTTTGATAATGTTAACGCTAATCCTGCAATAAATACAATACCAACCGACTCCATTATTATCCTAGGACTTGATCCTATTACTTGGTTCTCTGATAATGCTTTCATATAAGGCCGCAAGGAGTTTTGATAAACCCTTACATAAATATGCTGAGTACCATCAATAAGTATGTCTCTAATAGCACCCAACCCCTCTTGTACAACCTTTGTATTAGTATTTTGCCTTTGTGACATTACCATGCTATTCCTGGTAACTCTTTCTCTAGTAATAAATACTATTAACAAATAAAGTAAACCGAAACAAATGAAAGATATTATTGCTGTAAAAGGATCAACCCAAATCATAATTGACATAATGGATATAAGCATTAAACTAGCACCGACAAAAGTGAGTAAAGGTTGTATAAGAGAATTTACTAAATTTATTGATTTATTTAATCCACTTAAAATTTCACTGCTATTTCTTGATACATGTATCGAGTAAGGTTGATATAAAGTACGCTCATATATCTGAGTACTTAAATCAACCCCGATTGATCTTGATAAGCGATTTTGAGCCCATAATAAAATCAATCTTATGATAGAAGATAATATTATGGAAGTTGCAAAAAACAAGCTAAAAAACAAGAAAAAATCCTTAATCTCAACAAGACCCAGAATTTCTTTCAATGAATCAATTAAAGGATAATTAAAAACACGCGTGGGTTCTGAAAGAAAGCTTAAAAAGGGAAGTATTGAGCCAATACTAATGAGTTCGGCTACAGATCCGAGAATCATAAGTAAGAAGAGAAAAATAATTTGACGCCTACGATATCTTTCCAGATGACTCCAAAGACGAAAGAAATCAGTTAAAACATACATATTAAACGTAAAAGTTATAGTTACTTTTTAATCTATTATAATTAACACACAAAATTGAAATTACTAGCAAAACTTAAAAGATTATAAAGTAAATCTGAAAATTAATTAATAGCAAATAAAAAAATATACTTGAGCCAAGTATTTAAAAAATTATAATAATGAGGGACAGAATCAAAAAGTATAAACTAGAAAAAGATAACTATTCATTTTATTGTTTACCATGGAATCATTTCATTAACTAAGAATAGTAAGATAAATACCACTTTACAAAATTATCAATACCCACCTCAATCTCAACAGAGGGTTTAAAATCAAACTCCTTCATTAAATCACTTATATCTGCATATGTTTCAGGCACATCACCAACTTGCATAGGCAAATAGTTAATTATTGCTTTTTTCTTTATTGATTTTTCTAAAGATTTTATAAAATACATAAGTTCAACTGGTGCGCTGCTCCCTATGTTATATACACGCCAAGGAAACCTACTTGATCCCGGATCAGGTTTGAATTCATCCCACTGAGAGTTTGAGAAAGATGGTCTGTCGAGAACACATATAATCCCCTCAACGATATCATCAATATATGTAAAATCACGCTTATGCTTTCCATTGTTATATACCTGTATTGCATCTCCAGATAAAATTGACTTAGTAAATTTAAATAACGCCATATCTGGTCTTCCCCACGGACCATAAACTGTAAAAAATCTTAAACCTGTTGTTGGCAAACCGTAAACACTACTATATGTATGCGCCATTAATTCGTTGCTTTTCTTAGTTGCTGCATACAAACTCAAAGGATGATCTACATTGTGATGAATGGAAAAAGGCATATTACCGTTTGCCCCATATACACTTGAACTACTTGCATATACTAAGTGCTTAACATTAAAATTCTTAGAACATTCCAGTATATTAGAAAATCCCACTATATTAGATTGTATATACGCAGATGGATTTTCAAGTGAATACCTAACTCCAGCTTGTGCCGCTAAATTAACTACACAAGCAGGTTTATATTTTATAAAACAATTTTTTAATAACTTCATATCTGAAATATCACATTTGACATGAGTGTAATTAGCAAATTTCAGGAGACGCGACAATCTAGCTTCTTTTAAACTGACATCATAATAAGAATTATGATTATCTAGCCCAATTACTTCATCTCCCCTTTCTAACAACCTTAATGTCAATGCAGCCCCTATAAATCCGATTGAACCAGAAACAATTATTTTCATTCTCTAAAGTATTAAGTTATACTTTTCTGCTTATTAGTTTAACTATGAGTAAAAAAGATAAATTTACTATTTCGATATGAATTTGGAAATTAAATAATTTTACTGTTTTATTTTAAATATCCGTTAATTATTTAAGAAAAGGAATTGAAATAAAGAAATTCATATAATGATATTCGATTTAAATATACTCGATATTTGACTTTTAGGCTCTGAATTTGTAATGCAAAATCAATCTGTAGATAATTCAAATAAATTAGTGTTTAAAATCAAGTTCGATATTTACTAATAATGATTGCTGAGTTCAACTGATAAGTGCAATTTTTAGAAACAAATGACAAAATGCTTTTGAGGGCATTTTGCCATTTGACGGAGTAGTGCAATCTTTGGATTGCTTATGTC
>Ga0194133_10003234_pt1 | contig 23475 bp, 21 predicted proteins | sample TA2KigOf40mmetaG_FD_155448 | JGI IMG/M metagenome (GOLD analysis project Ga0194133, IMG submission 155448) | Freshwater microbial communities from Lake Tanganyika, Tanzania - TA2015055 Kigoma Offshore 40m | ecosystem: Environmental > Aquatic > Freshwater > Lake | place: Tanzania: Lake...
TTATTTTTAGTAAAAGCTAGGATTTTGGATTTTTTATATTTTCAATCTGATTTTGAAGGCGCAAATTTATTTTAAGAATTTCACAAAGTCAATTTAATGATTTTTCTATATTCCTTTCAAAATATTGCTTAAAAATCAGTGCTTTTTTTGATTTTATTCACAATTAATTATTTTGAAAAAAGACGAATCAGCGGTGAATTTATAAAGTATTAAAGTTGATATTCCTGAAATAATTCCGCATAAAATATCATCAAACATAACTCCAAAAGGGTTTTTAATTTTTCTATCGCAAGTGCCTATAAATGAGGGCTTGGTAATGTCTAAAATGCGAAACAAAATTGTACAAAATGCCACATAAATCAAAAATTTTGCTTGATTTAAAATGTATAAATTACGCTCCATCAAGTTAAAAATTTCAAGTGCTATAAAAATTCCAACCGCCTCATCGATAACAATTGATTTATGGTCAATATCGCGTGAATTTTTTAACATATGATAATGTTGTATGTTTGCAATGGAGTAGGCGCAGGATCCAATAATAATCAAAAGCCAAAAGCTAATTTGAATAATTGTTGGAACGGAGTTATTTGAAAAATAATTGTTTATCCAAATCCATATAAATAAAGCACCTATTGAACCAACTGTACCGGGGGCGTATTTTGATTTACCGCAATAAAAAAAAGTGAGAATTAATTCATTAAGTTTTGAATATTTTTTTTTCATAAAAACTTTAGTTATTTTATAATTTTTTAATTCTTGCAAAAAACAAATTATTTGAATATTTTGTCCACGCAACATCAATCTTTCTAGCAATGAACTACAAAAATAAAAGCTTAAATTTCAATCATTATAAGAATGAAACTAAAATGATTAGAGGTGGCTCAATCAGAAGTAATTTTGGCGAGACCTCCGAAGCCATTTATTTAAATTCTGGTTTTTGTTATAATAGTGCCGAAGTCGCGGAAAGTCGTTTCAACGGCGAAGATCCCGGATATGTTTATTCGCGCTATATAAATCCTTCCTTAAAAATGCTTGAGGAGCGCATAAATCTTCTTGAAAATTCTGAAGCCAGCTGTGTTATGGCCTCGGGCATGTCGGCAGTTTTTGCTTCGATTATGTCTCAAATAAAAGCTGGTGATCATTTTATAGCTTCTCGCGTGTTGTTTGGGTCATGTTATCATATTGCTACTAAAATTTTGCCCAACTACGGAATTGAAGTTTCGTTAGTGGATGGAACTAATCAAGACGAGTGGCGCAAAGCTTTTAAAAAAAATACCAAAGTTGTTTTTATCGAAACCCCCGCCAATCCAAATTTAGAAATTATCGATATAGAATTTGTTGCGAGTTTATGCAAAAAACATAATGCTAGCCTTATCGTCGATAATATTTTTGCTTCTTCATATTCTCAAAAGGCTTTTGATTTGGGAGCTGATATAGTTATTTATTCAACTACCAAGCATTTTGACGGGCAGGGTCGCACACTTGGAGGAGTTGTGCTAGGGTCGCAATCTTTTATCAAAGATACTTTATTGCCTTTTCATCGTCACACCGGTCCAGCTTTAAGCCCGTTCAATGCGTGGATAATTTTTAAAGCTCTTGAAACTTATCAAATGCGCATGGAGCGTCATTGTATGAATGCTCGAAAAATTGCTGATTTTCTTGATTCGCACCCCAAAATACAACGAGTTTACTACCCAGAACTTAAGTCGCATAAACAGTTTGAAATTGCGCAAAAGCAAATGAAAAATGGCGGATCGATGATAGCCTTTGAAACAATTGGCTCAAAAGCAAATTGTTTTAAGTTTATGAATAATCTACAAATTATTGATATTTCTAATAATCTCGGTGACTCTAAAACTCTAATTACCCACCCTTCAACTACTACTCATTCAAATATTTCTTTAGATGAGCAGAAAAAAATTGGCATCAATGATACGATGTGCCGATTATCCGTTGGCCTTGAGAATGCTGACGATTTGATTGAAGATCTAAAAATTTCTCTCGATAAAATATAATTTAAAAATTCAAGTTATGCCCAGTTTTGATTTAGTCTCCAAAGTTAATTTTCAAGAAATCGACAACGCGGTTAATTCAGTTGTTCGCGAGCTTACTAATCGTTATGATTTTAAAGGTGCAATTTTTAGTGTAGAATTAAAAGCGAAAGAAAATCTAATCATATTAATAGCTGATAGTGACTACAAGCTTGAAGCGGTTCGCGATTCTCTTAAGGTTTTTGGCACTAAGCGTGGCGTTGACGTAAAAGCATTTGATTTTCAAGAGCCTCAAAAATCTGGGGGTTCAACTCTAAAGCAAGAAGTTAAATTGAAAAATGGTATTGACCAAGAAAATGCCAAAAAAATTACTAAACATCTAAAAGATTTAAAACTCAAAGTTCAAGCCTCGATCAGGGCCGATGAGGTGAGGGTTGAGGGCAAGAAGCGCGATGATTTACAAGAAGCAATTGCTTCGATTCGGGCTTTTGATTTTGGTATTCCTCTTCAATTTATAAATTTTAGAGAATAAATATGCTTAGACCAGCACTGCTTAGACCAGCACTACAAGTTTCAAATAAATTCTCAACAGACTTTTATAATAAACCAATTAGTCCCTACAATCAACATAGCCCATATTTTAATCGAAGTGAGCCAATTAAAAATTCAACTAACGGACCATATTCGCACCCAGTAACAAGAGGATTTGGCATGGCTTTAGGTCCCGGAATGTTTGCTGGAGTTTTAGCAAATTTTTTTACAATTTATTCGTTTTTGTTTATTGCTGATATTCTAGAACGAGATAAAGCCTCAAAAGTTCCGGGAAAAAAAGGTCTAGATATTTTAAAAGAGTCACCCGAATTTGGGCCACCACTGGCTTTGGTTGAGGGGTTGTTAAGCGGAGCTTTTTATTTGGGAGTCAAAGGTCCTTATTCATTTGGGAATGAATATCCTGATTACTCTCCAAAAGTACATTTTTGTGCAAAATTAGAACAACCGTCGCAACTATATATATAGATAACTAATTAACCGCCACCAATAAAATGAACGATTTCGATTTTACAATTTTCGGTTAAAATAGTTTTTTCAAAATCTAAGGGGTTAATTATTTCTAAGTCTTTTTCGATGGCAATTTTTTTAATATCAAGCTCGAGTTGATTGATAAGCTGAAAAAGAGTTATGTTGTGATTAACTTCAATAATTTCGCCATTTATAAATATTTTAATTTTTATCATCGCCTACAATAATCGTTAAATTAAGTTGGTATTTAGTTTGTTTGAGAGTTGTAATTTAATTTAGTTCTAATGATTTATAAATCATATATTTTTAAAACATCTTTTTTGAATTGGCTTAGTATAACTCTAATTTTAGTGGTTTTAATTTGGTTTAGCCGAGCAATAAGTTTTTTAAATTTAGTCATCGAAAATGGGATTAAAATTAGCGATTTTTTCTTTTTATTCGTATTAATATTGCCGTGGATTTTGATATATATTTTGCCAATTTCGTTTTTTGTTTCCACCCTTCTTTCGCTAAATAAATTAAACAATAACAGTGAAATTGTCATTTTAAAAAATTGTGGTTTATCAAACCTTAAAATTTCAAAACCAATAATCTTTTTGGGGATTTTTATAACTTTAATTTGTTATTTTTTATCTTTTTATTTAATGCCTTTGGCCAACAAACAACTGAGGATATCGCGCAACACAATCAAAGAAAATTATACAAATATTGCTTTCAATCCTCAAACTTTTGAAAGCTTCAATGGAATCACCTTATATTCTGCAAAGCGCGATGACCAAAATAATCTTGAGGGGATAATAATTAACGACCAAACAAAAAGCGATTCAACTATCACTATAACTGCTCAAAAGGGTAATTTAGTTGTCCAAGATGATGCGGTTTATTTAAAGCTTTGGAATGGATCTTTGCAAAAGTATATTTTTGAATCTGGCAAGACCGAAATTTTAAAATTTGATAGCTATGTTTTTAATTTAAATAACAAGGATCAAGAATATTCAGATTTTAAGTGGAAGCCCAATGAAAGATTCATTACCGAGTTAATCAATTACGATATATTATCAACTGATGAACAAATAAGAGCGTTGCGCTCGGAGTTGCATAAAAGAATCAACGAACCGCTAATTTCATTGATATTTAGTCTTATAATTTCAACCATAATTTTAAATGCAAAACTATCAAGGCGAAGCAATTTTGGGGTATCTTTTTGGGCTTTGTGTCTGTGCTTATTATATGTTATAACGCTTATATTTAGTTTTCGAATTACAGATAAAATCGATAATATTTTTTTTATACCATATTTTGTAAACATAATTTTTTTAGCTACTTTTTTGGGTCTTATGAATGCTAATTTTTATATCAAAAAATGATCTTTAATAAAATTAATTTATATTTAGCAAAAAATTTTCTTAAAAACTTTCTGATCATTGCTCTTGGCTTTTGGATTATCTTTTTTTTGGTAAATTTAATCGATATTTTTAATCGTATTAATGATGCGCAAGTTGGAATTAAATTAATGTTTATTTTATCTTTTTTAAAAACCCCCAATAACCTTTCATCTATTGTTGTCTCGATAGTTTTAATTTCCTCAATTTACACTTTGTTTCAAATGTCAAATCGAACCGAAATCACCGTTATCAGAAACTGTGGATATTCATTGTGGCAAATTGCAAATCCACTCATTATTTCGGCAATATTTTTGGCAATTATTTGGATTATTTTTTTTAATATATTTGAGATTTGGTCTTCGAATAAATATAATAACTTTGAAGCGAAATACCTGCAAACAGAAATGCGAGAAACTCTTGATATTGGTAATGGTGTATGGTTTAAACAAAAAAATTTAATAAATGATTCAGAAAATATAATTATAGTTACTAGAAAAATTTATAAAAATAGTTTGGATTTATTTGAAGTAAGTATGTGGTTTTTTGATAAGAATAATAACTTTTACAAAAGGGTCGATGCTAAAAAAATGGTTTTGAATGGCGGGAAGTGGATGATTGAAAAGGCAATAGTAAATAATGAAAATTCAATAAATCAAATGGTTGAATCGATACAAATTCCAACTGAAATTGATGAAAATTTTTTGAAAAATAAAATTGTTAATAATTTTGAAAATGCCGAATCTTTTAACATTTTTGAGCTTCCTAAAATTATTGATGATTTAAAAAAATCTGGTCTCAATCCAAAAAAATTACAGACCCATCTTCACTCTAAGTTGAACTATATAATTTTGTTTGTGGCAATGGTTTTGTTTTCAGTTTTTTTTGGTGTTAATGATGTTAGAAACCGTAAATCAAATATTAAACTTTTGATCGGTATAATTTTTGGTTTAATAATTTTTTTAAGTTCGTCAATTTTTTCAACTCTCGGAGCCTCAGGTTTTTTATCAATTTTTGAATCGACTTGGTTAATAAGTTTTATTTATCTTGCGATAAGTATTTTGTTTATTCGACACAAAGAAATTAGACTTTAATTATTAAAATTTCCCCTACAATTTTATCGCAAATCAACTCTGTGATGGCTTGAATTATTTATTTGTTTCACAATTTATATTGCGAATTTGATTTGTTGAAAATTTATTTTGTCACTATAACCTGACCCATGAATTTCAAATAAACAATCCCAAACAATTTAAAAAACTATGAAAAAAACAATACTTACTCAATTGATGGTCATTTCTCTTGCCTTTTCTTGTGCTCCAAAATTTGCTCAAGATGTTAAAAAATCTGCAAACGATCTTAGTGATTTGCCTGAGTGGGTTTTGGATCCAAAAATTAAAGATGGTGTCGCTGCTGTTGGCATTGCCAGCCCGTCGCGCGCAGGAATAACAGTTCAACTTCCAAAAGCTGAACTCGATGCCAAAGCTAATATTGCTGCAACTATCCAATCTGAAATTTCTCGCGTTACTAAAAATGCTTTAAGATCTGGCAAAGTTAACGATGCTGACGATGTTGAAGAATTTTTCGCTCAAGCCAGCAAAGAGGTTGTTAAAAATCTTCCACTTTCCGGCGCTAGAAGAATTCATATTTTCAAAGCTCAAGATGGCACTCTTTATGTTCACATGATGATTGATGATCAAGATTACAGCAAATTCTTAAAAAATAGCCAAAAAGACTTTGAAGAAAAACTAAAAAAATCAAATCTTAGTCGCGATAATATCGATAAATCTCAAGCGGCTACTAAAGATTTATTCGATGAGTTAGAAAAAGAGCGCGGAAATGTTCCAGCTCTTCCAGCTAAAACCGAAACTTCTAAAAACTAAAATCACATACTTGCCCAAATTTAAGGTCAGAATTTAAATTCTAATTATAAAACTTTAACTTTGGGCAAGCAAAACTCCCACTCATTAAAATCATGAAAAAATTATCCGTTTTTTTACTTTTCTTGACATTCTCTTGCTCAAATTATAGCTCAGAATTATCTCAAACTTCCAAATCTTCATCAGCCTCGTCACGCATTGATAATGTCCAGTCTGGTGCCAATAAAATTTTGAAAGATATCGATGAATAAAAAAATCATAATTCTATTAAATATTGCACTTTTGATTATTGCCAATGTTGCAATTGCTAAAGAATCCGGTATTCCATCTTGGTTTTCAAAGCCACGTAAAAATAATATTGATGTTTTATATGGGATTGGAGAGGGTGCTTCTCTTGAAGAGGCCACCAAAAATGCTCTTGCTGATATAGCTGGTAAATTAGTGGTTTCTATTTCATCAGAATCGCAACTTACAAAAGAAGAAAATCAAAATAGTTTCAACGAAGAACTGCGTCAAAAGGTTCGTCAATCTATCGAAAAAATTAGTTTTTCTGGATATGAGGTTTCAAAAAGTGAAGAAATTGACAAAAGATTTTACGTTGAAGTTTCTGTCGAGAGAGATCCTTTTATAAATGAACAAAAGGAGCGAATCGAGTTTTTAAAGCGTAAAATTAACGATCTTGATAAAAATTCGTCGTTAGCCAATCCAATTCAACGAAGAACAAGTCTTATAAAAATACTAGATTTATGTAAAGAACTTGAGCTAAAGGGGCGTATTTTGGCTGGAGCTCAAGAAGAAGTTGATATGAAAAATATTTTATCAAGCATCGCTAATTATCAAAATGAATTTGAAAAGTCGTCATCTTCGATTGAATTCTTTTTTGACAATTCGACTCCCAAAGATTTGATACAAATAATTCGGACCGCACTTAACAAAGATGGTCTTAAAATTGCTAAAAATTTTGATAAAAATGACGCCAATCTGATTGTGATAAGGGGCAATTATGCTTCAACTTCAAATTTCGTTTATGGCGCTTATATTACAAAACTAAATGTGGATTTTGAAAATTTTTCGCAAGGAAAAGTTGTGGCAAGTAATGGTGTTGAGGTTTCTGGAAGTTCAACTATCAGTGAATCCGAGGCAACCAAGTCGGCTATAAAATCTATGGAAGAAAAAATCCAAAAAGATGGAATTCTCAAAATTCTCGGTATTTTAAATTAAACCCTATGCAACATAAAACTCTTAAAAATAATAAGATCTTTAACAACAATTTTAAAAATATGAAATTCAAACTTCTTGCAATAGCTCTAATCGTGTCTTCTTGTACGCCAACTATTAAAAATTTTGAAAAATATCAAAAGCAATTTATTTCCAAAAGCGACTATATGCCAGATGAACAAACTCTTGAAAATAAGATTTCGAAAGTTGCAATTTTTGATTTTGAAGAGGGCGAGATCGAGATTGCAAAACAAGCTAATCTCGGAAAGTCAGTCGCAACTGGTATTGAGGGCGCCTTATCAAAATTCCGACTGGCCGAATTAGTCGATCGAAAAGCGACCGAAAAACTTAAACAAGAAGTTCAACTTGCTGAAATGAATAAAACTGGATCATACAAGGGTCCAAAATTGGCTGATTATGCAATATCTGGGGCAATTTCAAACGCAAGTTTTGCGAATAAATATGTTTCAGGGAGCACTTATATTAATCCCAAAGATGGTTCGGTAATTTCAATTCCACCTAAGTTTGTATACAATTCGCAAGTTTCGGGAAATATTAAAATTTATGAATTACCCTCTTTAGCAGTGATTGAAACAATTGAATTGAATGGCAAAGCTGTTCGTTCAGAAAATGTTCAACAAGATGGTGGAATTAGTTTGGGTGGAATTCAAATTGGTGGTTCACAAGAACGTGGAATTCAAAGAGATGATGGTTTGGTCCGCCAAGCCGGAGCTGATGCAATTGATGAGGCTGAAGCTTCTATTAGAAATGCTTTTGCTAAAAGAGGCTTTATTCTTGAAAAGAGAGTGCTTGAGGGAAAGTCAATTTTTAAGATAAATCTTGGTTCTGAAGATGGATTAAAGCATGGCGATAAATTTGATGTTATTGGTCAATATGAAGTTGAAAATTCAATTAGCGGTAAATCTGAAATTGAAAGACGGGTAATCGCATCTGGTGTTATTTCTGATAAAATCGATCCAAAAAATTCTTGGATAATTCTTGCTGATAAAAAATATGATTCATTAATTAGAATTGGTGACATGGTAAAAATGAAATACTCTAAAAGTGCTTTAAAATCTTTTGCTAAAATGGCCAATAACTTAGCTAAATAAAAATTCGATGAAAAAAATAGGTGGCTTGTCCGAAATAATTCAAGATTATGATTATTATATTTTTGATATTTGGGGCGTTATACATGATGGTTCCAAGCTTTACCCAAATGCCTTGGAAACTCTTAGTTACCTTCGCAAAAATCATAAAAAAATTTGTTTTTTATCAAATGCTCCTAGGAGAGCTTCAAAAGTTGAGTCAATACTAAATAAATTTGGCATTAATAATCAACTTTACGATTTTGTTCTCAGTTCAGGAGAGTCAACATTTGCCGAGTTAAAAGATAATCAAGATAATGACTATAAAAATTTTGGAAAAAAATATTTTTATATTGGACCCGAAAAAGATTTGGATTTGCTCGAAGGTCTTTTTTACCAAAAAGTTGATGAATTGGATAAGGCAGATTTTGTCCTAAATACTGGTTTTGACAACGACAACTCAACCATTCATGAAAAATTACCGCTTGCAATTCAGGCGAGCAAATTTAGACTGCCGATGCTTTGCGTTAATCCTGATCTGATTGTTGTAAAACAGAATGGTGAAGAGATGATATGCGCAGGTGCCTTAGCCATTGAATATAAAAAACTTGGTGGCGATGTCCATTATCATGGAAAACCTTTTAAGAGGGTTTATGAAATGGTTCTTGAAAAATTCTCAATGCCAAATAAAGATTCTTTCTTAGCAATTGGAGATGGTCTTGAAACAGATATTAAGGGAGCTAATGATTTTAAAATTAATAATGTCTTAGTTTCGGGTGGCATCTTAGCAAAGGAATTAAAAATTAATTTTTGGCAAGATGCTAACGAAATTTTATTAAAAAAAGTCTTTGATAAATACAATATTTTTCCAAATTATATAATTTCAAATCTAAAAATATGAAACTCTACTCTAGAAGAAAGAAAAGCCCTATTAAAATCTTGGTATTGATAACTTTGCTTGTTGGCGCCAGTTTCGCTTTATCGAGGTTTTTTTTAAGTTCGAAAGCAGATGATTTAATTGTTGCGCAAATTGACGATGAAAACATCTTCAAATCAGAAATTGAAAAAAAGATAAATGAAGTTTTTGCCAATAATCAAAATGGTAAAATAAGTTTTGAAAAGCTACCAGAACAAGTTCTAGAGGTTTTTGCCAGAGAAATTTATCTTGATAAAAAAATTATTGCCGAAGCCAAAAGATTGGGCCTAGATAACACTCTTGAAGTTAAGAGCCTAATTGAATCTTTTAAAACCTCAACAATACGTCAAGCCTACATAAATAACGCCTTAAAAGATGTTATTAACGATCAAAAAATTGTTGAAAAATTTAATGAATTAAACGCTGAATTGGAAAGTAAAAGTGAATACAAATATTCTCAAATTGTATTGCGCGATGAGGGTGGGGCGTTAAATGTTTTGAAGGAAATTAAAAATTCTAAAAAACCCCTAAAATTTGCTGATGCTGCAAGAAAATATTCAGTTGATACAATGTCATCTTCAAGTGGTGGAGAGGTAAATTACAAATCTGAATCGACCATTAATGTCAAAATTCTTGAAACCCTTAAATCCATCAAAAAAGACGAGATTTCCGAGCCTATTAAAATTGATGAATTGTGGTTTATCATTAAATTAAGCGATGTCAAAAAATCCAAACCAATGGAGTTTGAATCTTCAAAAGAATATATTCGTCACATTCTAAAAATTGAAGAAATTGAAAAAATTAACGGTAAATTTATTAAAGATAACAAAGTAAAATTATTAATTAAAAAATCCTCTGAAGACCAAAATAAAAACAACGACTCTCCTGAAACAAATGGCTTGCAGTCAAATGAAGAAAATTCTGGCAACGGAAATATTGAGAAATCATCAGATAGTAAATCTTCTTCACTAGATTCTTCAACCGAATCATCTGAGTCTGACGCTCAGCTCAACAAAAAAAATGATGAAATCAAGCAACAAAAGCTTTAAGACAATCAAGTCCTCTCGCCATCGTGATGGTGATGGTGAGTTGAACTGGCTCTGGGTTGGAGGTAAAAATCCATGTTTTTTGATTTTAAAAAATCACCAAAGACAGATATTCGAAATTTTAATCACAGAAAATAACCGTGAGGCTTTTAATAATTTTATAAAAAAAAATTCTTTAGAGCATTTTTTTAAAATAACTAAAATTGTCGATAATAATTTTTTAAATCAGACATTATCGCGAGACTTTGTTCACCAGGGTATTGCAATAAAGGTTTCAAAAATAAACTTAAAAACCCAATTTGAGTTACTCGAAGAGTTAAACCATATCGATAACAAAAACGATCTTCCAAATATTTTAATACTTGATCAAATTACTGATCCGCAAAATGTTGGGGCTATTATTAGAAGCGCCGTAGCTTTTGACTTTAACAAAATTATTTTTTGCGCACATAATTGTGCAAAAGAATCTTCATCGATGATTAAAGCTTCTGCCGGAAATATTGAATTTGCTGAGCTCTTCGTCGCAAGTAATTTAAACAATCTTTTAGATAAATTAAAAAAAATTGGTTATTGGTGCGTTGGATTGGCTGGAGAGGGCTCAATGAATGAGAAAAAAATTGCAGAATATAAAAATATAGCTTTAGTTGTTGGTTCAGAAGGGGATGGAATCAGAAGTTTGGTCAAAAAAAATTGCGATATTTTGGTTCGAATTAATACCAATATTGCGGTCGAAAGTCTGAATGTATCGGTTGCTACCGCTATAGCATTAAACGAAATATATAAATCTAAAAATGTTTAAAAACATCGGTATAATTGGTGCCAAAAATAATGATTTAGCTCTTAAGCAAAAAGATTTATTGGTGCAAAAATATAATTTTCAAGATTTGACCATGTCGCATCAAAATATTGAAGATTATGATTTAATAATTGCTGTTGGTGGAGATGGCTTAATGCTTCACCTTCTTCATGATTTTGAAAATTATCCTGTGCCGATTTATGGAATTAATTGCGGAACGGTAGGTTTTTTGATGAATTCATATCAAGATGGGGATTTGATTAAAGCAATTGATAATGCTCACATTTCTAAAATTAATCCTCTTAAAATGGTTGCAACCGACATTGACAATATTAAGCACACACATGTTGCAATTAATGAAGTTGCGCTTCTTCGTCAAACTAATCAGGCCAGTAAAATTCAAATAGAAATAAATTCTAAAGAGCGATTATCTTGTCTTGCTGCAGATGGAATTCTGGTTGCAACATCAGCCGGAAGTACCGCTTACAATCTTTCAGCTGGGGGCCCAATTATCCCGTTTGGGGCAAAAATTTTAGCCTTAACTCCAATTAGTCCATTTAGACCCAGAAAATGGAATGGGGCGTTGCTTCCATCTCATACTAAAATAAAATTTAAAGTTTTGGATTATAACGATCGTCCAGTTAGCGCAACTGCCGATTCGCGCGAAGTTAGGAATGTAATTGAGGTAGAAATATTTGAAGATTTAAGTAAGGAGTTTAAGATTTTATTTGACCCCAATCACTCTCTTGAAGAGAGAATTATACGCGAACAATTTGGTGACTAAAATAAGCTAGATTGGTTGAATGCGACTAAGCGTTTGAAAAACTCATCAAAACTATTCTTAAATGGTGGGTCTGGGTGGACTTGAACCACCGACCTCGCACTTATCAGGCGCGCACTCTAACCAACTGAGCTACAAACCCATTCAAAAAAATTAAGATTCGAAACTAGGCTAAAATTTACAGGTTTTGAATGATTGAAATTCAAAGAAAAATTGTTTAAAAAATAAGCTAGTTTTTTAAATAAAGTCCGAAAATTTTATTCGCCCAATCGATAATTGTCAATTGACTAATCAAAAAAAATATAAATCATAATTAATGCTATTTGGATTAAGAGTTTGATATGTTTGCGATGTTTAAAATTAAATTCCAAGTTAGTATATTTTTCAAAATATCGATGATTACCAATTCATGAAAATATTTGCCAATAATCTTGAAGAAGTTGTTCTTAATCAAAGAAAATTAAATGTTTCTTTTGAATTTTTTCCTCCAAAAAATGATGAAATGGAGTTAAAATTATGGGATGCCATTTTTAACCTTAAGCATCTTCAGCCCCATTTTGTTTCAGTAACTTATGGAGCTGGCGGTTCAACTCGCGAAAGGACCCACCATACAATTGCTCGAATAATTAATGAAACCAAACTAAAGCCAGCTTCGCACTTAACTTGCGTCGGTGCTTCAAAAGAAGAAATCGATAAAATTCTGCGCAATTATTGGCAGATTGGAGTTAGGCATATTGTTGCTCTTCGGGGCGACATGCCTGCTTCAAGTCCAAATTATCAATTGCATCCAAATGGTTATAAATATGCGAGTGAATTGGTTTTGGGTATAAAAAAATTATCTTCTGAAAATATCAATTTTGAGATTTCGGTGGCTGGTTATCCAGAAAAACATCCCGAAGCAAAGTCAATGCAAAATGATATAGATAATCTTAAGCGTAAAGTTGAAGCTGGGGCCACTCGTATCATTACACAATTCTTTTTTGATTCCGAGGTTTTTCTAAAATTTGTTGATTTATGCCGAAAAAATAAAATCGAAATCCCAATCGTTCCTGGCATTTTGCCAGTGACAAACGTTAAACAAGCAAAGCATTTTGCTAAGATGTGCGGAGCAAAGATTCCTAAATGGATGGAAGATGTTTTTAATGGTTTAGATCAATATGGTGAAACTCGAAATTTAGTTGCCGGAATTGTTGCTACCGAATTATGTCGAATACTTCATAATAAAGGTGTTAATGATTTTCACTTTTACACTCTTAATCGTAGCGAATTAACCATGGCTATTTGCCATCTTCTTGGGATTAGAATGCCAATAAAAGAAGAATAATATTTTTCAACTTAAAGGTCAGTGGAGAGGCTATTTTATTGCTTGTAAAAAATTTAAAAGCTTGCAATTGAATATTTTAATGTTAAGACTTGCGCCTCAATTTCCAAAAATCAATTTAATCAATAAATAAAAACAAACTAAAATGCCCAAAGAAGATTTATTATCCATGAATGGATTGGTATTAGAGGTTTTGCCTAATACTATTTTTAAAGTTGAATTAGAAAATGGCCATGTGATTATCGCCCACGCTTCTGGAAAAATACGTAAAAATAAAATTCGCATATTGAAGGGTGATAAAGTCGAAGTTGAAATGACCACTTACGACCTAACCAAAGGTCGTATCGTTAGACGAAATATTTGAAATAATGAAAAATCTTTTAATTGTTGAATCTCCCGCCAAAGCCAAAACAATCGGCAAATATCTAGGTAAAGATTACCAAGTTTTAGCCTCGTTTGGCCATATAAGAGATCTTCCTAGTAAAGATGGTTCTGTTGAACCTGACAAAGGTTTTTCAATGAATTATCAAATTTCTGCAAAATCAACCAAACATGTCAAAGATATTGTTGATAAAGCCAAAGATTGTCAAAAAATTATTCTTGCCCCCGACCCTGATCGTGAAGGTGAATCAATTGCTTGGCATATCTTAGAAGTTCTAAAAAGTAAAAAAGCTCTCAAATCATCAACTCAAGTAGAGCGAGTAGTTTTTAATGCTATTACAAAAAACTCAGTTCTCGAGGCCATTAAAAAGCCCCGCCAAATTAACATGGATTTGGTCAACGCTCAACAAGCTAGAAGAGCTCTTGATTATTTGGTTGGCTTCACATTATCGCCAGTTTTGTGGCGCAAACTTCCCGGAAGCCGTTCGGCTGGAAGAGTTCAGTCGGTTGCATTAAGGCTCATTAGTGATAGAGAAGAAGAAATTGAAAAATTTCAAACCCAAGAATATTGGGACATCAAGCTTAATCTTGAAAATAGTTTAAAAATTCCATTTTTGGCTACCGTATCAGAAATTGATGGAAAAAAACTCGAAAAATTCTCGGTTACCAACTCTCAAGAAGCCAATAAAATAAAACAAAATTTAGAATCTAAAAATTATCGAGTTTTATCAATAACTAAAAAACAAAGCAAAAGGCGTTCTTATCCACCATTTACAACTTCATCTTTGCAACAAGAGTCGGCCCGTAAGTTAGGCTTTTCAGCCAGCAAAACCATGATGATTGCTCAAAAATTGTACGAAGGGGTTGACATAAATGGCGCTTCGCAAGGCTTGATTACATACATGAGAACCGATTCTATCGATGTTGCCCCAGAGGCGATTGGCTTGGTTAGAAATGCCATCAATAAAATATATGGAGAAAAATATTTACCCGAGTTCCCAAATGTTTTTAAGAGTAAAGTTAAAAACGCTCAAGAAGCTCACGAAGCAATTCGTCCAACTGATTTTGAACTTGAGCCGGAAAAAATTCGTCACTCCTTGGATAATGATCAGTTTGCGCTATACAACTTGGTATGGAAAAGAATGTTGGCTTCACAAATGAGTGATGCAATATTTGATCAAGTAATTGCCGAAATATCTTCGGAGCCATCATATGCAAAGGCTAGAGCGGTTGGATCAACAATAAAATTTGATGGTTTTTATAAAGTTTATCGTGAAGATTTTGACGATAATTCTGAGGATGAAGATGAATCCAAAACTACATTGCCAGAACTTACTGAAAAGCAGTCATTAAATTTGCTTGAAGTATCGCCAATGCAACATTTTACCGAGCCACCGCCTCGCTATTCCGAGGCTAGTTTAGTAAAAAAAATGGAAGAGCTTGGAATTGGGCGACCTTCGACTTATGCTACAATCATCTCGGTTTTACAAGATAGAGGTTACGTCAAGCTTGATAAAAAAAGATTTATCCCTGAAGAGCGCGGAAGAATAGTGGTTACATTTCTTAAAGAATTCTTTGTGAAATATGTTGAATATGATTATACGGCTGATCTAGAAGATGATTTAGATGTTGTTTCCAACGGAGCGATGGATTGGAAAGTTTTTTTACAAAAATTTTGGAAAGATTTTAATAAAAATATTGCCGATGTGATGGAAAAGCCATTCCCAGAAGTTCTTGAAGTTTTAAATCAAAAATTCGGTGAACATGTTTTTGGTCGCGATGAAGATGGTAAATTGCGTAATAATTGCCCAACTTGTAAAACTGGTACTCTTGGACTTAGGCTCGGAAAATTTGGTTCATTTATTGGTTGTTCTAATTATCCCGATTGCAAGCATACCATGCAAATTTTTGGTCAATCTGACGACTCTGGTTTTGATGAAAATGGTGAGATAAAACCGCAATTTGAGCCCAGAATTTTAGGCAAAGATTCTAAATCTGGCGCAGATATTATTGTTAAAATTGGTCCCTACGGACCGTATCTTGAAGTTGATAATGTTGATTTCTTAAAAGATGATGATGCTTCAGAAGAAGTCTCCTCCAAAAATACCAAAAAATCTCCCAGAAAATCATCAAGCAAAACCAAAAAAACCTCCCCTAAAGCGAAAAAACCTAAGAGAGTTTCGATTCCTAAAAATATTGATCCTGCGACGATTGATTTAAAGCAGGCCCAAGATTTATTGCAATTACCTCGTGAAGTCGGAATTCATCCAGAATCTGGTCAAAAAATTATCGCTAATATTGGTCCATTTGGCCCATACTTGTTGCATGATAAAAAATTTACCTCGGTCAAAGAAGATAATATCCTTGAAATAGGTCTTAATAGGGCTGTGGATGTAATTGCAATGGCAATTGAAAAAAAGAAACTGAATCCAAAAAAGCCAAGAAAATTCTCAAAGAAAACTAAGAAATAATTTTAATTTACGCTTGAGTTTTAAAGATTTTTAATTCAAATTTTTTTACCTAATTGTTCGCAATTCAAAGAATTAATAATCAAATTTTATAACAATTTTTTTGCCAAAAGCGCTACCTAATGACCAAAAGTTTAGTAGAATCGGATTTTGAAAATTTTTCTGTTTATGAAAATGACGATGATATTGGTCAACTATCTTTGCTGGTAAATTCAAGGCTCGAAGCCAGCATAATATGCTCCTATAATTCAAAAGTTCCAAATTTTTTATCAATAATTCAAGCCAATAGCGAATTTTATAAATTATTTATGCTCGATGAAACGCGAGTTATTGGGCAAAATTATGATTTTTTATTTGACGATATTGAATTAGATAATTTTTCAGAAGATCAAATTGAATATTCAAGATTGATTAAAGCTGTGCGAGATAAAACCGAGTGCGTTGCTTTAGTTTCAAGTTCTTTTGAGCATTTTAAATTTGGTAATTTTAAACTTCATATTAGTTTTCACCCGCATCAAATTAAATCAGAAAATACAACTCGTGAATACGGAATTTTTAGTTTTATCAAAGTTGATAATAACTCGCAGAACGAGGACAGAAAATTAAAATCTCGAGCCAATATTTCTTTGTTGAGAGTTTTGGAAAGAACTCTGCGAAATGAAAGAACACTTCGCGAAATTGCTAATCTAATTATCTCCGATGAAAAAATTGACAATTTAGCCCGAGCAATCGCTAAAATATTATGCGAACATTTAAAATGTGATCGATGTATAATTCATGATTTTAAGAAGAATCGCACTGATTTTGTGATTGAATATTCTTCGATTTTCTCAGATAGAATAATTCCTGATAAAATTAGTCACGAAAGTATTGAAAACATTCAACGATATATAAATTTTCAAAATAATTTCTATAAAAAATTCGGCGTTAAAAACAAGAAATCATCAATTTCTATCATCAATGACATTGCTAATGATAACAATTTTAGCAATATTCGTGACATATGTACAAAATATTCTATTTCCTCTCAAATTGCCATAACCACCAATTTTAACGGTATTGTTAATGGTGCAATATATCTTCATCAATCGGAAAAGCGCACTTGGATTCAAGATGAAATTGATTTTATTGAAATTGTTGCAGAGCAGTTTTCGATTGCTCTTGATCGCTCTTCTTCAATTCAAAAAGTTATGATTGCTAATCATTCTTTAATGGAAAAAACCCTTCAACTTAAAGATGCTCTTAAGCAAGAGCAAGAAATGCGCAAAATGCAAAATGAATTTGTCGCTCTTGTTTCTCATGAGTTTAAGACTCCTCTACAAATTATTGATGGCAATCGCGAATTGATTGCGCGAAAATTAAAAAATAATAACTATCCCCAAGACGGAGTTTTTGCCTATTTGGAAAAAATTAAATCAGGTATTCAGCGAATGAATGGTTTAATTAATAGCACGCTTCACTTAGCTAAAATGGAAAATAGCGATGGCAAGATCAAGGTTGATTTGCAAGAGCTTGATTTTTGTGCTTTGGTTAACGATATTATCGATAAAAATTATAATTTGGCGCAACAAAAAAATATTCAAATTCATGCACGAATTAATGATTTACCAAAGAGTTATGTTTGTGACCAAAAGCTTCTTGATCATGCGTTATCCAACATAATTTCTAACGCAATAAAATATTCTCATCCTAATTCAAATGTGAAAATAATCGGTAGAATATTGGATGATTGTATTGCTGTTCGGGTCATAGATAGTGGTATCGGTATCCCTGAAAAAGATTTATATAATATTGGTAAAAAATTTTTTCGAGCTGGTAACTCTATCTCAGTTGCTGGAACTGGAATTGGAATTTATCTTACTAAACATTTTATTGATTTATTGTCGGGCAAGTTAATAATTGAAAGCAAAGAAGGCTTTGGAACAACGGTCACCATAATTTTAAAAAAATAACTCAAAAAGATGAAATTCTCACACAAAATATTAACTTTTTTTATATTATTTTTAACTTCGATTAATGCTAAAGCTGAAGATAAAAGTAAGGAGTCCGGATATTATTTTAGACCAACTTTATCTGGAAGTGTTCTTTATCAAATTCAAGCTGACCACATAATTAGTTCTAATAAAAAAAATAATAAAAATTCCAACGGATTTATTTATATTGAACCAAATTTTGGTTTGCATTTTGATGAAAATTGGTCGGTAAAAACTCAATGGCGCATTCAAGATAATGGAACTCTCACTACAAGAGATAAGCAAAATCCAGAACGTTACAGAACTTTTTTGAGTGATAAAAGAGGGTTTGCTTTATCTGAAACCGGATTGTTAATTGAAGAGCTAAAATTGTATTACGAAAATGAGGATATGAAATTTACAATCGGTAAATTTGATCCTTCATTTGGATCTGCTCACCGAAAATCAAAACGAATTGGGGTTTTTGCTTCACAATTTGCCGAAGATTATAATTTGCGTGAGAAGCTCGGAGCTAACATAACAGCCCTTCTAGAGGGTAGTCAAATTTCATTTAGTAGTTTTTTTACTGATTCAACCGATTTAAGTAAAAGTGCCATTAATGATCGTGGAAGGGAGTCGCGCAATAATGGCTTATCATCCAATACCGGAAGCTTTTCTTCATATTCAGTTTTAATTGAGGGTGAAAATTTCTTAACTATTGATAATTTATTTTACAACTTCGGATACAGAAGTATGGGGGTTGATGCCAGAGGGAGAAAGCGTGAAACCGGTTATGTTGCAGGTGCCGAATATCTTTATAAAATTGGTCGGGAGACCTCCCTAATTCCTTTTGTTGAGATAGTTAGAATCGATAATTTTTCTGGAGAAAAAGGGCGAGTTGGAAATTATGCAACTTTTGCGGCTATCGGAAAATATTCAAGTTGGACCGCCAGCGCATCTCTAATGATTAGAAATATTAAAAGACCAAATACGCCATTTGATTTACCAAAATCATCAACAGATAGACAGTTGCAATTTTCAATTGGCTATAAATTTACCGACAATCTAACTCTTGATGTTAGCAGAGCGGTAATCAGTGAAAATGGTTTTGGCGCTGGAATTTTTGGAGCAAATTTGAATTATTTATACAAGTTTTAATTGCATGATAAATAAAATTAAAAAACTCAATAAATATACTTCGATTAGAGCCTACACAATGATTGAAGTCTCTTTGCTGATTATTGTTCTTGGAATTCTGGTTACCGGAATATACCAAGGCACTAATATTTATCGCGAAACAATCATTTCAAGATCTCAATCTCTTACTCAAAATTCAATTCTTGGCAGAACTAGCAATATTTTATTGTGGTATGAAACCACTCTCAGTTCAAGCTTGGTAAGTACTCAAAGAAAAGATTCTCAACCAATTAGTCAATGGCTTGATAACAACCAAAAAAGTGTTGATAAAAATAATGCCTCAGCTTCACAGAAAATTGATAATACACGAATCGACTATGAAGCGAGTTCAGGTTTTTCTAGCTCTGGACCGCTTTATATTGAAAAAGGAATTAACCATTTACCAACTCTGCGATTTAAAAACACCTCAAATAGCTCACAATTTTTGGTTGTGAATTCGATAAAATTAGGAGCCTCGAATTTGAATATTTTTTTGGTTATGCAGTTCAAAAATTATTCTTCCAATGCATTTATTTTTGATAGAATTTGTACTAAAACAAATGGATCGGTTACTATTATTGAGTCTGAAGCTGTAAACCTATGTAGACCAATAATTTCGGCAAATATCAGTCCTCAAAACTTAATAAATTTTACGCTTACCAATCAATCGGGAACCCTGAACTCAACTACCAATAATCTCTCAAACATAGTTGCCAAAAATATGCCATATTTAATTCAATTTGAGCGTGATTTTAATCAAACTCTAAAATTTTATTTGAATGGTAAGTTGCTTTCTTCTGGGGTTGATAATCTTGGTCAGTTTGATTCTTTGCCTTTAAAAATCGGTAGACATGCTAGTTTTAGTTCGGTTGATTCCGAGTTTGATTTATCAGAAATAGTTATCATCGAGGATAAAATTGACAATGATCGCAAAAAAGAAATTGAAAATTATTTCTCCAAAAAATACTCCATTAAACTCAATCAATAACCAATTTATATATCGAAGATTTCTCGATATTCTTCCTTGAAGTTTTTTAAAAAAGCCTTAGAGTTTGGCTTTATATTTTAGCTAAAGTTGACCAAGATTTAATGTGTTTAGCTAATTTAAAAATCACAAAATTTTTAATTTATTTACTAATTTTTTCTTCATATGAATAAAAACTTTTTGAGCTGGCTTTTAATATTTTTTGTCGTAATGACGATATCTAATTTTATCACCGGTTCTGATGGAATTGGTGGCAATAGACTCAATTTTAGTGACTTTATGAAAAAGGTTAATGAAGGTGAGGTTGTTCAGGTTGATATTAAGGGTAACGATCTTGAAGGAATCATGAAAGATGGAAATCGCTTTAATACTCATCTTCCGCAATACCCAAATTTAGTTGAAAAGCTTCAAGAAAAAAATGTTGCAATCAATTCTTTGCCACTAGTTAGTAAATCTGAAAAAATTATGGCGGGTTTTTTTAGTTGGTTGCCATTCATAATTATGATCGGTTTGTGGCTATATTTTGCTAAAAGTGCAACTGGTAAAGGTAGTGGAGGAGCTTTTGGTTTTGGCAAATCGCGAGCTAAATTATTGCAAGAAAATAAAAATAAAGTCACTTTTGCTGATGTAGCGGGGATTGACGAAGCAAAGCAAGAGCTTACCGAAATCGTCGATTTTTTGAAAAATCCTAAAAAATATACTGATGTTGGAGCTAAAATTCCTCGTGGATGTTTGTTAATTGGCTCACCTGGAACCGGTAAAACTCTATTAGCCCGAGCAATTGCGGGTGAGGCGGGAGTTCCGTTTTTTTCAATTTCAGGTTCGGACTTTGTCGAAATGTTCGTTGGTGTTGGCGCTAGTCGTGTTAGAGATATGTTTGAGCAAGCAAAAAAATCTGCGCCATGCATTGTTTTTATTGATGAAATTGATGCGGTCGGACGCCACAGAGGTTCAGGAGTTGGCGGAGGTAATGATGAAAGAGAGCAAACTTTAAACCAAATGCTTGTTGAAATGGACGGTTTTTCTGAAAACGAAGGAGTGGTTATTATTGCGGCAACTAATCGTCCTGATGTCTTGGACAGAGCTTTGCTTCGCCCCGGAAGATTTGATCGTCAAATAACCGTTCCCAATCCAGATATTTTGGGCCGAGAACAAATTTTAGAGGTTCATCTCAAAAAAATTCAAATGGCCTCGGATGTAAATGTTAAAATTATTGCACGTGGAACTCCGGGTTTTGCGGGTGCCGATTTGGCAAATTTGGTTAATGAGGGCGCTTTGATGGCTGCTCGTAATAATCAAAAAATGGTTACGATGAAAAATCTCGAAGATGCTAAAGATAAAATTATGATGGGAAGCGAGAGAAAATCGATGGTTATGCAAAAATCTGAAAAAGAGCTTACGGCTTATCATGAGTCGGGTCACGCAATTACTGCTATAAATTGCGAAAATTCTGATCCAATTCATAAAGCCACCATTATTCCTCGCGGAAGAGCGTTGGGTTTGGTTATGCGTCTTCCTGAAAATGATCGTTTTTCTGTATCGCGTGCTAAATTACATGATGATCTAGTCGTAGCAATGGGTGGAAGGGTTGCTGAAGAAATAATTTTTGGCCATGAAAAAGTAACTACTGGAGCAATGTCTGATATTGAGCAAGCGACTCATATGGCAAGAAATATGGTAACCAAGTGGGGCTTAAGTGAAAAAGTTGGTACTGTTGATTATACCGACGACGATTCATCAAAAGTTTATGGTTCAACAAAAAATTATTCTGAAGAGACCGGCAAATTGATTGATTCAGAAATAAAAAAAATAATTGATGACGCTCACAAAAAAGCTAAAAAAATTCTTACCGAAAAAAAACATGACTTAGAAAAGCTTGCAAAAGCTCTTCTTGAGTTCGAGACTTTAAGCGGTGATGAAATTAAAGACTTGTTGGCGGGTAAAGAAATTCGTAGAAATTCCAATATTACAAAAGATGAAAATTCGTCGAATAGCGCATCGTCGCATTTTATTCCAAATGTAAGCGAGTCTTAATCGGAAGCTTAAAAAGTTTTACAAAATAACTTTATTAATAAAATAAAATTATTTTAATTTTTCTAAAATTATTAATTAAAAAATATGCAATTCGAAGTCCAAAAATCTATAATATTAAAAGCCATTTCCGATACTAACGGAGCGGTTGAAAAGAAAAATACCATTCCAGTTTTGCAGAACATCAAAATTGATGTTGCTGACGATAGAGTAGTTTTATCAGCAACCGATATGGATATTTTAATTACCTCATCTTTTGAGTGCGATATGAAGAACTCTGGTCAAACTACCGTTCCAGCGCAAATGTTTTTTGATATTATTAGAAAAATTCCGGAAGGTCCAATTTTGGTTAAACTTGAAAACAAGACCAATCTTCAAATCAAGTCTGGTAAATCAAAATATAATTTGCCATGCATTGACGCCACTGAATTTCCGGCTTTGTCTGAAGGAGAAATGAATCAAGAAATCGAAATCGATGCGGTTAAAATATGTAAAATGATTGATAAAACACGTTTTGCTATTTCAAATGATGAGAGTCGTTATTACTTAAATGGTTTATTCTTGCAGGGTTATAGCAAAGAAAATCTTAATCAAATCAGAACTGTTGCTACTGATGGACACAGATTGGCATTATCTTTCATGGACAATCCAATCGAACAAGTTTTTTCAGTTATTATCCCCAGAAAATCAGTTAATGAAATCAGAAGAATAATTGACGGAATTAAAAAAATAAAAGTTGCGGTTTCGCGTTCTAAAATCCGAATTATCGCTGATAAATCTATGATCATATCAAAACTGATTGATGGAGAATTCCCTGATTATGAAAAAGTTTTACCTAAAAATAACTCACATCTGGCTCTAATTAACCGCAAAAATTTGTTTGATTGCGTTGATAGAGTATCAACAGTAGCAAGCGACAAACATCGTTCAGTAAAAGTGATTGTTGAGAATGGTAAAATGTCATTGCAGGTCGGTAGTGATGACAATCCATTGGCCTCTGAAGAGCTAGATATAAACTATTCTGGAGATAGAATTGAAACTGG
>Ga0194133_10003235_pt1 | contig 23472 bp, 22 predicted proteins | sample TA2KigOf40mmetaG_FD_155448 | JGI IMG/M metagenome (GOLD analysis project Ga0194133, IMG submission 155448) | Freshwater microbial communities from Lake Tanganyika, Tanzania - TA2015055 Kigoma Offshore 40m | ecosystem: Environmental > Aquatic > Freshwater > Lake | place: Tanzania: Lake...
GTTCAACCTTCGAAATTTGGGAGCCAGAAAGTTTCTCTAAATATATGGAAAAAGCTAAGAGCGAGGCGAAATTGAAACGTAATTTATTGAGGTTGAATAAATGACCAAACATCAATTTCATAAACCAGTAATGCTTAATGAAGTTATTGAAAACTTAGCCGTAAAAGATGGTGAAATTTATATTGATGCAACTTTTGGCGCAGGGGGGTATTCGAGTGCAATGCTTGAGAAGGCCGAGTGTAAATTAATTGCATTTGATAGAGATATTTCAGTTAAAAAATTTGCTGAAAACTTGCATAAAAAATTTGGCAACAGATTTATTTTTAAAAATCAAAAATTCTCAGAAATTGCCGAAGCTATAAAGCAAGAGAATATTCAAGAAGTTGATGCAATAGTTTTTGATATTGGAGTTTCGTCGATGCAGCTTGATGAAAAAATTAGAGGATTTTCGTTTGATGCTCAAGAAAAGCTTGATATGCGAATGGATCAAAGCCAAAAACTAAGCGCATTTGAAGTGGTAAATTATGAAGATGAAGAAGAATTAGCGAATATAATTTTTGAATATGGTGAAGAGCCGAAAGCTCGAAAAATTGCTAAAAAAATTGTTTTAGATAGAAAAATTAAGCCCATTAACACCTGCGTTGAATTGGCTCACATTGTGCGTTCATTTTATCGCGGTTATCACAAAACCGATCCAGCAACCAAAACTTTTCAAGCTATCAGAATATTTGTAAATCGTGAGTTAGAAGAATTGAAGTTGGCTTTGAACGCAACTCTTAAAATTTTAAAAAAAGGTGGAAGGCTCGTGGTGGTCTCTTTTCATTCACTTGAAGATAAAATCGTTAAAGATTTTTTTAGAGAGCAGGCGGGTTTAAAAAACTCATATTCCAGATATCAGCCCGATGAAATAATTGATAAAAATTTAATAAGAAATTTTCAAATAATTACCAAATCAGCTGTGAGTCCATCGCAGTTTGAAATTGATATTAATCCGAGATCTCGCTCAGCTAAAATGAGAGTCGCTCATAAATTATAATTTATAAATGAAAGAAATTTGGGATTCGATGAATCGATATTATTTTGTAAATTTTTCAATAATAATTACCGTTATTTTGAGTATTTTTGTAATGTTTTTTATTCAATTTAATGTAGAAAAACTTCAAGAAAATATAGCCCAAAGTAGAACGCAAATAAATGATTTTGAAGATCAAATTAGATTGCTTGAAGTTGAGTGGGTTTATTTGACGAGGCCAGAAAGACTTAGACAAATTTCGGCAAAGTTTCTTAAAAATAATGGATATGCATTGTCCAGTCAAATCAAGGGAGAAGATCAATTAAATGAAATTTATAGTGCTGATTATAAAATTGATGAAAATGCAAAAAATTTAGATGACAAAGAGCAAAAAATATAAGGTGTTTTTTAAGTAGAGATTTTTATTTGAAATTTAGTGTTTTATAACAAATAAGATCAGAAATATCAATTGAGAAAAGCCCAAATAAGTAGTTTTTGATGAAACTCTTTTGTTTGGGCTTTTTGGATTATAAAATTAACGAGAATAAAATTCTGTAATGAGGTGTGGTTCCATTTCTATAGCATATGGAACTTCAGCGAAAGTGGGTTTTTCAATTAGTTTTATTGAAAAATTTTCTTTATCTAATTGAAGATAAGACGGAACATCTCTCTCCATTTTTTGAAGTGAATCTATTAAGATATTTAGTTTACGGGATTTTTCGCGAACTTGAACTATATCTCCAACCTTAAGTCTGTATGATGGAATATTAACAACTTTTCCGTTTACTAAAACATGTTTGTGATTAACAAATTGTCTAGCTGAAAAGACTGTCGGAACAAAATTTGCTCTATAAACAACTGCATCAAGGCGGCTCTCAAGTGTACCGATAAAGTTTTCGCTTGCATCACCTTTCATTCGTGATGCTAATTTAAAGGTGTTATAAAATTGTTTTTCAGAAATGTTTCCGTAGTAAAATTTCATTCTTTGTTTAGCGCGAAGTTGAACTCCATAATCGCTTGAACGGCCTTTTGAAGTTGCCCCATGTTGCCCTGGGCGATAATTTCGTTTAGCGAATGAGTCGTTGGCTTGGCCCCATAGGCTTCCACCAAGTTTTCTGCTAAGTTTTTTCTTAGCGGTAAATCTTTTAGTCATTGTTAGCTATTAATTATTTGCCTTATTTTCCATTGGATTTGAGGGATTCAAGATTAATCTTGGTTGCCGTCAAATTTTTAATAAACAAAACGTTTATTAAAGGTTAAAGCCAGATACCTTAGTCGACATTTTTTTATAAAATATTATCTTAGTCAAGAAATCTTTTAGATAATGATTGGCTTGGCATAATAACCTAAAATTTTAACAAATGGTTTTATTTTAGATTGAGAGAGTTTTTTAAGATTTAATGAATTTTCGTTAATAAAGTTATTAATTTCGGCAAGATGAAATCTTATTCCTTCAAACTGAGAAACTTGAACGGATTTAAGTATTTTTGCCTCGAAGCCACATTCTTTTAATGTATTTATTACCGATAACTTGCTTATTTCTCTGTTAGTTTCTATCGATAATAAAGTATTATCATCGCAAGACTGCTCAGTTTCTTTAATTGCAACTGCAACTAAATTTATTTTATTAATGTTTTTATCGTTATCGTGATGTTCAGCAAATGGAATTTTAGCAAAAATTTTTATATTTGAACGATTGTTGGCCAAAGATATCCACCAGTTTTCTTTGGTATCTTCTTTTTTGTCATTATCATCATTATTTGTTGGAAGAGCAAAGATGCCAATTTGACAATTATTATTTTCTAATTCACTGGCAATGCTATTAGCGCTATCAAAATTCAAAATGGGTACTTCATCATTATAATAATTTTTGACAAGATGGGTATAATCAGAAATATTTTTTGGGTTGTGAATGGCAATTTTGATAGTTTGCTCACTTATATTGGCGGTAGTGATGATTTTACGCCAGATATTTATAATCATTGATTTTGGGAGATGATTTTCATTAATTTTCACTAAATTTTTAATCATATCAGCTTCTCGCCCGGAGCGAATAAAAAATTTTTCGTTATTGCTTTTTTTGAGTTGAGCAACATTTTGAACAATTTTCATTCTATCTTTGAGAAGTTCCAAAATTTTCATGTCAATTTGATCTATGAGGTTTCGGTAGTAATTGAGATCTTTATTGTGTTGATTTTCGTCCATTGATTTTTAATAATTAAAATTAGTTTTTTAATTTAATTTATAAAAATTAATGAAAGTTAAGTCAAGATTTGGTCCTTTATATAATGAGTTCGAAATTGGCGAAGTTGACTATTTTGCAAAAGATTCAAAATTAAAATTATCTTCTGGAATTGAAATTGATAATTTTCCTATTGCATATCAAACATATGGAAAGCTTGATGCCAAAAAATCTAATGCCATACTAATTTGTCATGCTCTGACCGGTGATCAATATGTTGCAAGTAAGAATCCTGTAGTTCAAAAAGATGGTTGGTGGGATTTTATGGTTGGAAGCGGAAAGCCAATTGATACCGACAAATTTTTTGTAATTTGTTCGAATATTATTGGTGGTTGCATGGGTTCGTTTGGTCCAAAATCAATTGATCCCAAAACTCAAAAACCTTTTGCCCAAACCTTTCCGTTTTTAACGATTTATGATATGGTGAGAGCCCAAAATCTTTTAATTGAAAGCTTAGGAATTGAAAGATTGCATGCGGTTATCGGAGGATCAACGGGTGGAATGCAAGTTTTGGCGTGGGGCGTTTTGTTTCCTCATAAAATTAATGTTCTAATCCCAATGTCAACTTCATATCGTCATTCTCCTCAAAATATTGCATTCCATGAAGTTGGAAGGCAAGCTATCATGACCGATCCAGATTGGTGTGATGGCTATTATCTATCGTATAAAAAATTTCCAAAAAATGGTCTGGCGCTTGCCAGAATGACTGCTCATATAACTTATCTTTCAGAAAATGCTCTTCAAAGCAAGTTTGGTCGAAACTTAAAAAATAAATCGGGATTTTCATTTAGTGCAAAGAGAGATTTTGAGGTAGAAAATTATCTTCATTATCAAGGTAATCGTTTTGTCGAGAGATTTGATCCAAATTCATATTTAATAATTACTCGCGCAGTCGATTATTTTGATTTGGAAACCGATTTCGAAGGTAACTTATCAAAAGCTTTTTTTGAATTATCTAAAAATAAATCATGTAAAGTTTGCGTTATTTCTTTCTCTGATGACTGGCTTTTTCCGCCAAGCGAATCTAAAAAACTAACTCATTCACTTTCGGCTTGCGATGTTAATGTGAGTTCTGTGGTTATTGAGAGTTCAGGAGGTCACGATTCGTTTTTATTAAAAAATAATATTTTTGAAAAAACAATTAGCGGTTTATTAATTGAAAAATAAAATTTTAAAAACTAGCTTGACCAAAATTTTTTAATTTTTGCTTTATAAACTATGCAAAATAGCCAAAATATAAATACCCAAAAAATTCGTTTCGACCTACAAATTATTGCCGATTTAATTAAACCAAACTCTAAAGTTCTTGATATAGGTTGTGGAGAAGGGCAATTATTGAGTTTTTTAAAACAAACAAAAAATATTGATGGAAGGGGTATGGAAATTTCTCATACTCAAGTTAGTAAAGCTTTAATTAAAGGTTTGTCCGTTATTCATGGAAATGCCGAAAATGATTTAGTGATTTATCCCGACAAATCTTTCGATTATGCTGTTCTGAGTCAAACTATTCAAGCTACACACAATCCCCCAAAAATTCTATTTGAGATGCTTAGAATTGCAAAATATGCGATTGTTTCTTTGCCAAATTTTGCTCACTTTCAAAATCGTTTTGAAATTATGTTTCGAGGCAAAATGCCGGTAAACAAAACCATACCATTTCAGTGGTACGAAACTCCAAATATTCATTTTTGCTCCATAACTGATTTTGAAAAGCTATGTTTTGATTTGCATTTAACTCTAGAAAAAAAAATATTTCTTACCTCTCATTATAAACTTTTGGGTTTTTTAGGGAAAGAAATCATTGCCAATCTTATTGCAAGATATGGAATATTTTTAATCACCAATAAAGAATTATTTGCCACCGGTCAGGAAGAGTTTGCATTTAAAAACATGGTTAATTTAGGATACAAGCCCGCAATTCAAAGTTTGTTTATTAAAGATAAAAATTAATGTTTAATTTTTTATACCCCATCATAATCCTAATAATTTTATCATCTTGCTCGTTTGATTACGATAATTCATCAACAAAAAACAAAAGAAGATATTCAAAGAATTTTGATGGAAAGTTTCGAAATGCAGGAAGAGTTATTGCTCGCAAAATTAGACCTTCAGAATCAATGCAAGCTGGTTTGCCCAAACAAAATGATTCAAATTTCGTAGCTTCTGATTATGCGGGTTATAATTATCAAAATTATCGAGATTATAAAATTCGTGACCAAAGAGTTGATAAATATTCCGAAAATTCATTGCGAAAAGAAACCAGCTTCAAAAAATTAGAGGATCCCGAAAATATTGACGAATTATATGAGGTCTCCGAAATTGATGAGCCAATTATTGACAAAAATAATATTTTAGAGTCAGGGGTTTATTCTGGTCATTTTAAAATTGGTCAACCATATACAGCATTCGGAGTTTCGTATGTTCCGCAAGATTATGAAAGTTTTGAAGAAATAGGCACAGCTTCGTGGTATGGTTCAGATTTTCATGGTAAAAAAACTGCTAATGGCGAAGTATACAATATGGGAGACTTAACCGCCGCACACCCGACATTACCATTGCCATCATTGATCAGAGTCACCAATTTACAAAATGGTAAATCACAAATTCTACGAGTTAATGATCGCGGTCCATTTGCTAAAAATAGAGTAATTGATGTTTCCGAAAAAGCTGCCGATCTTTTAGGTTTTAAAAATAAAGGCACTACTGAAGTTAAGGTCGAACTTTTACGTGATGATACGGATCAAATGCTCGAGAAGCTCCAAATCAAAAATAGCACTTTTTGAAGCGGTTATTTTTAAATTATCCGCAAATATATTTTTTTATAGACTCGATTAAGATTAATATTTAATTTTTTTTTAAATAAATCTATTTATAAAAAATTATGAACAATATTATTGAAAATCAGCCAATTGATTACGAGTTTTTAAAAAAAATAATTGGTGATGATGAAGAGTTTGAAAAAGAGCTTTTTAATATTTTTATTGATAGTTCAAAGTATAATATTTCTAAACTTGAGAAAGCAATTTTATCTGATGACAATAATTCATGGTTCATGGCATCTCACGCCATGAAAGGTTCTTCCGCTTCAATTGGAGCTTTTTCTTTGTCCAAAGCTCTTGAAGTCGCACAAAAAATTTCTGATGATAATTTGGATAAGAAAATAGAATCACTCGATAATATTAAGCAAGAGTTTGAAAGAGTGCATGATTTTATTAAGAAGAAATTAGGGTAGGTTAGCTTTTAATTATTGGCTTCAATATATTTAAGCTTTTCACAGTTCTTTGCATAATTGGTTTTATCAATTTCGTTCCTTATATTAACCGAGCTCATGCAACTTATTATAAAATTTTTTCTAAGCTTAGATATTTCTTGTTTAAAATAAATTCCCCGTGTTGAGTTGTCAATTTTTGAAATTTTATTCATATTTTCTTGAACAACCTTTTCTTTTTCAGCTTTACCTAAAAAATCATCTTCATTAATTCCTATTGATTCAAAATTATTTCTGTTATCACGATCTGAATTCAGGTTGCGATTTTTAATTTTATTATCGATTCTATCGTCATCCTTTATCATCTCGTCGCTAAATCTAATATAAGCTTGTTTTTGACAAATAATTTTTTCTTTTGCTTCAGTTTCTTTAACTTTTTTATTTGAATCGCTTAAACATTTTTGAAAATTTATAAGACTATCTAAACATTTATTAAAATCATCGCTTGAGGGCTTGAAGTTTGAACATTCTGGGTCTTCGGCAAGTTTTTTCTGATTATCGTCAAAAGATTTTTTAATTCTTTTATCAATTACAAAAGCAATATCATATGATTTGTTATGATATTTTTGATATTGGTTATTACTAAAAGGTGGCTCGGTAAAGTTAAGCTCAATTAAATTTTTGCGACATTGATAATATTCTTCAACCTTAATTTGGTCCTTAGATTGATTATCGTAGCCTAATCTAAGGCATTTTTTATGATCACTTTCTTCAAGTTTATTTATTTCTTTGGCAATATTACTGTCCTGATTTTTTGAAATAATTAAAGAAATTTGCGTAACTAAGTCAGAAATTTTTTGGTTGAATTCTATTTGGCGTGGCAAGACTGGATAAACTTCGAGATGAAATTTAGAAAATGATAAACGACAATGCCAATATAATTTGCTGTCAATATTATTATTTTTATCAAAGTTGAGTTTTAGTTTGACACAAGATTGATGATCAACTTCTTCAAGTGAATTAATATCGGGAAAATCAGAAATTAGATAAGGACGTTTTTTATTTGCACAAGATAACATAAAAACACAAAGCAAAATTGTTAATGTTTTTAAAAAATTATCATTCATTATAAAAAAAATATTAAATTAAAATTTAATTCAAACATGAATTTGCTGGTTGGTCTTGGAAATTGGGGTAGAGAATATGAAAATACCCGCCATAATTACGGATTTTTACTAATTGATAATATTATTTCAACATACAAATTTGTCTATCAAGGTAAAAAATTTAATAGTGATTTTTATACTGGCCAAATCAATCAAAAAAAAGTTATTGCAATTAAGCCTCAAACATACATGAACTTATCTGGGGAAGCGGTAATTGATATTATAAATTTCTATAAAATTTCATCAAAAAATTTAATTGTTTTTCACGATGATTTGGATCTAATTTTTGGTAAAGTTAAATTTAAGATCGGCGGAGGAAATGGCGGTCACAATGGCTTAAAATCAATCGATGAAAAAATTGGTATCGAATATGGAAGGCTTCGGCTTGGAATTGGAAGGCCTCAAGATACCAGATATGATATTTCTGATTATGTTTTGTCAAAATTTACAAGCGATGAACTTGGGTTTATTCAGGCTTTGAACTTAAAGATTTCTAACAACATTAACATATTGTTGGAAGGTGATCTTCAAAATTTTTTGAACAATATTTACAAATAAAATCATAAAAATTGATCGATAAAATTTTGCTAAAGATCGAATGTTAAGTCACGATTGTTTTTGATTGCATTTTGAAGCTTGTCTTTAGGATTTTTGGTATTTTCGATATTTTTTTTTGGTTTAACAATTTCTTCGATAATTTTTAATTCACGTTGTGGCAAAGGAATTTTTATATTGTTCTCTTTAAATTTATCAAAAATATTTACCATAACATCGCTTTTGGCACCCATTCTGCCCTCGACAATATCATTAATCCAAAAATATAAAATCATTGTTATGTCATATTCGTTAAGATTACTAACATAGCATTCCGGTTCGGGATATTTTATGCATTTTTTGTGTTCAAGGGCGCATTGAAGCATTAATTCCTTGGCTTTTTTTAAATCGCTATCATACGCAACGCCAATTTTTATTTCGATGCGAGCCCGATTATTAGAGTATGTCCAATTTGTTACTTTGCCGATAATAAATTCTTCATTTGGAATCATAATTTCTTTGCCGTCCATAGCCTCAACTAGGGTATATCTTCCACCAAAATGCTTAATTGTTCCATAAATGCTACCATTATCGAGTTCAATGATATCGCCAACTTCAACTGATTTTTCAAAAAGTAAAATTATGCCACTAATAAAATTCGAGGCAATTTTTTGTAATCCAAATCCAATTCCCACACCGATAGCGCCTCCAATCACAGCTAAAGCGGTTAGATCAACACCAAAAGTTTTAAGAATTATTATAAAAACTACGCTGTAGATTATTATATCTATGAATTTGCTGATTATGCCCTTGGTGCTTGATTTGATGTTTTTGTTATTTTCAAAATATGATTTGCTTTTACGACTTATTAAACCAGATAGCCAAAATACTGTTAATAAAACAATTATGGCCTTGATGATTAAATAAAGTGAAATTTTAATTTTACCAATTTTAAAATATAATTCATCGAGATAAGAAATTGTAGGTTCTAGGGCTCCAAAAATATGCAAAATTAAAGCTGGTACTAAAAAAACCCCCGAGGCATTTGTAATGAAGGTGCTGTTAGAAGTGATTCGAACCATGCGTAGAAATAAGAACAGTGCGATGAGTTTTATGGTGGTTGATATGACAATGGTTTCTTTATAAAACTGCTGATAAATAAAATATCCTAAAATTAAAAAAAATAATGAGATAACTGGGAAAAGTAGAGGTAAAAAATATTTTTTAAAAACATTATTAAACTCACGGGAATTGTTGGGGGAGTTAAGGATTTTTATGATTATGCTGTTGCGAATTGTGCTATAAAAAAAATAAGCAAAGACAAAGCACAAAATTATAGAGAGCGATTGCCAATAAAGGCTTGCGCTGGTCAATGTTTTGGTAATGCTCTCTAAAAATTTATCGATATTAAGTGAAAATTCCATGTTTGTTTAGATTATTCGCCTTGTCCAGAGGTAAAGGCAACTTTGTCGTTAAATAAATAAAGACCTTCATATTTTACAAAATCGATATCGTTTTGAGAATTTGAAGCTAAGTAGGTCATAAATTCAACAATATCAAAATTTGATATTGGGATGTTGGGATTAATGATTTCACTACTTGTTTTGCCACAGATACCCTTGCCAACAAACCTTAGAGAAGTAAGGTCGCCATTGTATTCTGGCATATTGTTTTTATCGATTAATGGGAATAGAAGAAGTCCTTTGGTGCTAATCATTTTGAGTTCAAATTTTTCACTTTCCAATGATTTTAAAATATTTAAAAGTTCATCAAAGCTTTTGTTCCAATCGATATATAAATCAAAGCCAATAAGTTTTTTATTGGTCGATTTTTGCTTTTGAGACTCTGAGATATTAAGTGTTGAATTGTTGTTGGTGATAATTTTAGTTTTATTGTCACTATTTTTATAATTAGCTATAGCAAGTTTTTCAGGTGATTTACCAAGATTTTTGATAACAAATTTGGTAAAGTCTTTTGTGCCAACTTTTCTAGAGCTGGTTTTTTCGTTAAAAATATCGTTAGTGTGAATACCATCTTCAATGGTTTTGTATAGCGCATTGCGAATGAGGTTAGCATAGTTACTTTCGTTGAGGTGATTTAGCATCATTACAGAAGCTTGAATCAGGCCAGTTGGGTTAGCAATATCTTGATTTGCTATATCTGGAGCTGATCCATGAATTGCTTCAAACATAGCAAATTTTGAGCCAATATTTGCTGAACCAGCTAAACCAACTGAACCTGAAATTTCGGCCACAATATCGGAGATAATATCGCCGTATAAATTCATGGTAACAATTACGTCAAATATTTCTGGTTTAGAAGCGAGTCTGGCGCATCCAATATCAATTATGTAATGGTCAGTTTGGATTTGCGGATATTCTTTAGCAATTTCATCAAAAGTTTTATGAAATAAACCGTCGGTCATTTTCATGATATTGTCTTTTGAAAAACAAGTTACTTTTTTTCGCGAATTTGCCACCGCATATTCAAAAGCATATCGAATAATTTTTTCACAACCGTTTTTAGTAACCAATTTCAAACATTCATAGGTTTGTTCGGTTTGACGATATTCAATTCCAGCGTATAGATCTTCTTCATTCTCACGAATAATAACCACATCCATTTTAGGAAAGTTGCAAGTCACAAAGGGATAAAAAGATGATACGGGTCTAACATTGGCAAAAAGACCTAATTTTTTGCGAAGAGTTACGTTGAGGCTTTTATAGCCCCCGCCCTGAGGAGTTGTAATTGGTGCCTTGAGAATGGTTTTGGTTTCGTTTAGACTTTCCCATGCTGATGGCATAAGGCCAGAATTGAAACCTTTTTCATAAATTTTTTTACCTACCTCGATAGTATTGAATTTTAACTTAACGCCCGAGGCATTAAGGATTTCTAATGTACTATCCATAATCTCAGGACCAATGCCGTCTCCGAAGGCAACCGTGATTGTTTTTGTCATTATAATTGAATGTTTAAAGTTAGAAAATAAGATGAGGCTTTTTTAGCTAATTTTGCTTAACAATCAATCTTAAATTTAATGAAATTCAGGTTCGATTTATTGGAAATCAAAACTCTAATTGAAGAAAAAAGACTTATTTTTGGTTTAAAATTTGAAAAATTTTTACTCCAAAAATTTAATAAGGCCTCAAGTTTTATTTGTTATTTTTTTAAATCACAAAGTTTCGCATTATTTGGATCTTTAGCAATTATTTTAATAAGTTTATATATACGCTCAAGCGTTGATATTGGTGTTGATTCTGGTATTGCTCTTGAAATTGCTCAAAAAATTTTAGAGGGTAAAAAATTTAATCATGATTTTATTGAATATAATTTTCCGCTGACTTTTATCTTATTATTTCCGCCAATATTAATTGCTAATTTCTTTAAAATAACCCCAATTATTATTGCCGATTACTACATTAATTTAATTGGGATTGGCGTGATATTTTGGTGCTATAAAATTTTAAAAAATTCTAAACAAATTCCCCAACAGCTTATTTTTAATTTATTAATTATAGCGCTTAGTTGTGGATTTTTTTTGCGCGTAAATACCTTAATTTTTAATGAATATTTAACTAAAACTTCATTTCTTTTAGCGGTTATTTATCCGTATTTTTGTTATCAAATTGTTGGAATTGAAAAACTAAATAATACTCAAAAAATCCTAGTCGGAATATTGATGGCAATAATTGTAAGCCTTAAACCAACAAATATAATCTTAATTGCTGGTTTTGAAATATATAGATTTTGGAAAACCAAAAAAATCACAACATTTTTTGTTTTGCATAATTATATTTTTGTAATTTTTTTGTTTTTGTATGGCTTGGTGTTGTGGGTTTTTTTTCATCATTTTTTAGAAAATTTTACATATTTTGTAAAAATTTATAACCATTACCGCTACAATTATAATAACCGAAATATTTTTTTTAAATATGTGTATTTTAGAAATGAATTTGCGATGTATTTTGTATTGATATATTTCTACTTATTGGTTCTAAAAAAATCTGAATATTTTAAAAAAATTTTAATTTTATCAATTTCGGCGCTAGTTTTATCTTTTTTTGAGAGTTTTTACTTAGATCAGCGGGTATCTTTTTATGCGCTTTATGTTTTTGTTGTTCTGATTGGGTTTTATGAGTTCACTCAGCAACAGCAAATTTCTATAACCAAAAATTGGTTTATCTTAATTTCGTTAGCAATTTTTTTATTTTTAACCGACGAATTTTTTGAAATCATTTCTGTATCATTAACATCAATATTTTTCTTAATAATATTATTTTTTTTATTAGTTTTTAAGAAAGATATTTTTAAAAAAAATTCTCAAAAAATTAAATATTTTACAGTTATTTTTGTCTGTTATGTAACTCTTGGTTTTATAAGTAAATTTGTTAAGACGGTTTTATTTTCAAATACTAAAAATAATCAAATAAGTTTTGTTTTAAAATCTCCCAATCAAATGAATCGTCAATTGATGTTGATTAAAAAAAACCATCTCCTAGAAAATCAAAATATTATAACATTAAATTTAGAGATTTCTGAATCATATCCTTTTCGAAATTACGCTCAAATCTCAAGTAACTCTATAGTTCTTCAATATGATGTAATTAAAGCGGTTTTAAGAGATCCATATTTTCATTCGATAGATAAAAGATTTTATGAAATTGCCAAAGAAGATTTATTGAAACAATTAAGGAATCCTAAAAATAAATTATTAATAAATTATTATAATTTTCAGTGCTCGATAACAATTTTAGAATATTTTTTACGTGACGCAGAAATAAACAAAATTTTCATTGAAAATTTTAAATATTTAACAAGCTCTAAAACTATTATTTCATCGAATTCTTTTATGCCAAAATATACCAAAGAATATTTAAGTGATGCCGAATTTGAAATCGTAAAACAAATAGAAATTCCTAAAAACAGAACTAATTATAAAGATGAATTTGAAGCTTATATTAGAAAATAAAATCAACCTTTTTTGTGAAAATAAATATTTTCTTACAATTGTCTGCACAGGAATTTTTGTTTTAAATATTTTTATTAGATCCATTGCTGATATTGGTCCTGATACTTCTGTTTATCTTGATGTTGGAAAAAAATTGGCTCTCAAAAAGCAATATTACCGCGATATTTTTGAAATTAATTTTCCACTTTTAATGTGGTTCTATGCTTTACAATATAAAATATCACAAGCCCTCGATATTAGTCCTATAATAATTGCGGATTGGGTTGTTAATATTTTGGCTATTTTGTCAATTTTTTGGTCAACAAAAATCCTTAAAAAAACTCAATATTATCAAGATAAAGTTTTCTTCAACTTACTAATAATTTCATTTTTTATTGGTTTTTTTTTGCGACCCTATGCTTTTTTGGTTTTTGAATTTGGAACCAAAACCAGTTATTTTTTAATTTTATTTTACCCATATCTAGCCCTCACTCTTCAGAATTATTCATCGTTTACAAAAAAAGATTTGTTAATAAAAGGCATTATTATGGCTTTAATTGCTTCACTCAAGCCTCATTACATCTTATTATTTTTGATTGTCGAAAGCTATTTGTGCTATAAAAATAGATCATTCGTGATGATGTTTGGTTTAGATAAATTAATAGCTGTAGCCCTTTATTTATTGTACATATTGGCAATTTTTAAATTTGCGCCAAAGTTTTTTAGTTACGTGGCTCCAATGTGGAGTAGTTATTTTAAGATTTACGCCAGCTTTAGAAGTTTCATCGAAAATCTTTACGGCAATTTTTCTTTTATGATTTTTCCTTATTTTTCGATATTTTTGATTTACGCGCGATTTAAAATGCAAGAAATTGATAAAAAATTGCTATACATTTTTATTGGCTCGAGTGCGGTTGCCTTATTCGAAAAAATTTTTACTAATGACCAATATTCTCTATTTTGTGCTATCAACACCCCTTTGTTGTTTAGAATTTTAATCATAATTTTTCGTCATAACTTTTTTAATTTTTCACAAAATTTATTTTTTTTAGGATTCTTACTTATAGTTCCTCTAGCTGAGAATGATTTTTTAAGGTTTTCGATATTTAGTATAAGCGGAGTTTTTAATGTATGGTGGGTAATGATTATTTATGGTATTGTAACGGTTTATAAAAAACTTGATAAAGTTCAAAAAAGAAAACTTTTTTCACGGCAAAAAATCATATTTTATATTTCAGCATATTTAGTTGCTCTATTTGCTACTCTTCTTTCGCCTTTTAAAGATTTATGGCTTTCAAATTTTATTTCCTTGGCATGTTATTTTACTTTTTTCTTTATTTTTGAAAAAAAGTTTCAGCCTAAAATTCAAAATCAAATGTCAAGATTTTCAATTTTTATGATTATGGCATCAATCTTTGTTTCTATACATAATTATAGTGATAATTTTCGGAATATGATGGCGCAAGACGGATATAAAAATAATGCTCGCCAAATTAATGATTTTAAAGCCTTTTATCATAAAATTTATGCTCCAAAAACTAATGATCATGAACTTAATTTTTATGATATTCATCAATTGGCCCATCCTTTTGCAACATATTTTAAAAAAGATTCACCTGCGGTTATTTCGGTTTATAACGTTAATTCAAATCTCGCGCACAATCGAATGATGTTTGCCATAAATAATGAGCAATCCAATTTTGTTTTTGATTATATTTTGCGTGATTTAAAAAAGAATTTAACTAACAACAGCACAAAACTTATTTTTATCGATACAAAGCGAATTAATGATATATCAACTAAAAAATGCATAATTGGATATCTGGAATATCTGTTTTTTGATAAAGAAATAAAATCTTATTTTCTTAAAAACTATCAGTTTGAAAACCGATTAATAATCGTTCAAAAATATCAGCTTGATCCCGATTTTTACGATAAAATATTTAATAAATTAATTCATAAAAATGACAAATATCACCTCAACGGTGAATTCAATAAAATAATTTCTGATATTGAGGTTTATGTTCGTAAAAATTAAAAATTTGATAATAAAATTAACTCATTCAAATCGTTCAAATAGCTTGAAAAATTTTTTAGTTTTTTGTTTAGGAGCGCTTCTTGATCTTGCTTTTGCGCCATTCAATTGCTTTTTATTTGCAATCATTTCTTTGTCAGCTTTTTTTTTGATAATCGATAAATTATCTGATTTAAAACAGGTTTTTATACGAAGTTTTTTTTATTGTTTTGGTTTTTTTGTTTGTGGAATTTATTGGATTTGCAATTCGCTATTAATTGATATTGCCAAATATGCTTGGCTAATTCCTTTTGCTATAACTTTGATTCCAGCTTTGATGGCATTTTATTTCGCCTTCATAATCTATTTATATAAATTATTAATAATTCGTTTTTCGATAAGTTTTACTTATAAAAAAATTATTATTTTTAGTTTTGGTTTTTTAATTTTTGACATTGTCCGTTCTAATTTATTTACCGGATTTTCTTGGAATTTGTTAGGTTACATTTGGCTCTTTAATCTAGAAATGGCGCAAAGCGCAAGCCTTGTTGGAGTTTATGGCTTAACATTATTTGCAAGTTTAATTTCATTAACGCCGTGCCTTTTTATATCATATAAAAAAAATTTACCTCAAAATTGGAAAAACTACTCTTTTGCATCTATTTTAATTGTAGTTTTTTTTGCTAATTATTTTTTTGGCCACACAAATATAAATCGCGAATACAAAAATAATTTACCGCAACTTGCTAAATTTCGACTAGTCCAAACGAACATCTTGCAAAAAGATAAATGGCTCGAAAAGGAAAAATATCAAAATCTTAAAACGCATATAGAATTAACCAAATCCAAATCTCTTGACAACATTGACGCGGTAATTTGGTCAGAAACTTCAATCCCTTTTGTTATCGATCAAAATAATTTATCAATTTTACAATCCATAAATAACGCCATTCCGCCCCAAGGTTTTTTATTAAGCGGAGCAATTAGGGTTTCGCGCGACACCAATAAATATGGTTACAAAGTATGGAATAGCGCATTTGTATTTGAAAAAAACGCCATTAAGGCTTTTTATGATAAACAACATTTGGTGCCATTTGGTGAATATGTTCCTTTGCATCAATATTTTTCTTTTTTGTTTATTGACGATGTAGTCGATAAAATTACTGGCGGTGGAGTTGGATTTAGTTCGGGAGATGGAGAAAAATTAATAAATTTACCAAAATTTTCTTTTAATCCTTTGTTGTGTTATGAAATAATTTTTTCGCGAGAAATAATCGACAAAAATTCTACTATACCTGATTTGTTTATTAATTTGACTAATGATGCGTGGTTTGGGGTTTCGAGCGGTCCATACCAACATTTACAAATGGCAAGAATGCGCGCGATTGAATATGCGAGGCCTCTAATTAGGGTAGCTCAGACCGGCATTAGCGCCAATATCAATCATTTTGGTGAGGTTGTGGATGAGATTGGGCTGAATGAAAGGGGCGTGATCGATGTCGATATTTACAAAAACCAAAAAGATTCTGTTTATGCTAAATATTCTCATATACCGTTGATTGCGGTGGCTTTGATGTTGATTTTGTTGGTTTTGCTTGATTTTCCGCAAGCTAAAAATCACATCAAAAAAACTCTGCGAAATAGAAAATAGTTGGCAAAATTATTCGATAATTTCATCAATCACAAAATTTGGGCGGTTGCGCGTTGAGTCGAGGGTGCGCCACAAATATTCGCCAATTATTCCAATCGAAATCATTTGAATGCCAAAGGATAGCAATATTAAACACACGATTGATGACCAGCCCGCGATTGCGACCTTGTAGAAAAAATAGTTAAAAACTATCATTCCAAAATATAAAAAACTAAGAAGTGAAATGATTAATCCGCCAATAGCGACAAACCTTATGGGGGTGTAGGAGAAGGCAATTATGCAATCGATAAAATATTTAAATTTTTTAGCAAAAGTCCATCTTGATTTGCCGTCGAGACGTTTTTGGCGAATATAAGAAATCTCGGCGGTTTTGTAGCCACTCCACAAAATTAGGCCATTGATAAAAATATTTTTTTCAAAATTATTTTTTAAAAAATCGACAACTTTTCGATCAATTAAAAATGTATCGAAACCCTTTTTTGGCATGTTTTTGAGGGCTAGCAGGCGGAAAATTTTATAAAATAGTGCAGAAAAAATTTTTGAAATAAGAGGATCGCTTCGACTTTCTCTAACAGCCAAAGAAACTTTAAAACCCTTTTGCCATTTTTCTAAAAGTTCTAAAATAATTTTTGGTGGATCTTGCAAATCAGCTGATATAACTGTTAAGCAGTCGCCATTTGCAATTGAAATTCCTGCTAAAATTGCGTTATTTGTTCCAAAATTACGCGACAATTTAACAATTTTAATTTTGGAATTTTTACTTTTTAACTGTTGTAAAATTTCAAAAGAATTATCGCCAGATCCGTCATCAACAAAAATAATTTCGTAATCAAAACCGCTGGAATCCAATTCAAATAGAACATCTTTATTGAGTAAATCGTATGTCTTAAGAAGATTTGACTCATTAAAATAAACGGGAATTAAAATCGAAAGTTTAGGCATAATTATTTTTTTAAACTATTTCTGACCAATATAAAATTTTATCGTTTCTTCAAGTCTTTGCTCAAATGTTTTTGATGGTTTGAAGCCGAGTTCTCTAAAAGATTTTTCGTTGCTAATTGCGTAGCGGAAATCGTGTCCAGCGCGGTCTTGAACGAATTTTATCTTCGATTTATAAGACTCGCCCGAATTTTTGGGTTTGATGTTGTCCAAAATTTCACAAATTTTGTGAGCGATTTCGATGTTTCTAAGCTCTTTCTCGCCACCAAATAAATAAGTTTCGTTGACCTTGCCGGCATTTAGCGCCAATTCGATGCCATCGCAATGATCGCCAACATAAATCCAGTCGCGAATATTTTTTCCATTGCCATAGATCGGGATGTCTTTGTTTTCAAGGCACGAGCGAATGATGGTGGGAATAAGTTTTTCGCGATGTTGATATGGTCCAAAATTGTTGGAGCAATTAGTGATGATGGTTGGGAGTTTGAAGGTTTCGTGCCAAGCACGCACTAAATGGTCGGAACTTGCTTTAGAAGCGGAGTAGGGCGAATTTGGTTGATAACGACTATTTTCATTAAATGGTTGATCATTTTCGTGTAAAGATCCAAAAACCTCATCGGTTGAAACATGTAAAAAACGAAAATTATTTTTTTTGTCGTCGCTCAAACTTTTATAATAATTTAGCGATGCTTGCAAGACAGAGTATGTGCCATTGATGTTAGTTTGGATAAAAATTTCAGGCCCAGAGATTGAATTATCGACGTGACTTTCGGCTGCAAAATTTACCACCCAATCAATTTTGTGAGATTGGAGCAAATTACCAATCAGAGAACTTTCGTTGATGTCGGCTTTGGTGAAGCGATAATTGGGGCTCGACGCCACATCTTGAACATTTTCAAGATTTCCGGCGTAAGTGAGTTTATCGATGTTCAAAACGAAATTTCCTTTGGCGATTTGTTTTTTGACGAAACAGCTTCCAATGAAACCGCAACCGCCCGTAACTAAAATATTTTTCATTATTTAAAAAATTGGTTTTTGAGAATAATTTTTGAAGGATTGTAAATTTTTATCTTTGTCGGAAACGATCGGGTTCTTGACTTTCCAGTCGATATTTAAATTGGCATCATCGAAGCGAATTCCACCGTCTCCTTCTTTAGAAAAAGCATTATCAACCTTATACATAACGTCGGCCGACTCATCGCCAATTACGCTGAAGCCATGAGCAAAGCCAGCTGGAATAAACAGCAACTTTCCATTTTCAGCGCTCAATTCTATACTAAAATATTTGCCAAAAGTTGGCGATTGGTGGCGAATATCAACGGCGACATCGAGAATTTTGCCACGCAAACAGCCAACTAATTTTGCTTGTGAAGGATTATTTTGGTAGTGCAAACCACGAATAACATTGGGGTACGAGTACGAATGATTGTCTTGAAAATATGAAATTGGTAGCCCAAATTCTTGGAAAATTTTTTGGTTAAACCGCTCGACAAAAAAACCGCGATTATCGTGATGAATTTTGAGTTGAATAACCTTGAGGCCAGCAATTGGAGTTGACAGAATTTCCATATTTTAATGCGATTGATAATGATTAATTGATTCGATTATTCGTTCTATCTCTTGATTTTCAAGGGTTGGATAAAGAGGTAAACTCAAAACTTCGCGATGAATTTGCTCGGTGATTGGCAAGTTGAGAGAGTTTAGTTCACCATAAGCTTGTTGTTTGTGAGGTGGAATCGGGTAGTGAATAACGGTTTGGATTTGAAATTTTTCTAGTAAAAATTTTTGAAGTTCATCGCGATTCTTGGTACGGATTACGAATAAATGCCAAACGTGTGAAGTCAATGATTGAGAGGGCTTGGGGCAAATAATGTTGGGATTTTTGATGTTTTCGATAAATAATTTTGCGATATTTTGTCGCTGAGAATTGTCGTGATCGAGATATTTTAATTTAACTCGTAAAATGCCGGCCTGAAGTTCATCGAGACGAGAATTGAAGCCTTTAAACAAGTTATGATATTTTTGATGAGAGCCATAATTTCTAAGAGCTTTAATGGTCTGATATAATTTATCATCATTGGTAGTAATAGCGCCACCGTCACCAAGGGCTCCCAAATTTTTGCCAGGGTAAAAACTAAAAGCACCAGCATTACCAAGATTGCCAACTTTTTTGTTGCTTTCAAATTCAATAGCGCCATGAGCTTGAGCGCAATCTTCGATTACTTTTAGATTATATTTACTAGCAATTTGGTTGATTTTTTCCATCTCGGCGCACCTTCCATAAAGATGAACTGGCAAAATCGCCTTAGTTTTTTTGGTGATTTTTGATTCGATTAAGTCGGGATTGATATTGTATGTATCGATATTTGGTTCAACTAAAATTGGAACCAAATTGTTGGCGCTAACCGCAAGAATTGAAGCGATGTAGGTGTTAGCTGGAACAATAATTTCATCACCATCAAAAAACTCGCCTAATTCTTTGTAGGCGCGAATAATTAGAATTAGTGCGTCAAGACCATTTGCAACACCAAGTGAATATTTTGTGTTGCAAAATTTGGCAAATTCTTGTTCGAATTTTTCACATTGATCACCAAGAATATAATGTCCTGAATCAATGGCTAATTGAATTTGTTGATTAAATTCATGTCGATATAATGAATTAATTTTTTTTAGGTCGAGAAATTTAATTGCCGAGTTCATTTTTTAAGAGAGATTTTATAAGATATAGCGTAAATCGATAATGTTTTTATCCTTGAAATTATCAAAATTAACAATGTTTTTAAACTCTTGCCACTCAGTTAAAATAGCAATGTTGGCGCATTTATTGAAACATTCTTCAAGAGTTGAGCAATATATAATTTTATCACCCAAAATTTTTTTGGAATTAGCAATGGCCTCTGGGTCGAAAGCATAAATTTTAAAATTATCTTCTAACAAATATTTTATAATTTCAATGGCGGGGCTCATGCGAACATCGTCAGTTCCAGCCTTGAATGCCAAGCCCAAAATTGCAATTTCTTTAGATGATTTGTCGGGTAAATCGTTTTTAATTTTATCATTAATTTTTTGAGCCATTTTTTTGAAACGCAAAAAATTTGATTCGATCACTTGATTGAGAATTGATAGATTCTCATGATTTTTTTCGGCAATAAATTTTAATGCCATTGAATCCTTTGGAAAACATGATCCTCCGACTCCGGGCCCCGGGTTTAAAAAAGCTTTACCAATTCTGTTATCAAGCCCCATACCGTATGTTAAATCTTTGATGTTAGCGCCAATTTTGTTAGCCAAGCTTTCAATTTCATTGATAAAAGCTACTTTAGTCATCAAAAATGCATTCGACGCATATTTGATAAGTTCCGCAGTTAAAATATCGGTAAATAAAATTGGATAATTCTTTTTGATCCACGGAGAGTATAGTTCACTCATAATTTTGTGAGAATTTTCATTTTCAATTCCTACAACAATTCGATCTGGTTCCATGAAATCTTTAATAGCAAAGCCTTCGCGCATGAATTCGGGGTTAGAAACGACATCAATTTTAATACCAGAATTTGATTCAATAATTTTTTTTATTTCAAAATTAGTGCCAACTGGAACGGTCGATTTGGTGATAAAAATTTTATATTCTTTTACAAACTTAGCTGATTCAATTGAAGCGGAATAAATATACGATAAATCAGCTTCGCCCGTTTGATCATTTTGAGGAGTTCCAACTGCTAAAATAATTATTTGACCATGCTTTATTCCACTCTCTAAATCGCAAGAAAATTGAATATTTTTGCTGGATATATTTCGTTTTAAGAGTTCTGAAAGTCTTTCTTCGTAGATAGTGGGAATATTGTTTTTTAGCGAGTTTATTTTTGATAAATCTTTGTCGATGCACAAGACTTGATGACCAGAATCTGCAAAACACAAAGCGGTTGTAAGACCAACATAGCCGGTACCAATAATTGAAACTTTCATTAAGAGATTTTGATTGATTTGATATATTGATTTTAAGTGCTTTTAACCAAGCAAATTATTGCTTTTGAACAAAGTATTCAATGGTTTTTTTAAGACCATCTTCAAGAGGAATTTGTGGTTTAAATTTATACTTATTTTGAGCAAGATTTATATCGGGTTGACGTTGCTTTGGATCATCTTGAGGTAGGGGGCAGTTGACTATTTGACTGCTTGATTTAGTTAGCTCAATAATAATTTTAGCAATTTTTTCGACACTAAATTCATTGGGATTGCCAATATTAATTGGTCCATAAAAATCATCTTGGGCATTAGCTATTGTTACTAAAATATTCAATAAATCATCAATATAGCAAAAGCTTCTGGTTTGCTTGCCAGTGCCGTAAATAGTAATGTTTTTATTGTTAAGAGCTTGATTAATGAAATTGCTTACAACTCTGCCATCGTTTTTATCCATATAAGGTCCGAATGTATTGAATATGCGAACAATTTTGGCATTTAGATTGCGAGTTTTAATATAGCCATAAATTAAAGTTTCTGAAGCTCTTTTGCCTTCATCATATCAAGAGCGTGCCCCAACAGTGTTAACATTGCCAAAGTAGTTTTCATTCTGCGGGTGAATTAATGCATCGCCATAGACTTCGCTTGTTGAAGTGTGAATTAATTTTGCTTGGTGCCTAAGAGCTAATTGTGTTAAATTATCAACACCCCATACCGAAGTTTTGAAGGTAAAAATTGGATCTTGTTGATAGCGTCGAGGTGAAGCTGTACATGCTAGGTTGTAGATCAAATCGATCTTATCAAGTGGCAAATAATCGAGCGGATAGCAAATATCGTGATTATAGAATACAAAATTTTTTTCAGAAATTTTGTTAAAATTAAGAAAGTTTCTTATAACTTTTAGATTTTCTGTTTCGCTGGAAAAAAAATTATCGATAGCATAAATTTTAAAATTCTCATGGTTAGCGGATTTAAAACCTGAAAACAATTTTAAACATAAATTTGTTCCAATAAAACCTGTGTCACCTGTAATAAGTAGATTTTTCAAACTAATATTTATTTTAAATTTAGAAAAAATTTTTTGAGGTTCCCGATGTTATAATTTTGGAATTTATATCTGTATAGATTTTGAAGATGTTTTTGGCTTATAATTTTTAAAAAAAATTATATTTTAATTCAACAAATTCTTCGAAATAGTATGTTTAAAATTTTTTTATATAAATTTTTTTATGAATTTTAAAACTTTTTCCATTTCATTTTCCCAACTTGTTTGATTTGAAGTTTTTAATCCATTTTGAATTATTCTTTTTCTGTAATCTTTATCATAATATAATTTTTCAAAGCCACTAAGAACTGAACTTGGTGTTGGATCAACTATAACTGAATTATTATTATTACAATACCACTCTGAATTTTTACCTTTGTTAGTAATAACTGGGCATCCAGAAGCCATTAATTCAACAGGAAGATATGATAAGTTTGTTCCAGAAAATGCAATTCCAGCATCACATTTTCTGTATAGTTCGCCAGTCTGAGTTAATGTTAAATTCCCTAAAAAATTACATTTAAAACCAAAGTCAGCTTTTTCAAGCTTGAGACCAGCGATATTTATTTCAATATCTTTAAATCTATCATATATTAATCTTAATGATTCTATTCCTAACTCAAAACACCTTCTGGGAGTGCTGGGTCTTCCATAAAAAAAAATTTTAAAATTTTGATTATCTACTCTATTAATATCAGGATAAAAAATTTCTTTGTCAGTTGAAAAATTATAATTGATAACATCTTTGTT
>Ga0194133_10003236_pt1 | contig 23469 bp, 31 predicted proteins | sample TA2KigOf40mmetaG_FD_155448 | JGI IMG/M metagenome (GOLD analysis project Ga0194133, IMG submission 155448) | Freshwater microbial communities from Lake Tanganyika, Tanzania - TA2015055 Kigoma Offshore 40m | ecosystem: Environmental > Aquatic > Freshwater > Lake | place: Tanzania: Lake...
GGTCGACTTGCAAGCCACCGAACTCCTGTCGCCAGCGGTAGTAGCTCTGCGTTGAGATCTGAGCCTGCTTACAAGCTTGTGGCAATGTCACGCCACTGGCCATTTGCACTTCAATCTGCCGCAGCAGAGAAATGATCCGCTCGGGTGAGGTCTTCTTCCTTGGCATGTCCTTCTCCTTGATGCCATGTTGAGATTCTCACTACAGATGGACCTAATAGCCCGGGGCAGGTCAATTTGTTCCTGCCCAAACATGCTGCACGGATCTGCTCGAACTGCCCTCGCGCCACTCGACAAGCAGCGCTTTCACGCGCGCGCAAGCAGGTTCGATAGCCGCAGCGACCGCAGGGTTGAGGCCGATGCCCATGTCTTCGGCCTCCTCCGGCTCGCAACCCAGAATGACGACACGCTTGGGCAGGCGACCTAGCGAACGCGCCAGCGCCAGTGCGCGCATCGGCGTAGCGTAGTGGGTGTCGGCGAAATAGTCGCGCGACTCGTGCAGTGACAGCGATTCAAGATCAGGCACCTCCGGCTCGAGCAGATAAAGCGCGCCAGGTGCGCCGCCACGCTGAAATACGTCAACCAAGATCAGCAATTCACAGGCTTGTTCGAGCGCCTGCACGAGCACCATGCCGCCGATGCCCACGTCCAACAACTCCACGCCCACAGGCAGACTCCTAACATCGGCGGCTATCCGTTTGACGACTTCGACACCGAACCCGTCGTCCTGATGCAGTACGTTGCCTACGCCAGCGACAATGACACGGCCCACGCTGTTGGTCTTTCAGGTAGTAGGCCCGATCTGCACGAAGGGCACGCCAATACCGAGCAAGATCTGCCCATTGCCATTCACGCGAGTCACAAGGGGCTGCACCGCCCCGCCGCCTGCCAGCCGCTTGCCGCTACGCACGTCGTAAAAGCAGCCGCTGTGATGCGGGCACACGAGCGTGTAGTGCTTCAGTCTGGCCTCGCGCATCGGTTGGCCGTCCCTGGCACAGCGGCCGTCAAGGGCGAAGACCTGGCCCCGCACCTGCATGAGCAGCAGCGGCTCACCTTCGTGTTCGATCATAACGCTGTCGGACGGCATCGCGACAAGTTCGCTCAGGCTCACTTGGGCAGGCAGCCAATGCGCCAGGACAGACTCTCTGGCTGCCCGCACAGAGCGGGTCGTGTTACCAGCACTCGGCGCATTGCCTGTCTGTGTTTGACGGTCGGGGGCTATCTCACCAGAACCGGGTGCGGTAGCCTTATCTCGCTTCCACTCGCCTGGACGCACGAATTTCATCGGCACCGCAGGCGTCTCATACGCTGGCTTGTTGCCTGCAGGCAGCAGGTCGTACAACTCCAGCAAGGTGTGAATGGCGGGGTCGGTGGCGACTTGCTCCAGCACCCCTGCCTTGAACAGCCGCACCAAGCGGTGCAGCGCTTCACGGTGAATACTGTCGATGTCAGTCAAGAGAGCGAGCAGCTGCTCTCGCAGCGCAGCGTCCTGGACACCATCGAGCGATTCCAGCGCGTCTCGCGCGCGCAACAGCAGCGCGTCCCACTCTTCGTTGGTGCGATAGCCGGTGAGCGGTTGCGGCGTGGAAATGCTGGTGTTCTCAGGCATGCGAGCAGCGGGAGTGGTCGTCGCCATCACAGCAACCGTCGGCACACTCGCCGTGTGCAGCTTGCTGGAAGTCGGTAAAGCCGTCGGCGAAAAGCCGGGCGGCGAGCTTGAGGCCGTTCCCGGTGAGCACGAAGCTGCCAACGGCCTGGGCTGCGGGCGCCAGGTAGCCCTGGCCTGACAACGCGTCCAGTGAGGATTGGATTTCGGCCTCAGGGTAGGGCAGAAAACTCTTTAGAACGGCCGGGTGGTAGGTGTCGCCAAAGCCTTCGCCTCGATACCAGTAACAGATTTCGAGCACCTCTTCGCGTCGCGCTAGAGCCAGATCGGGTGGTAATGGTTGGGTGGAAATGGCTTGGAGCTGATTCATGGGAGTTTGCGGATCAGTGCAGCGCGGGCGCGCTCTGGGACGAGACAATATGCCAAGATTGCGCAGGTGCAAATGCAGACAAGCCACGCGCTGACCACCCGTCCGCAACGTTTGGTTCTGTCACCCCACGCAACACCGCCTGTTCGATTGCGGCCAGCACGGCGACCGGGGCAAAGCCGATGCGGGCCCCCCAATCCGGCTCAGACCCGGCACTCTGCGCCTCGGCTAGGATGGACGCCATCTCGCCAAACAGGCTTTCTGCAGCCTGCACCTCCACCGTCAATACTTCGGCGGGCCAGACCTTAAAGTGCTCACCGATGACCAGCAAATTGTCCAAGCTGACGATACCGGTCACTGCTTCGAATATTCGTTGCTGTAACGGCAAGGTGGCCATCTCTTCATGCGTCCAGCGCCCGAGCCTGATCTCGCCCGGCGCGCCGCCATGGTCAGTGCAAGCCACCAAAACGGCCCGGGAATGCGCGCCACGCCGACCTTCAAGCCCCTGCACAATGTGCAGAGCACCCCAGTTCATCGCTTCCACATCAACCGCAATAGCACCGGGCCAAGTGCATGCGCGCAGCCGGCGCGCGAGCAAGGGTCCGAGCGGGAACTCATCCAGCACCGGCGTTTCGCCGACAAGACCGACTAGCACAGCATCTGCTGACACGGTGAACTCAAACGCCGCAGGCGCAGGTGGTGACCTCGCGCGTAATGACCCGGTCGCTGCCCTCGACCATCATGTGCGTGGTGCAGGGCATGCAGGGGTCGAAGCTGCGCAGCGCGCGCAGAATATCGATGCCGCGAAATTCATCGGCATTCCTGAAGTTGCTTTCGACGAGCGGCGTGTTCAACACCGCCTGCTCGTAAGGACCGGGGGTGCCCCAGGGGGTGCGCGGGCAGGCGTTCACGGTGCTGGGGGTGACGATCTGGTAGTTGGCCAATAGGCCATCCTCGATTACGCAGTGGTGTGTGAGGTAGCCACGACCAGCGCCCCAGAAGCCCACGCCAATGTGGCGGCCGGTTTTTGGGATCTCGAAGGGCGTAGCCACCCGGGTGTCACCGCCCTTCAGGCGCGCTTGTGCGCGAGTCCATTGCTCCAGCGTCACCATCAAGTTGAAGGCCACGGCGTAGGCGCGGGCTCGGTTGCGCTCAAAGGCGTTCCAGACATCGGGCACGCGCCACTCGAGTGTCATCTCCGGCAGCGCCTCGCCCTTGGCCACCTGCATCACCAGGCTTGAGCCCGTGGAATGCACGTAAGGCGACGCAGGCAGCTTTTGCGCCATCGCCGAGATGTACATACGCGCGTAGGCACCGGCCTCAAACACGCGTCGATCCCAAGTGGGTGTGGTGGACCAGGAATAACGCTCCTTCCAGTTCTGCGCGCCCGGGCGAGGGATCGTGGTCTTGTTCCAAGGATGGTTGGGCGACAGCGGTGCACCCAGTGGGTCGGTCTTGAAGGGTTGATCCTTCCAAGGTTCGTAATAGCTGTGCTCGATGAATTCCTCCAGGCCGACGTTGATGTCCTGCAACCGGGTGGTAACGAGCTTGCCGTCGACGATGGCCCCGGGTGTGGACCAGCGCTTCTCGCCCCAAGCGTTGCAATTGGCATAGGTAGCATCGTAGTGATCCTCGTGGTCCCATTGGCCACAGTCCACCATCGTCGGCGACAAGCGCCCGACATCGCGATAGCGTGGATCCGCATCGTAAAAAAAATCGTAAACGTCGTCCCAGATCGCCACGCAGCGCTTGGCGTAATCGAAAAACTGACGCAACTTGACGTAGAACTCTGTGAAGGTGCTGGTATTGATGGTGGTCGTGACACCGCCAGGGATGATGGTCTCCGGGTGCGGATACTTGCCGCCCAACATCACATAGGCCTCACGCGCCACACGGGTCATCGCCAGAGCCTCCAAATAGAGCTTGCCGGTGAGTGGATTCAGATCGGTGAGGATGGCGCTGATGCTCGAGTAGCCATGCACACTCTTGAATTTGGTTGGTGCGCGCTCGGCCTTGGCCCAGACTTCGGGATTGGTGTCGCGCACCAGCATCTCGGAGAAATCAGGCCCGGCCAGAACGAACAGATGCAGCGGGTTGTCGTACAGGTACTCACATGACAACATCATGTTGCGCACCAGCACACCCATCGGTGGTGGCTTGATGCCCAACGCCATCTCGATCGATAGCGCCGAGGCGGTGGCGTGAACACCACCGCACACCCCACAGGCGCGGCTGCTGATGAAGGCGGCATCGCGCGGATCGCGGCCACGCAGGATCACTTCGTAACCGCGAAAGAGCGTGGCCATCGCATTGGTGTGAACGACGCTTCGTTTTTCAAGGTCCACCGTGCTGTGAAAGGCGAGTGCGCCCGCCACCCGTGTGACCGGATCGAAATCGACGTCGCGCAACTGGCCGTTCTTTACAGCGAGTTCGCGTAGCTTTTCCTCCCGTTCCTCGGGTGTGCGAATGGGATATTCGTAGGGGTTTCGCGCGCCCGGCTTCAGGCGCGCATTGCCTTGGCTATCAAACTCAATGGGCAGATTCTCGAAGCACATTGTGTCTCCTGGTTTCGTCTTGGTGTCTGGCTTTGATCAATGTTGAAGCCGTCATAAATTCTGCTCGGCGCGCAGGCAGCTAGCGTGCACTTAGGTGACCTGCAATCGCCCCCAAGCCGCCACGAACAGCCTCCAGTCGCTGGTGCAGCGTGCTGAGCCCGTCATTGAGCTTGCTCACATCTGTCTGTAGCGGGGCAGTGTGGTCACGCACAGCGACGAGACCTGCAGCGAGTTTCTCCAGGGCGTTGCCGGTACGCTTGAGGTGAAGCGCAATCACGATCAGGTGCCAGGCCACAACAGCGACGATCACCAACGCCAGCACAATTGAAATGGATGTCAGGATATACATGGCGAGTCTCCGGTTGAATGGACTCTTAGCCCTTAGGCACGGTCAGTGCGCTGTGGATACGCCCGCCCGCTTCGCCGATGCTTTGGCTCACCGATACCAGCGTGCCCGCAGTCGCCAGCGTAGATTCCAGTGCCTTGACGTTGGCGGTGTGACTGGCGATGGAGGCGCCGGCAGCAAGCATCTCTTCGGCGTAATAGCTGATGTGCTGCGCAGCTGAAGAGGCGCGTCTGAGCAAAGTCACAGCCACCGGCACGATGACACAAGCGATGAGGGCCAGCGTGATGCCCCAGATCCAGAGTCCAATGTTCACAATGAGTGCTCCTTTGTTAAGTGGGGTTAGCGCGGCCACCATCGAGCTTGTCGGCCACCGCTGCCAGCTCGTCGCGCACCGCCGTGAGGCCACCGTCGATCGCACCCAATCCCTCATTGATGCGCGTCACCTGTGATGCTAGATGAGAACACTCCTTGTCAATGGCGCGCAAGCCAAAGCGCAGCTTGGCCAGATAGCTGGTGGGCGTACCGCCAATCGCATCGAGCAGTGCACAGATGCGCACCAAGCCCAAGGCTAAGATACCCAAAAAGGTTAGCGCTGCCAGCGAAGACCACAGAGTCATTACGGCCATGCTTGTTACTCCTAGTCAGGTTCTGGGTGCCAGCGCATTGCGAATGCGCTGTGCGGCCTCCAGGATACTGGGGGCCGCTTCAGCGATCCGATCCACCGAAGCCGCCACTGACACCAGCAGCGGGATGTGCACCGTGTTGTTGGCCACGCGCTTGCCGGTGGTCCAGATGTCGCCTGCGACGCATTCGATGTCGGTGGCCGTTCGGATGATCACCACCAGCAGTAGAGCCACCACGCCAGCCACGGCAAACGTGGCCACGACCGCCACGATCCAGAGAGATTGGTTGTCCATTGCTTCAGCTTCCTTTGCTCAGGCTGCGTTGCGTTGCTGCGGCGGGTCCACCACGTCGGCGATACAGGTGGCGTGTGCGGCGATCTCGCCGGCGGTTTTCTCTATCGCAGAGCCGCCCGAGACGGTGCGCTGCAACTGCCAGATTGGACGGGTATGCGTCTCGATTTCGCCCACAACTTGATTCGCTATCGTTGCTAGACGTCGAATGCGCATGGCTTGCGCAATGATGTAAAGGAGCAAGGCGGCGACAACGACCACCACCGCTGCGGCTGCGGCAAAGCCTAGGACCCATGGGCTGCTCATGACACAGTCTCCTTCGTGTGGTGGGCATGCGACTCACCGATGATCTGGTAGGCCTCACGCTGCAAAGCCTGCTGTCGGCTTTCTCCGGGCCGAAACGATGTGCTCGACAATTGCAGCTTCTTGTAGAAGGCGCTCATCGCGCGCTCGGCAAAAGTCTCCGGTCGTACCTCGCCCCAACCGCTGGGAACCTTGCCGCTTTCCACCCAACGGGTGGTCAGGTTGCGCCGGCGGTTGGTGATGGCTCGCAGCGGCCGCATGATGCTGCCGACGATGCGGCTCGCACTGCCCGAAACAAGCGTTCCGGGCGGTGCCTTGTAAAACGGCGCAAAGGCATCAGGGAAACCCGGCATGGTGCAACCTATGCAGATGCCGCCGGTGTTCATGCACCCGCCGTTGTGGCCGATAGCGCCATGGCTGACCATATTGCATTGAACCACCGGACCCCAACAGCCGAGTTCGACCAGACACTCTTTGTCACCATAGCTCTCAGCAAAGCGCCCCTCTTCGTAGTTGCCGGCGCGCACGCAGCCGCGATGGACAGTGGACTTGAACATCCACGCCGGACGGCCCAATTCGTCGAACTCCGGGAGCGGGCCAACCCCGGCCAGGAACATTAACACCGCCGCAATGGTCTCCGTAATGTTGTCGCCCACAGGAGCGCAGCCAGGCACGTTGATCACCGGCAGTCCCAGGGCAGACAGGAAGTCCTTGCCGAGAAAGTCCATCACCGACATGGCGTTGGTGACGTTGCCCTGCGCCGCCGGAATGCCACCCCAGCTTGCGCAGGTGCCCACACCTATCACGGCCGCTGCACCTGGTGCCAGGTCTTTCAGCCAGCGTGCCGTGGGGTAGGGCTGGTGCGTGCCGTCGGCGGCGATTTGCGTGCCCATCGCCGACCAGTAGCCGCCGAAATCTCCAGAGATACGCTCATCGGCAACCGACCCTTCGTAGAGCACCACGTAGGGCGCGCCCAGCGTGCCATCGCGCGCCCGAGCAAAGTTGGCCATGAAGGCGTCACCGGCGGTCACGGCAAGCACCGGGTGATGCAGCACCACCTTGGGAAGGCCTGGAATAGCGGCGGTGAGTAACTGCTCGACGCTGGGGTTTTGCGCACCCACAGCGGCAATCGAGCAGCCATCGCAGCTCATGCCGGCAAGCCAGAAAGCGTGTACCTCGGTGATGGGGCCATCGTCAAGCGTAAAGCGCGGCAACGCCTGCTGCTCACGCGCCGGTGGGGCTTTGGATTCGATAAAAGGCATCGCGCTGACCTCCGATTAGCCAGGCATCCAGTGTGCAAAGCACAGCCGAAGGGTTGCCTTTGCCACGTGCCACTTGCTACTGTCAGACCACAGGGTAAAGCTTGCCGTAAGGACAGAGTCAAGCCAGCCGAGGCGAGTTTTCCTAGGTGTTAATCCTAGGTCGCGAACGCCGGATCGGTAAAAGTCCCAACCAATACGTACTGAACGTCCCGCAGCATCACAGACGATCCTTGATCGGTGGGGTCATCGGATCGCGGTAGGCGGAAGAACGAACCCTGGATGGTTCCCTCCCCGCTGAGTTGTTCGTATCGACCAGAGCCTCCAGCAATGACGAAACGCCCCGAAAACGTGACTTCTGCCACCGCATCTCCCCTGCTGGCCTGCGCTTCAAAACGAACGTGGATGCGATCACGTTGGGCATCGTCGAGCCCATCCTCACAGGGGCCAGGTGCCAGTTGACACACGGTGAGATCGATGGCCCCATCTAGGTGGCCGTTGCTTACCGTAAACCTGAAAGGATGCGAACGGGTCGAAGCCGGCGAGCGGCTACCGGCAATCAGTGAGTTATAGCTCGGCAGATTCGACGACAGGTTATTGACCGGAGCGTTACCCGAACACGGAATAGCGCGATAGACATAATCACCGTCAGACTGCCCGTTCCACGGGACAACGCCCGCATTGCCCGGCCATAGCGCTGTGTGCGCCATGGCCAGAAGATGGAAACTACCCTGAATACCCATAGTCGGCCGCCATCTACTGCTACTGAGGGGTCAGCTTAGCCGCGGCAATAATTTGCCTGAGGTCATTGATCTCCTTGCGGGTCAGGCGATCAAACTCCGCAGGAGTCATTCGCAAGGCCTCACCGCCCAGACGGGACAAGGATTCCTGCACAGTGGGATTCGCCAGCTCTCGTGCTACCGCTGTTGCTATCGTATCAATCGTGCGGGTCGGCGTTCCCGCTGGCGCCCACAACCCGAGGGTCAGTGCGAAGCTAGAGTCCGCATGACCCACTTCAGCGAGGGTTGGCAACCCAGGCAGCCGGGTCGAACGCGCGTCACCGCTGATCACGAGCGCACGCAGTTTTCCCGCTTGCAACTGTGGCAGTGCGACGGTCAGCGGCGACCATGCAAAATCAATTCGCCCAGCGAGCAGTTCCGTGATGACTTCGACCGGCCCTTTGAGGGGCACATGCACAGCTTGAATGTCAGTGACGAGCTTGAGCCTTTCTCCGCCCAAGTGGGGATAGCTACCAATACCCGGTGAGCCATAGTTCAATTGACCGGGTCGGGTTTTTGCCCACGCAACAAACTCGGCGAAGCTGTTGGCGGAGGACGACGCCGGCGTCAAGAGGACGAAGGGCTGCCGCGCGATCGCAGCCACAACGACCAAGTCATTCAGAGGATCGTAGCCGAGGTTCTGCGAAAACACGGCATTTACGGCATAGGCACCGTGGAGCAACAACGTGTGACCATCTTTCGACGACTTCGCCACCGCTGCCGTGGCGACCACACCTGCGGCACCTGGACGATTCTCGACCAACAAGGGTTGATTCCAGGCCTGGCCGAGCCCAGATTGGAGTGCGCGCGCCGCCAGGTCAGGCGCGCTGCCTGGCGGCAGCCCAACAAGCACCTTGACCGGGCTGCTTGGGAACTCTTGGGCCACAGAGGCAGAAATTAATCCGAATCCCAGAGACAGAGATGCCAACATGTGCAGCAAACGAATCACGATATTGTCCTGTTGCCAGTCCATACTCTGAATTGTATAAACAGGGCGCAATGCTACTTGATACCAGCGCCGCAGCCAAATGGCCCGGTTTCACGCAATGTATTCCAGCAATATGGTCGAAAGGTTGGCACAGAGCCAGACCAGACTCAGAGGAATTTCCATGACTATTGCGCCTCCCATCGTGCTGACCGGCAAACTGCTGTCACCCTTCGTGCGGCGCGTGGCCGTGACGCTCACTTACCTAGACATCGGCTACGAGCGCCAAGTCCTCTCGGCCGTCGACGATGTCGCCGAGATTGAGCGCTCCAACCCGATCGGTCGCGTACCCACACTCGTGCTATCGGACGGGGAAACCCTGATCGACAGCGCCGCGATCCTTGACCATGTGGATGAACTGGTTGGCCGTGCTCGTGCGCTGGTTCCGCCCTCAGGCGCCTCGCGCCGGCGCGCACTGTATCTGCTGGCACTGGCCAGCGGCACCATCGAGCGCGCGATGACCGCCAACGCAGAACGGAAGCGCCCCGCCCACCTGCAAATGCCGGACCGCTTGGCGCGCTTGTTGCGTCAGACGGGTCAGGGTTTCGAGGCACTCGACAAGGAGCTGGCGAATCGAGAATGGTTCATCGAAGATCGCTTGATGCAGCCCGATATCACGGCGGTGGTGGGCGTGACCTTCGTGCGTCACATCTTTCCAGAGTTGATGCAACAGATCAGGATGCCGCGGCTTTCGGCGCTGACCAAGCGCTGCGAGGCTCTTCCGGCGTTCCAGGCGCGGCCCATAGATTGAGGCGTGCGCGGCAACCGCTGACGCCGAGATCGCCCAGAAGCGCTTGGTATTGGGTCAATCGATAGAAGTGCTTTGGACGCAGCCGCAGGGCATCGACAACAGCAGACACAGACACTGCATCTTTTCGCCCGCCTCAAAGAGCCGGCGCTGTCGCGCCGCCATGTCTTCGCGCCGACCCTGCAGGACGCCGATCTGCTCGTCAGCGTCGCGGATGCGTTCTTCCATCAGCGCAGCCAGGCGCCGGCGCAATTCGGGTTCCGAAGGACCGTCCTCCAGCGCCTCGGCAATGGCCACGATCGGTAGCCCTAGCCGGCGCAGTCCGAGCACGAGCGTGGCGCGTGCCAATGCCGCGCTGTCGTAGACGCGGTAGCTCGCCGCAGTGCGCATCGGCGCAGCGAAAAGGCCAAGCGACTCGTAGTGCCGCAGGGTCTTGGGCGTGGTGTCTAGCCTCGCCGCGATCTCGCCGATCTTCCATTCCCTCTTTTTCATGAGCGTGCGGGGAATTGATCAGGTGGGCGGATCGACGGTCGCTAGGGCATCGATCTCGCATAGGGTGCGAATCAACCCCGAGCGCCAACGCGGTTCGTCCATGCCGCTGGCTATGGCAATCAGCTCGGTGCGTGCCGGATGAGCGGCTTCGCGGTCGGGCCAATCGCTCAGGCGCATGCCGTCTCTGGCGCCTTGCAGCAGCAGTGGCTGTGACTCGCCCCGTAGCGCAATGCGCCCCTTCAGCCGCAGCAACTGCTGGGCGTGCAGCAACACAAGGGCCGACAGCCAGCCCTGCAGGTAGTCACGACTTGGCAGTGGTGGACAACTCAGACGAAACGAACCAATGCCGTGGCTGTGAGCATGGGCATGGGGATGGTGTTGATGATGCTTGGGGTCATGACCATGGTCAGAGCCCGTTTGATGGCTGCTGCCCAGCCGATCGAGCCAACGGTCATGCTCGGGCACGCCCATACGCGAGGTCATCACTGCCGCAGCCGGGTTGCGCTCAGCAAACAGCGCGAGCCAACGCGCTAGTGCCGTCGCGTCAAGCTGGTCGCTCTTACTGAGCACCAGCAAGTCAGCGCAGGCGACCTGGTGGCGTGCTTCAGGGTGCGCGGCCAAGGTGGCCTCGCCGCTGACCCCATCGACGAGCGCTACCACGTGGACGGCACTCACCGCATCGCGCAGCGGCTTGGCGGCCAGAAGATGCGCCACCAGCGGCGCAGGATCGGCCAGCCCCGAGGTTTCGAGCACGAATCGATCAATCACCAGCTCACCGGCCAACACGCGCTGCCACAGCCCTTGCACGGCACCGACAAAGTCCTCCTGCACCTGGCAACACACACAACCGTTGGGCAGCTTCACGAGCGGCGCACCGGCAGCCGCTCTAGCGAGTAGCGCCCCGTCAACGTCGGCACTGCCGAATTCGTTGACCAGCAGGGCAGCGCGTCCGAGCGCGCCCATGCCGAGCGCTTGTTGCAAGAAGGTGGTCTTGCCTGCGCCCAAGAATCCTGTGACGATGATGAGCTGCATAGAAGTTTGGAGGATAATTGCGATACGTTAATAGAGAAAATGAGGGTTAACGATAGCGCAGTTGCTGAACGTCGTCGCAAAAAATTCACACGCTTCAAATTTTTTGGTATGCGAATCGCGCTTCTAGGCCACCCTGGTGTTGGCAAGACCACTTGGGCAGCACAACTCACCTGCACTCTTGCCCATGCTGGCGCAGAAGTTTTGGCGGTGGATGCTGCGCGCCGCCCAAGTCTGGCTCAAGCACTGGGCCTCGCCCGGACACCGGCAGCCGGCGCAGGTCTGAACGCGCCGCGACGCGGCCAGGCGGCGTTTGACACCCCAGGGACAACGGGCCAACCCACTTCTGCTGGTGATTCTTCAGTGGGACGCTATGGTATGCGCCCTATGGCGCAACGTTCGGCGTGGGCCGGCGCGCTGGAGCCACTCTCCTTGCCAAGCGTACAACTGTTTGTGCTACATGGCGAGCATGCTGCGCAGGCTGACGGGCTGCCCTGCGGCTGCCCCGCTGACCTGCGCCCGCGGCTGGACGAAGCGCTCAGGCTGTCCCCTGCACCGAACGTGGTGTTCGACTTCGAACCCGGACCGCAGCCGGTGCTCAGCAATGAGGTCGATATGGCCGATGCTTTGCTGGTGGTCATTGAACCCTACTTCCGTGCGTTGGAAACGGGTGCGCGTCTGTTTGATTTGGCCCGTGCTCGCAACAAACCCTGCGCGCTGGTTGCCAACAAGATCCGCTCGGGTAGCGAGGACGAAGCGGCACTGGCTGCTTTTGTCAAACGCCGCAACCTGCCGCTGTTGACGGGCTTGCCTTACGATGATGAAATGTCTGTCATGCTGCAAGCATCTCGTTTGTCTCGGTCTGGCCTGGCCTCCTTTGCTGGCGTTGCACTGGCTTGGTGCCAAGGCTTGACCCTTGCGGCAACGGTTTGAGGGGGTCCAAGATGTGCATCAGCATCCCTGGCCGCGTGGTGCGTGTGCACGACACGGCGACGAGATTGGCGGTAGTCGATGTACAGGGTGCCGAGCAGGTGGTCAATTTCACATGCCTTGCCGAAAACACGGTCGCACTCGAGTCTTGCGTCGGCACCTGGGTCCTGATGCGCAGCGGGATTGCGCTCGCTCAGGTCAGCGTCGAAGAGGCGCAACGCGCGCTAGATGTGTTGGCGTTGATGCAAGGACTGCAAGGCGGGCACGCACCTAGGGGATTGTAGGTCGAAGCAGCTGAAATGGCCCGACCATGCGCTGGTTGACCTGCTCAAGCCACATGCATTAGCATCATCGACGATGTCCGACGCCATGAAGTGCGACGAACCGCAAAGTCAGTTCCTATTGACAACCAAGGAGGCAATCTCATGAAGGTCGCAGTAGTCGGAAAAGGTGGCGTGGGCAAGACCACCCTCGCTGGAACGCTGGCACGCACGATGGCACGGCGCAACCAGCGCATCCTCGCCATCGACGGCGACCCCAATCCCAACCTCGCCCTGACGCTGGGCATGCCACGCGACGACGCGGACCGCATCCGCTACATCCCTAGCACGCTCAGTGAAGTCATCAAGGGCGAAGGCGGCGCCCCTAACAGCTTGCGGCTGACTATGGAGCGTGAGCAGGTACTGTGTAATTACGCCGTACAGGCTCCAGACGGCGTCAAACTCATTGTCATGGGAAAACCTCCCGATGGCAGTGCCGGGCAGGGTTGCATGTGTGCATCGCATCGCGCTGTGCGCGCATTGATTGCGGAAATGACCATTGCCGGTGACCACACCCTGACCGATATGGAAGCAGGACTCGAGCACTTGAAGCGGGGCACGGCCCGTAACGTCGAGGTCATGTTGGTCGTGACCGAACCCTACTACCGCTCGCTAGAAGCTGCCTCACGCACCTTTGCACTGGCCAAGGAGCTAGCGATTCCGCATGTGCTCACGGTGGCGAACAAGGTCAGAGGGGACGAGGATCAGGCGGCCATCGAGCAATACTGCGCACGCTACAACATGCCCATTATCGGCATGGTGCCTTATGAAGAAGGCTTCGTCGCCGCTGAAATGGCCAACACCGCACCCTTTGACCATGCGCCGGGTAGCGCCGGCTTGCAGGCGGTGGAGGCGATTGTCGATAAACTGATGTTGCTGAAGCTGCCGCCCAATCAGACGGCCAGCCAGTCAGACGAGCCGAAACGGGCGGCCGACGCCAGCCATTAGGGCGTCTGCACCATGCATTGACACGCGCAAGGAGCGTGGACATGAGCAGTCTGAAACGGATGCTGGAAGGTATTGACCTTGCCAAGGTGCTTTCGCTCGTGTGGCTTCTGACGGCTGTTGGCCCCGCACAGGCACAGGCCGATGCGCCGGTGCGGGGTGGCACCGCTGTGCTGCTGGTTCAGGCCGACCCTGGGCACCTCAACCCGGCGATCTCCACTGGCGCCCATGTACATGCGGTCGCAGGTTCGCTGTACAACGGGCTCATCGAGTTGGACCGCGAACTGCGACCGCAACCCGATTTGGCGACAGCCTGGCACTTCAGCGGTGGCGGCACCACCGTCACCTTCACGCTCGCACGCGGTGTCAAATGGCACGACGGGCAGCCGTTCAGCTCGGCGGATGTCAAGTTCACCTTCGAAGAAGTGCTGCTCAAGCACCACGCGCGCACCAAGGCCGGTCTGGGCAACATCATTGCCGCCATCGAGACCCCGGCGCCCGAGACGGTGGTGTTCAAGCTGAAGAGACCTTACGGTGCGTTGCTGCAATTGCTGAACGTGACCGAGGCGGCGAGACAGCTGTGGCCGAGGGTGTGATCATCACCCCTTGGTTCATGAGCCTGCTGCGGCTGCCGCTGGCGATACAGGACCATCGGTGGCGTGTCGGACGCAAGCGCACGCTGGCATTCGGCAACGAACGTTTCGACTTCATCGGAGCACACGACCCGGATCTGGGCTTTCATGAAGCCTGTGCGCTGTTCTCGCCCATGGCCGAGTTCCGCACCCAGGCGCAGGCCCGCGAAACGGCGCAGGCCGTGCTCGACCAACTGCGCGCGCCACCACCCGCACCTGCGCCACTGGCCGAACCCATACCGGCACGTCGGGCATTCTTCCTCGCGCGTGGCGCCGGGGCATCGCTGTGAGTGCACTCGGCGGACAGCTGCACCTGCAAGCTGCAGCGCCGGTGCCGCACAGCCTGCGCAGCACGCGCCGCGCCTGGGCGTCGCAACTCGCCTCCGGTCGTACGGCCGAGGCCCTGCCCGAGCTGCTGGCCAGTCTGTTTTCCCTCTGCGGGCAAGCCCACCGCAGCACCAGCCAACTTGCGATCCGTGCGGTCGAACCGGCGCTTTTCCCTGCGATGGCCCCCGTAGCGGTCACGCTGCAACGCGAGGCCGCGCTCGAGCACCTGCGCCGCATCGGACTGGACTGGCCGCGCCTGCTGGCCGCGCCTGATCAACTCGGCGCTGTGACGGCACGCGCCGCCGAGAGCCTGCGGCGCTGTCCACTGATCGGGGCCCACGCCGCCGCTTCGCCCTGGTCCCAGTTGCACCAGTGGCTGCAGCACGAGTGGCTAGAAATAGACCCGACGCGTTGGCTGCATGCCTGGCAAGCAGGTGGCGCCAACTGGCTGGACGAGTGGAGCCGAAAGCACAACAGCTGGCTTGCTGCGCTGTTGCGGGCAGCACGCGCGAACGACACGCCGTTGCCGCAGGCCCATGCCCATGTGCTGCGCCCACATCAGCACGAAGCGACCCTGCGTGACTTGGCCGCCGCGCTCGCCGCGCAGGAGAGCTTCGCGCTGCAGCCTCTGTGGCAGGGGCATGTGGCCTGCACCGGCCCCTGGGCACGGCTGCACCAAGTCGAATCGGCCCAGTCCTGGACGGCATGGTCCTTGCTGGGCACTCGGCTGGCTGAGCTGGTGCGCTTGTGCCTGCCCGATGCGCCGGGTCAAACCGGCGCTGGCTGGCTGGCCTGGGGAGCCCTGGCAAGCGGGCCACGCCAGGGCCTGGCCTGGGTTGAGATGGCTCGGGGGCTGTTGATTCACCAAGTTCTGCTGGATGATGCATCGACGGTGGTGCGCGCCTGTCAGGTACTGGCCCCCACCGAATGGAACTTTCACCCGGAAGGCCTAGTGGCTCAGGCCCTGGCTGACCTGCCGGCCCAGTCACCCGACCTGCAAGCCCGCGTGCAACTGCTCATGGCCGCGTTCGACCCCTGCGTGCCTTTCGAGATGGGCGCCCTGGCACAGCAGACCGAACATCAGGAGCTGCCGCATGCATGAAGCCAGTCTGGCCGGTGGTGTGCTGAAGGTGTTAGAGGACACGGCACGGCGCGAAGGTTTCGTACGTTTGCTCGAATTGCGGCTGGAAGTCGGACAACTGGCGGGCGTGGACATCCGTGCGCTGCGTTTCGCGTTGGAGAGCCTGGCCCTCGGCACCCTGCTCGAGGGCGCGCGTGTCGACATCGACCATCCCCCCGGGCAGGCCTGGTGCATGCAATGCGCGCAGACTGTGGCCATCGCCCAGCGCGGCGACGCCTGTCCGGCTTGCGGGGGCTACCAACTACAGCCTACGGGCGGCATGGAATTGCGCATCATTGACATGCGCGTGAGTGACAATTGAAGCAACCTTGAAGGAGACCGACCATGTGTGTCGTGTGCGGATGCAGTGATAACAGCCCAGCCCATGCCCGTCATGTGCAACAGGCCGGCGGTGAACTTGGTGTGGTGTCGGTGAACCCGACCCACGGTGACCTGCACTTCGGTGCCGGTGCGGCCCGCGTGTCTGTACCGGGCATGAGCCAGGAACGGGCCATCAAGCTGGAGGCCGACATCCTCGGCGCCAACAACCGTGTCGCGCAAAAAAACCGCGCGCATTTCGAGTCGCACGGCGTGACCGCGCTCAACTTCGTCTCAAGCCTCGGCTCGGGAAAGACCACGCTGCTGTGCGCAACCATCGAAGCCTTGAAGCAACGCCAGCCGACTTTGCACGTGGCGGTGATCGAAGGCGACCAGCAGACCAGCTTCGACGCCGACCGCATCCGTGCCACCGGGGCTCCTGCGATCCAGGTCAACACCGGCAAGGGCTGCCACCTCGACGCGCCCATGGTAGCCGAGGCGTTTGCGCATCTGCACGCGCATGCTCACAGCCACGACCATTCGCCTCAGCGCCACAGCCACGATCACGCGCACGACCATGGGCTTCAACACCACGGAGAAGCTCACAGTCTGCTGTTCATTGAGAACGTTGGAAACCTGGTCTGTCCTGCCGTATGGGACCTCGGAGAAGCCGCCAAGGTCGCCATTCTCTCGGTGACCGAGGGTGAGGACAAACCCCTGAAGTACCCTGACATGTTCGCGGCCTCGCAGTTGATGATCTTGAACAAGACCGACCTGCTGCTACATGTGAAATTCGATGTGAAACGCTGCGTCGAGCTGGCCCGGCGCGTGAACCCGACCATCGAGGTGATCGAGCTCTCGGCCACCACCGGCGAAGGCATGGACATGTGGTTGCACTGGTTGGACCACGCGATGGGCGTCCATCATCACCATCACCACGAATCATCGACACATCAAGACGCGCTGCGTGCCCGGGTATTGCAGCTTGAAGCCGAGCTGCTCCAAGCCAGGGCAGCCCTGTCCACCGGGGCCACGACCTGACGGGCGCATGGCCATGAACGCTTCCGTGCTCGCGGTCGGTGCCTGGCTAAAGAACGCGGCCTGCCTCGCTCTGGAAGGTCGCGTGCACTGGTCACCGGTGCACGGCGACCTCAGCGATCCGGCCGCCTGTTTTGCCTTGGAGGCTTCTGTGCAGGCGCTGCTGCAACAAGCCGAAGCCACCGGCGCGCCGGTGCAGGCCATCGCGCACGACTTGCACCCTGACTTCTTCAGCACCGAGCTGGCCATCACCACCGCCGCCGCGTTGGGCGTACCCGCCATCGGCGTGCAGCACCACCACGCGCACCTGGCGGCAGTCATCGCCGCGCATGACATAGAGGGACCGGTGGTCGGCCTCGCGCTCGATGGCGTAGGATTGGGAACCGACGGGATGCCCTGGGGAGGTGAACTGCTCTGGCTCGATGGCGCACGGTGGCAGCGCCTGGGTCACCTGCAGCCGCTGGCCCTGCCGGGCGGCGACCGTGCAGCACGCGAACCTTGGCGCATGGCCGCCAGCGCGCTGCACGCGCTGGGTCGTGCCGACGAGATCGTGCCGCGCTTCGGCTCGGCGGTCGGCGACGCCGTGGCAGCGGGCGTGCACCAGATGCTCGACAAAAGCCTGAACTGCCCAATGACCAGCAGCGCCGGTCGCTGGTTCGACGCCGCTGCCGGCGCGCTAGGCCTGTGCCACCACCAGCAAGACGAGGCCCAGGCAGCGATCGCTCTGGAGCAGGCCGCCACCCGCGCACTGTCCTTGCGGCCCGAGCTGCCGCCCCTGGCCGGATCGGTGCATCACACCGACGGACGCATCGACTTGCTCCCCGTGTTCGCCCAACTGTTGGACGCCGCAGATCCCGGTGTGGCAGCCTCCGGTTTCCATCTGGCGCTGGCGGATGCACTGGCCGATGCGCTGATCATCGCCGCGCGTCAACGCGGCACCCGTAGCGCCGTCCTGGGTGGCGGCTGTTTCTTCAACCGCATCTTGCGTGAACGCACGAAGAGCCGCCTGGCCGATGCAGGGCTCACCGTGTACCTGCCCGGCGCGGCCGGCTGCGGCGACGCCGGCCTGGCCATCGGCCAGGCCTGGGTGGCCACACAGCAACTCGAATCAACAACAGCCATCATCCCCATTGAGGAGACCACCCCATGTGCTTAGCCATTCCCGCGCGACTCGTCGAGAAGGGCGACAACGACCAGGCGGTGGTCGACCTGGGGGGCATCCGCAAGCCCATCTCCATTGCGCTGGTGCCGGAGGCCGAGTTGGGCGACTACGTGATCGTGCACGTGGGCCACGCCATTGGCATGATTGACCCAGAAGAGGCCGAAAAGACGCTGGCACTGTTTGCCCAGATGCAGGCCATGGCCGACGCGGGGGTCCAGGCATGAAATACATCGACGAGTTTCGAAATGGCGAGCTCGCACGCCAGATCGGCGAGCGCATTCGCGCCGAGGCCGACCCGCAGCGCCAATACAGCTTCATGGAATTTTGTGGCGGCCACACCCACGCCATCAGCCGTTACGGCGTGCTGGAGTTATTGCCGTCCAATGTGCGCATGGTCCACGGCCCCGGCTGCCCTGTCTGCGTGCTGCCCATCGGCCGCATCGACCTGGCAATCCGACTCGCATTGGAGCGCGATGCCATCGTGTGCACCTACGGCGACACCATGCGCGTGCCCGCCAGTGACAGCCTCTCTCTGATCAAGGCCAAGGCGCGCGGGGGTGACATCCGCATGGTCTATTCGGCGGCCGACGCGCTGGCCATTGCGCGCGCCAACCCGCAGCGTAAAGTCGTGTTCTTTGCCATTGGCTTCGAGACCACCACCCCCCCCACGGCGCTGGCCATCCGCGACGCGCAACGCCAGGGCCTGGCCAACTTCAGCGTGCTGTGCTGCCACGTGCTCACACCTTCGGCCATCACCCATATCCTCGAATCACCCGAGGTGCGCCAGTTCGGCACTGTGCCCATCGACGGCTTCGTCGGTCCGGCCCACGTGAGCATCGTGATCGGCTCCGCACCCTACGACCACTTCGCCGAGGAATACCGCAAGCCGGTGGTGATTGCAGGCTTTGAGCCACTGGACGTGATGCAGGCGATTTTGATGCTGGTGCGCCAGGTCAACCGGGGCGCCGCCCATGTGGAAAACGAATTCACCCGCGCCGTCACGCCCGAGGGCAACCTGCGCGCGCAGACTTTGGTGACCGAGGTGTTCGAGTTGCGGCCCAGCTTCGAGTGGCGCGGCCTGGGCGATGTGCCCTACAGTGCGCTCAAGATCCGCGAGGCATTCGCGGTCTTCGACGCCGAACGCCGCTTCGACCTGTCCTACCAGTCTGTACCGGACAACAAGGCCTGCGAATGCGGCGCCATCCTGCGCGGCGTGAAGCGGCCGACCGATTGCAAAATATTTGGCACCGTCTGCACGCCGGAAAATCCGGTCGGCTCCTGCATGGTGTCCAGCGAGGGCGCCTGCGCTGCGCATTACACCTACGGCCGCTTTCGCGACATCCCCATCGTGCCAGCACCCGCCGAGGAGACCACACCATGAGACCCGAACGCGAACAAGGCGGTACAGGCGAGGCGCCTGCATCCAAGCCCGTGAAGAAGAACTACATCCGTCCTCTGGACATCAAGCACGGCCGCATCGACATGGGCCATGGTGCGGGTGGCAAGGCTGCGGCACAACTGATCGAGGAGCTGTTCCTCGCGGCTTTCGACAACGCATTTCTGCGTCAGGGCGACGACGGCGCGGTGCTGACACTGCCGGCCTTCGACCCGACCGAAGGCCGGCTGGTGATGGCAACCGACGGCCACGTCATCTCGCCCTTGTTTTTCCCGGGTGGTGACATTGGTTGCCTGTCGGTTCACGGCACCGTCAACGATGTGGCCATGTCGGGTGCACGCCCGCTGTACCTGAGCGCAAGTTTCATCATCGAAGAAGGCTTCCCTCTGGCCGACCTGCAGCGCATCGTGCAGAGCATGGCAAACGCGGCGCGCGAGGCTGGCGTACCCGTGGTCACCGGTGATACCAAGGTCGTGGAAAAGGGCAAAGGCGACGGCGTGTTCATCAGCACCACCGGCGTCGGCGTGCTGCCGCCAAGCGTGGTGATCAACGGCCGAAACGCTCGGCCGGGTGACGTGGTACTGGTTTCGGGCAGCATCGGTGACCACGGCGTGGCCGTGCTCTCGCAGCGCGAATCGCTGGCCTTCGACACCTCCATCGAGAGCGACACCGCTGCCCTGCACACTCTGGTGGCCGCATTGCTGACGGCTGCACCCGGTGCAGTGCGTGTGCTGCGCGATCCCACGCGCGGCGGTCTGGCCACCACGCTCAACGAAGTTGCGCGCCAGTCCGGCGTGGGCATGCTGCTGCAGGAAGCCGCGATCCCGATCAAGCCGCAGGTAGACGCTGCCTGCGAGTTGTTGGGCCTGGACCCGCTTTACGTGGCCAATGAGGGCAAGCTGATTGCCATCGTCGCGCCAGAAGGGGCTGAGGCCGCTCTGACCGCGCTGCGCGCCCACCCCTTGGGCCAAGAAGCGGCCCGGATCGGCGAAGTCACCACCGACCCGCACCATTTTGTGCAGATGGTCACGCGCTTCGGAGGGCGCCGCGTGGTGGACTGGCTGAGCGGGGAGCAGTTGCCCAGGATCTGTTGACGTCCCCCATGCGCCGCCGACAACGCGGCTTCCAAAAGCCCTGGTTCGCGTGAGGCACGGGAAAAAGTACACCACCTGTGGCCCTGCACAGCCGGCTCCACGGTGCTCCTGGAAACGGGCGCTTCGCCTAGGCAAGCGACGTTGGATGAATACGAGAGATAAGGAAAAATGGGATGTCGGGTCTGGTATTTCGAAAGCTTGCGGTCGCCAAAGCGGGGATCGCGCAGTTGTGCTCTGGGATTGCGCCGACCGCGCGGCTGATCTTGGCCAGCGAGGTGGACGCCGTGCAGCCCTTGCCGAACCTCTTGATGGGACACAAGCAGGCCGGGCGTGATCTGCAGGTGCTGCGCAGTTAAGCATCCGGTACGTCACACCATGTCTCTGCGCATTTTGCTGCTCTGCCACAGTTTCAACAGCCTCAGCCAGCGCCTGTTTGCCGAGTTGCGGGCGCGCGGGCACCGGCTCAGCGTCGAGCTTGACATCGCCGACAGTGTGACCGAAGAGGCTGTGGCACTGGCCCAACCCGACCTGGTGCTGGCATCCTTCCTCAAGCGTCGCATCCCCGCCTCGGTCTGGCAGCGTGTGCCCTGTTTTGTTGTGCACCCCGGACCGCCTGGTGACCAGGGACCAAGCGCGCTGGACTGGGCGGTGCGCGACCAGGCGCTGCACTGGGGCGTGACCGTGCTGCAAGCCAACGGTGAGTTCGACGCTGGCCCGGTCTGGGCCCACGCCAGCTTTCCCATGCGCGCGACGACCAAGGGCCATCTCTACCGGCGCGAAGTGACGCAGGCGGCATTGCAGGCCACACTGGAGAGCGTCGAGAGGTTTGCCGCAGGCGAGCGCGAGGCGCCGCCGTCGGCCAGCGCATCGGGAAACTGGCGCCCAGCCATGCGCCAAGCTGAGCGCGCCATCGACTGGACGCGCCACGACACGGCGACCGTGATGGCCAGGCTGCGCTGCGCCGACGGTCAACCGGGCGTGTTGGACGCGCTCTGGGGGCAAGCCTGTTACCTGGGAGATGCCCACCGAGCCAGTGCCGCGGTCATCGCCGAATTCACCGACCACGCACCGGGCGAAATGCTGGCGGTGCGCGACGGCGCGCTGCTGCGCCGTACGGTCGATGGTGGCGTGTGGATCGGTCAAGCACGGCGTGTCGACCCACCCGGCACCGCGCCAGGAAAGGGCCACTTTAAGAGGGTGGCATCCGAGCTGTTCGCCGAAGAATCGGCGAAGCTGCCAAAACGCCCTGCGTCGCTGATGCGCGCCGAAGACGAGTGGGCCGAATTGCGATACACCGAGCACGGTCCCGAGGATGCACGTGTGGGTTGCCTGAGCTTCGATTTCTGCAACGGCGCCATGAGCACCGACCGCTGCGAGCGCCTGCGCGCGGCGCTGCTCGACGTGCGAAAGCGCCCGACCCGCGTGCTGCTGCTCACGGGCGGTGAAGGTTTCTTCAGCAACGGCATCGACCTCAACAGCATCGAGGCCGCAGCCCACTGCCCGGGCGACAGCGCAGCCGACGCTTCGTGGCGCAACATCCAAGCCATGGACGACGTGGCGCTGGCCGTATTGGAAGCCACCGACCGCATCACCGTGAGCGTCATGCACGGCAACGCAGGCGCGGGCGGAGTGTTTCTCGCACTCGCGGCTGACCAGGTCTGGGCACACGAGGGGGTGGTGCTCAACCCACACTACAAGAACATGGGCAATCTGTACGGTTCGGAATACTGGACCTACCTGTTGCCGCGCCGCCTGGGTGAGACCGGGGCGCGCCAACTGATGACCGAGCGCCTGCCGCTGCGCGCCGCCGACGCGTGGCGCATGGGACTGATCGATGTCTGCGACAAGGGACCCCGCGAGGGGTACGAAACCCGCATCATCGAACGTGCACTGGCGCTGGCCGCCGTCTACAATCATGCCGAGCAGGTGATGGCCAAGCAGGCCCGGCGTGCCATCGACGAGGCGCACTGCACGCTGGCCCGCTACCGCGAACAGGAACTGGCGCGCATGCACCGCAACTTCTACGGCTTCGATCCCAGCTACCACATAGCCCGGCACCACTTCGTGCACAAGCTGCCGCACGCATGGACGCCCCGGCATCTCGCCATACACCGCTGAGTGCCCCCTATGACCTTGCCCCCACTCCATGACGCCATGCCCGCCGTGCTGTTGGTCGACGACGAGGTGCGTTCGCAGGATGCGCTGCGCCGCACGCTCGATGAGGACTTCACCGTTTTCACCGCCAGCAGCGCAGACGAGGCGCGCGGCCTGCTGCAGCGCCAGCCGATCAGCGTGATCCTGTGCGACCAGCGCATGCCCGGCATGAGCGGAGTAAGTTTTCTCAAGGAGGCGCGCGAGCAGTGGCCGGACATCGTGCGCATCATCATCTCGGGGTACACCGACAGCGAAGACATCATCGCCGGCATCAACGAAGCTGGCATCTACCAGTACATCCTCAAGCCCTGGTCGCCCGAGCACCTGCTCGAATCGGTGCGCAACGCGGTACAAGCGCAGGGGCTGCAGCAGCAGACCAGCCGACTCTGTTGGCGCCGATCCAATATTGACTACCTGTGCCGACTGAATATTGACCAGGGGACTTGGGCCAGCGGCGAAGCCGCTGGCTGTGGATAAGTTTAAGCCTATGCGGTGTTTTGAACCTCCTTGGTGACGGTTTTGCGGGCCTGCTCCCTGGCCTTGATGCGCACCCTTGCCTCGCTGGAGCTATGGCGGAAGCGGTAGGACTCATTGCCTGTCTCGAGGATGTGGCAGTGGTGCGTCAGACGGTCCAGTAACGCTGTGGTCATCTT
>Ga0194133_10003238_pt1 | contig 23463 bp, 25 predicted proteins | sample TA2KigOf40mmetaG_FD_155448 | JGI IMG/M metagenome (GOLD analysis project Ga0194133, IMG submission 155448) | Freshwater microbial communities from Lake Tanganyika, Tanzania - TA2015055 Kigoma Offshore 40m | ecosystem: Environmental > Aquatic > Freshwater > Lake | place: Tanzania: Lake...
TTCAGCAGCCCGTGCTAATTTTTCAAGCTGCATCACCGAATGTATTCGCGGACCCCAATCCAAAGAATTATGATTAACCAAGCGATTTAAGGTCCAAGATCCCAATAAATTAATACCAAATAATATCATTACCCCCTGATCATCCAGTACCCGAGCACATTCTTTCATAAAGGGCACATGCTCATCTTCTTCACACAATTCATGCACATGCGGACAAACAATCATGGAGATCGAGACATCGCGATAGGGCAAATGCAACATTGAGGCGCATACGCTATGCCCTGGTGAAAAAAAATCCATTTCTTCGCGCTGATGCACGTAGTGTGTTTTAATGTTATCACTAAATCCAAGCAAAGCTTTACCACCAATTTGCAGAACATTTTTTGGCTTTCTTTGATCCAAAATAGCCTGAACCATCTGAGATTCAACCCTCAGTAAATTTGCGCCCGCACCAGGCTCACTTAACCATTGCTCAAATCGTTGCATGAAAACCAATTAACTCATCTTTCTCAACTTTATATCAAATATGATAAAATTCAAAGGGAATATAAAAAATTAATCCCATCATAAATCTTAATAATCCATTAAGTAACATCGATTAACCTTGAAAAAATAAATAATGACACAATACTATCAATAACCACTCAAGGACCAAAAATGAGAAGCCCACAATTTAGAAAATTATTAAAAGCAATGCAATTAACCGGCGCTCGACTTTTAGACCCTGCAGGCTCTGAATCAAATCAGTTGCTCCAAGAAACTGGAAAAAAAATCGCATCAATGATGCATTACTTTCAGTCATCTAACCCTAAGATTTCTCAATATTTTGATCATCTTGAGGCCAATCAAGTTGCACCGATGCCCTTACCTAACATCCTCAAAAAACATCGGATGGATTTTGAAAAAAACCTAACATTAATTTTGAATAACAATGATCCAGCCAACCTTTCATCATGATTTCTAGTGTTCGAGTTTTAGGGAGCAGCTTGAATTACTGTCATATCATTCACAATGATCAATATGCTCTAGTTATTGATCCAGGCGAATCTGAACCTGTACTTGACTGGCTGGCACTTCATCACCTTCACCTTACCCATATTCTCATCACACACCATCACCTGGATCATGTCCAGGGCATCAATGGGCTTAAATTAAATTTCCCAAATACAATCGTGATCGCCTCCTCATGCAGCCAGATTGCACATGATATCAAGCTTCAGCATCATGAGACCTTTTTAGTCAATTGGCTAAACAGTCACATCACCTGCCTACACATTCCTGGGCATACCATAGACCATTGCGCCTATCTTTATCAAAATGCCGCCTTCGTTGGAGATACCCTGTTCTCCCTGGGCTGTGGCCAAAACTTTGAGGGGTCTTTTGAAACCATGCTTAATTCCATAAACCTAATTAAATCCTTAAACGACCAAACAATGATTTATTTTGCTCATGAATACACCAAGAAAAATCTTCTTTTCACCTTATCACTCACTGATTCACCCATCCTTGAAAAATACCTAGAACATATCCCATCCAAAACTGTGCCATCCTCTTTGGCTTTTGAGAAAGAACATAACCTTTTCTTACAATGTGACAATCCTATACTATGGAAGCAACTTTCAAAAAAACTCGGCCCAATCAGCAATATGCTCGAGTGCTTTACCAAACTTAGACTGGCGAAAAATCGTTTTTAGCACACTAAAACTGGCTTTTCTTAAATAACAACGTATAATTTTTCAATATGAGATTTAAAAAACTGAAAACTATCTGCATTTTGATCACAGTTTTAGGGCTTGCCGGATGTGATCACACTTGGATTGACAACCACTCTCATCTGGATCATCAGATCTGGAAAGATATGCGACAAGGATTTCAAATCCCAGACGCATCAAATCAACCTGAAGTTCAAGAGCAAATTTTATTTTATCAACAACATCCCCACACTTTAATCCAAGCCATAAAACCGGCAAAACAGTATTTGCCCTACATCATTCAGGCCCTAAAAACCAGACGTTTGCCTACTGAAATTGCCCTGCTTCCAATCGTCGAAAGCACTTATGACCCCTTTGCCCATTCTCGGGTCGGCGCCTCTGGTTTATGGCAAATGATGCCAGGCACAGCAACCAATAAACAAATTAAAATCAATTACTGGTATGATGGCCGCAGAGATCTAATTGACTCAACCCGCGGGGCACTGGATCACTTAAGCTATCTTCATGATTTATTCCATGACTGGACAATAACGATTGCTGCTTATGATGCTGGCGAAGGGCGAGTATCCAAAGCGATTCAGGATCTTGGTTTTAATGCAAATATTAATTTTTTTGACCTAAAGCTGCCCAAAGAAACCATGAGTTATGTCCCTAAGTTACTGGCAATTAAAGCAATCATCAGCCATCCAGAAAAATACAATATTGTACTTCCCCCAATCGACAAAAGCATTCAATTCTCCACCCTTGAAACCAAAAGAGCCATAGACTTCAAACAACTGGCAAAATCTCTAAATATGACTGAAGCATCCCTGCGCGCTCTTAATCCAGGCTTTAGAAGAGCAACCACAGAACCAAACTATAACTCACGCTTATTAATACCCAATCATGCTTATGTGCAGGCAATACAAGTTATCTTCAATTCAAGGCCATCAACATATATGGTTAAAGCAGGTGACAGTCTATCATCAATAGCCAAGAAATTTAAAACCACAGTTTCTCAAATTTCAATGATTAATCAACTCCAGGATGCTGATCTTCAAATAGGCCAAAGACTCATTCTCCTTCAATCCCAAACGCCAGAAAGTATGCATCAAATTGGCGATGAAGTATCAGCCGATAAAAAACCAGGACCTGTACAAAAAATACACATTGTAAAACCAAACGAAGATCTTGAAACCATCGCAAAACAATACCAGCTACCAAAATCTCACCTAGTCTACTGGAATAATTTATCATGTTCAAAATTACAACCCAATCAGAAGATTATCATTTGGCTAAAAAAAGCCCCCCGTCACTATGTTATTCAATCAGGAGATACACTTGAACTGCTTTCAAAAAAATTCAATATTAGCATCAGTGCATTAAAATCAATCAACAAATTATCCTCCAACCTCATCAAAATAGGGCAAACCCTTCAGGTTACTGTATGACAACCATTCTTGACATCACCAACATATCCTTTAGAACCAAAACAAAAACACTGGTTCATAACTTCTCGCTATCAATCCATCAAGGAGAGATTCATGGTCTTCTAGGTCCAAACGGGGCTGGGAAAACCACCACTTTCCATTTGATCGCAGGGCTTTTAAATACCCATTCTGGTAAAATCAAATTATACGGAAATGACATTACCCACCTTGATTTATCAGGACGATGCTCTTTGGGCCTGGGCTTCATGGCGCAAGAACGCACCTTATTTCCAGAAATGACCGTGAAAGATAACATCTTCTGCGCCTTAGAGCTCAATCAAACATCGATACAGCAGCAAAATACGCTCTATGAGAAAATCCTTCAACAACTTCAAATTAAACCCATTGAAAATACCCGCGCAAGTGCATTATCTGGCGGGGAGGCAAGACGGACTGAATTAGCAAGAATTCTAGCCAAAGAACCAAAGGTCCTTTTAATGGACGAACCATTTGCCGGTGTTGACCCTAAAGCCACGAGTGATATCAAGGCATTAATTCATTATTTGTCTAAATTGGGGATCTCTATCTTATTGACAGACCATAATGCTCGAGAGATTTTAACCCTTTGTGACAGAATAACGATCATCAAGGATGGTACAACTCTTATTACCGGAACGAAAAAAGAGGTAATTAGCAGCGAATCTGCTAATTTAGCTTACCTTAATGGTCAATTTGATGACCTACTCCTCCCCATGGGATCGTAACCTTTCTTTATGATTTCTAACAAGCTGATCTAGCTTATCCATCATCTTATCAATCGCCACATACATATCTTCACACTCGCAATCAGCATGCAAGGTTTTTGTTGGAACACGCAATATCGCAGATGCTTTATGACGACGATCCCCTAAAACATCAAATGTAAATTTGATATCAATAATCTGATTAAAATGCCTTTCAATTTTAATCAATCTTTTTCTAGCATATTCTTCTAATGATTTTGAAGAGGGACAATGATTGGAATTGAACTGGACAGCAAAATGTGTCATAAGCTTCTCCTATTGTAACTCCTTTAATTATAGATAATTTTCCGGAACAAACCAACTACCTATCATACTTTTTAAGCCAAATCATCAGTAAAGCGCTTGATCCAAACAACACAGAGCCCCAGCAAATATCAGTCACCACAAGCAACAAAGACCAAGATGGGAAAATTGTATAATTTGTTAAAGAATACACGCCATAGATTGTCATTCCGTAAATCACAGCATGAGTCACCATGACCCGGGGGGGGTGTTGGGCCATCCATCTAAGAATGAGAACATAAAATCCACCAAAGAGTAGTGCATAAATCAAGACAGCGGCCTGAATGAAATACTCCTTCTGGTTAACAATTGCCCCCAGCTGACTCTGATATAATGGCATAGCCACAGAAACAATCCACATCGCATCAATGAATACAATATATAATAAAACAGATAGCAAATGTTTAATGCGCATTTTCTTCATCACCATTCATCTCCTTCATAAACAACCGGTAAGTATGTGAGTGCCTTAATAAATGAGCATGAGGACCTATCTCAACCTTACCAGCACCTGATAAGAAAATAACACGATCAGCACGCTGGATGAAGTCCAATTGATGCGATGATATGATGATTGTCTGCTTTAAACTGTAAAAATAATCATTAATCTTAAGTTGCAAGTTAAAATCCAAATGACTGGTTGCCTCATCCAAAACTAAAATCGATTTCTTTTGAAAGATTGCTCTTAATAAATCCAATCGCTGCTTTTGTCCAGCCGATAATTCTGGCATAGGCTGAGCAAAATCCAAATGACCAATCCCACTGTCCTCTAATCCCAAGGCATCAATGCCCGCATGAACCTCAGCCTCACTCAATGCTGCGCCCAAAGTAAGATTATCCCAAATTGAGCCCATTAAACAAGGAAGCTCTCCCATCAAGAAAGCACAAGACTCAAACTGATGGCCTATCTCTCCAGAATCTGGACTAATTTGCCCCAAAATGATCTTAAGCAAAGTGCTTTTGCCAACCCCGGAGGATCCTACTATTGCAATCTTTTCGCCATCGGCGACCTGCAATGTGAAATCTTGCAAAATAATCTTGTCCTGATATTTAAAATTCACGTGCCTTAGATCAATCAATTGGCTGTGATTTTTAGACCTTATTTTTTTATACTGTATTAAGGCTGATATACGGCCAACTGCCATCCTCATGACCATAACTTGATGCTGAAGCTCAGACATGCCTGAGATGGCAATTGCAACAAGAAATGCAGAAACTGAGAATCGCAAAACGTCCCCCGTTTGCATGGTCAAGTGCTGCACATTAATCACAAGCGCCAAATATGCAATACCTATAAGCGCCAAAAGCACCAGGCTCATTGCTAAAAAACTTAAAATGATTCGATATACCAATTTATGACGACGCAAAGCATGCATGGTTTGCATCTGATCTGAAATGCGATTAAGCGCCCAAAATTCATGCTGATAATGCCAGATTTGCTCAACATATGCGACATAACTTATTCTAATACTTTCCATATTTTGCTCTTTCTGACTGAGCTGGTGCAAAGTGGCACGATATCGACGCATCAAAAGGTAAACCGGTAACAGGCAAATGGGCAGTAACAATAAAATAAGACCACTAAGCGCCCATGAGGTTTTCACCATCAACCCCAAACCGCCCGCAGTCAAAATAATATTCCGAATGAACTGAGAGATACTTTGCTCACAAACAGATGTAATTTTATCCACATCCGATTTTAATTGACGATAATCCGCCTGAGGACTGCTGCCAGGATTTGTAAAAATGGCAGAAAGACCATTTTTTAAAAAATAATCATTCATCTGATTGGACAAATGCGCAAATGCACCCACACGAAACGCTGAAGCTAAGGCAAAAATAATAACATATAAGCCAAGAGTCTCCCAAATCAATTGAATACCTCCCTGGACCAGACCACCCAGTATTACCGGTAGAAGCAATGTCATAAAACTGACACTCATCACAGCAAAGATCGCAACCAATAAGTCAAGCCAATAAACTCTCACAAATGCTTTAATCATGAGCCACCCCATTTAAAATGTTGGCAAGATGAATACCTCCAAGCCACAACTGATAACTAAGCACCGGTAGTACTTTAGCACGATAATCCCAGCTTAAAAATGGCATCAAAGCCCGATTGAGCTTTTGATTTGCATATGATTTACAATAATGATCTCTGCCATTAGGAACAATGATATCTTGTGCTTTATAGGAATTTTTAGCCCACATCTCTAAGTCCACTTCAAGATCATTTTTAAAGTGCTGACCCTCTAGATAAGCCGTCCACTGGGCAAGGCTGAGTTTTTCCGCATCGATCAATCCAGAATCCCAAGCCTGATGCAAGCTCATTACTTTACTTGGACTTGACAACCTTACCATGCATCCCACAAACCCCTGAATGCGCTTTTTAGAAATATGCAAAGGCTGATGCAGGTCAGCCACCAAATGAACAACCCATTTCAAAGCTTGTTCTTTATCCCTCATTAGGGCTTTTTTTGACTGAAGAACTGAAAGATTTTTCTCAATAGCCCAAATAATATGATCTTCCTGCCTCAAATCCTCAATATAACCATAGTGCCATAAAGGCTTGGATCGCTTAGAATCAATTTTGATATCATCTGCCCAATTTGCAATCCAAACCAAACGATCAACATCAAAATTTTTTTTAAGCCAAAAGCGCGTATCTTCCGTTAAATGCGCATCAGCAATATGGGCAATAACACGATGGCCAACCACTCCCCAAGCAAATAGAGAGGTTGAAATTAAACCACACAACCAAAAGTTTCTAAACAATGACCTGCTCAAACACTTGTTGAATCTTTTCTACAGGAATCACCGATATTCCCTTCAGGAAATGACCGGGAATGGCTTTAAGGTCTTTCTCATTCTCTTTAGGTATTAACACCTGACGAATTCCGCTGCGCTGAGCAGCTAGTAACTTCTCTTTCAATCCACCGATCTTTAAAACTTTACCATGCAAAGTTATTTCTCCTGTCATAGCAACATCAGGTCTAACCGCCCTTTGCGTAATCGCAGACAAAATTGCAGTTGAAATTGTAATCCCTGCACTGGGTCCATCTTTGGGTGTTGCCCCTTCAGGTACATGAATATGAATATCATGCTTTTGATAAAAGCTGCTGGGTTTATCATTGGCTGTATGATTTTTAATCAATGACAATGAAGCTTTGATAGATTCCTGCATCACATCCCCCAGACTGCCTGTATAGACCAACTGCCCTGTGCCTGGTAACACCAGTGCCTCAATGGTCAAAATTTGACCCCCTGATGGAGTCCAGGCTAAGCCATTAACACAGCCGATTATTGGCTCTTTATCATACATTTTAAGATCTTGATAACTCTCAGGCCCCAAATATTTTTGCACCTGAGACTTACCTAAACGAACTACTTTTTCAGCGACAATCCGATTTGACTCAATCTCTCGCACCACCTTACGAAGTAATTTAGAGATTTGACGCCTCAAATCCCTTACCCCAGATTCACGGGTATGATGTGCAATAATTTCATCAATAGCGCCTGGTGATACCTCAATCTCATTGGCCTTAACACCATTTTGCTTTAGCAATTTTGGCATCAAATGCGACGTTACAATCTGCATCTTCTCTTGATGGGTATATCCTGATATGCGAATAATTTCCATGCGATCAAAAAGGGGCTGAGGAATATCCAATGTATTGGCAGTTGTAATAAACATGACTGAACTTAAATCATAATCAAGCTCAAGATAGTGATCATTGAATGCTTGATTTTGCTCTGAATCTAAAACCTCTAATAAGGCAGAAGCCGGATCACCCCTAAAGTCAGTCCCCATTTTGTCTATTTCATCCAATAAGACCAAGCAGTTACTGCTGCCTGCCCTGGATATGGATTTTATAATTCTCCCTGGCATCGCCCCAATATATGTGCGACGATGACCTCTAATTTCAGACTCATCACGAACACCACCAAGAGAAATGCGAACAAAATCACGACCCATGGCTCGTGCAATCGACTTGGCCAAAGAGGTTTTTCCAACCCCAGGTGGACCGACTAGACACATAATTGGAGCCTGCTGATCTTTATTATGCATGGTACGAAGTTGCACACTCATGATCTCAAGAATGGCATCTTTAACCTTTTCAAGACCATAATGATCCTCATCAAGTACTTTTTCTGCCTCGATCAAATTGTGATTCAACGCCTTCTGTTTTGACCAGGGCAATTGCAATACAACATCCAGATAATTGCGTATCACTGTAGCTTCAGCACTCATAGGCGGCATCAATTTCAACTTCGAAAGTTCAGCCTGGCAGCGTGACCTTGCCTGATCAGAAAGCTGAATGGTTTTTATTTTCTTTTCAAAATCATTGATTTCCAAAGTCATTGGGTCATCATTAATCCCAAGCTCATTTTTATAGGCTTTTAGCGTTTCTGCACTTAGCATTTTTTCTTGTTCTTTGACAAATTTTTCTTTTACATTCTCACGAATACGCTTCATCATTTTAATGCGCTGAATGTCCCGCACTAAGAAATAAAGCACCCGCTCAATCCGTTGATGTAAATTTATCATTTCTAAAAGTCCTTGCCTTTCTTCTATGGACAAGGAAATGTGCACCGAAATCAAATCAGCATAAGCTGAAACGTCATTAAGCGCATGCAAAGAAAGCAAAACATCTTGAGAAATGATGTCACTTAATTCACTGTACTCACGAAACTTGTTTTCAAGAACAGGCATCAAATGCTTCTCACGCTCCACAGCCAGCAAATCCTCTTCTTGCTCACGCACCAAAACTTCATCATAATCTTGATTTAAAACAAACTGATGAATTGTTGCCCGACACACGCCTTCAACCAAAATTTTTTGAGTATTTTCCTGAAGTTCTATAATTTGTAGAACTCGACAAACAGTCCCTACATGAAACAGATCTTTTTCCCTTGGTTGATCACAATCAGCATCTTTTTGTGCCACTACAAATAAATATTGATCAGACTCATCTCTCAACGTCTTAAGCGCTGCTACAGATCGGTGACGACCAACATATAAAGTCGCGACCATCTTTGGAAAGATCACAATATCTCTTAGCGGTAAAACCGCGTACTGCTTTAATGATAAAGCTGCACCAAGTTCATTCATTGCTATTTATCCTGATTCAAAATCAATATAGGCTCAAGACCCTCTTCAACCACTTTTTGAGTGACAACAACCTTTTGAAGGTCATCTCGAGACGGCATTTCAAACATTGTATTGATCAATATTTTTTCAAACTGAGAGCGCAGGCCCCTGGCCCCGGTTCCAGACTTCATTGCCCGTTGCGCAATCACTTTTAAGGCCTGGTCCTCAACTGCAAACTCAACACCATCCAGTAAAAATAATTCTGTATATTGCTTAATTAAACTGTTTTTTGGCTCTTTCATAATCTGAATTAATGCTTGCTCATCAAGTTCTTCAAGCACTGCAATCACTGGCAATCGGCCTACAAATTCAGGCATCAAGCCAAACTTAAAGAGGTCTATTGATTCAACTTGATTCAAAATTCGATTAATTTGCTCCCCAGTTAGCTCACCCACCAATTCTGCACCAAATCCAATACCTGATTTACGTGTACGCTGTTGGATAATACGATCAAGTCCACTAAAGGCTCCCCCACAAATAAACATAATGTTACGAGTATCCACTTGAATGTATTCTTGATTGGGGTGCTTTCGGCCACCTTGAGGGGGTACAGAAACCACATGACCCTCAATTAACTTCAGCAAAGCCTGCTGAACACCCTCACCTGAAACATCTCGGGTGATGGAGGGATTTTCACTTTTACGTGAGATTTTATCAATCTCGTCAATATAAATGATCCCCTTTTGCGCAGCCTCAATGTCAAAATCACAGGCCTGAAGGAGTTTTAGTACCACATTCTCAACATCTTCACCCACATAACCCGCTTCAGTGAGGGTTGTGGCATCAGCAATCACAAATGGAACATTTAATTTACGCGCCAATGACTGTGCAAGCAGCGTTTTACCTGATCCAGTCGGTCCAACCAGCATAATGTTACTTTTAGAAATTTCAGTTTCACTGCCACTGTGATTCAATCGCTTATAATGGTTATATACAGCAACTGCCAATATGCGTTTGGCATGCTCCTGACCAATCACATAATCATCCAAATGAGCCTTAATTTCCTTTGGTTTTGGTAAATTCTTAAGATCCAAAGATTGATCTTTTCTATCTGATTCTTCTTGGATGATTTCATAACCAAACTCAATGCACTTATTACAGATATAAACACCAGGGCCCTCAATAAGATTGCTAACTTCATCACCTTTTTTCCCACAAAAAGAACAGCGATGATGGACTTTGAAATCACTCATAATCGTCTACTTTACTTAATGTCTTGTCGACTTTTTAGAATCTGATCAACAATGCCATAATCCAACGACTCCTGCGCTGTCATAAAATTATCTCTTTCAGTATCTATTCGAACTTGCTCAATTGACTTTCCTGTATGTCTGGCAAGAATATCATCCACCAAATTACGAACACGCATGGTTTCTCTGGCATGAATTTCTATATCAGAGGCCTGGCCCTGATATCCCCCTAGCACTTGATGAATCATCACAGAGGCATTTGGTAAACAAAAGCGCTTGCCTTTTGTTCCCGATGCCAGGATGAGTGATGCGGCACTGGCAGCCTGACCAATGCATAATGTGGCCACATCGGGCTTAATAAACTTCATGGTATCGTAAATGGCAAGACCTGCACTCACCACCCCACCTGGTGAATTAATGTATAGATAAATGTCTTTCTCTGGACTCTCAGACTCAAGAAACAGCATCTGTGCAACAATTAAATTTGCCATATAAGGCTCAATTTGGCCACAAAGAAATATGATTCGATCTTTTAAAAGCCGGGAATAAATATCATATGCACGTTCACCTCTTGCTGATGTCTCAACCACCATGGGGACTAAATTATTCATAATCATATTTTGACTCATACACAATCCTTTTCCACAAATCATTCAATTATCATATAGCACAATAGTATACGAATTGAACCTTACACGCAATATCAACACGGCAGTCTATGACTTAAATGCATAATCCTGATGGTTTTAAAAACCGCCAAGGGTAAATCAATCAGATCAATAAATTCGTCATCTCATGGTTTGTCCCCAACCATGCTTGGGCCAAAATCCGTCATATCAAACCCCTATTCACAAGAGACAGCTAAAGCTGATTCCAGAGATTGTTTATTGACTATGAATTAAAAAGTACAGTGCCAGAAGTATTTTATAGCCCTTGAATCTTTTGCCCAAAATAAACGCTGTGGCGTAAGATTTAATTTGAGATATCAACTGTAAATAGCAGATGACTCAGTCGCCATGACAAGACACAAAAACATAAACTAAAAAATGTATGGCACAAGTAGCGCTAATCTTTTAATGGAGTTAAGCTCAAAGTAGATAAACTAAAGGTCTTCTATCACAATTGTTTTTGGAGCAGCGTCCTTGGATTCAATCAAATATTCACATGCCCTTGCCGAAGAAAATTTAGTTTTAGAACTATAAAGACAAACAACAATTGTTTCATTAGTCCCGATCATGCTATAGAAAATAAATTCACCCGCATCTGATCGCTGACATATAACATCATACCGAACATGGGCTTTTACACCCATAGGGTCATTGATCGCAGCAGGAAAAGTAACCTTAAATTGAGCAACTTTGCCCTGCAAGATCACATCTGGATAACTGATTTGAGGAAAACCTGATACTTTTTCGTAAACTTTATTAATCTGGCATTTTGATAAGTTATTTATAAAAGCAGTCCTATCGGCAGCAAACAAACTTGGGACAGACAGGATCAGAAATAAAAAAGAACGAAAGTAAGCCACAATTCACTCCAAATTAAACTTAACCAAGCATTGCCTCAATCTTATCAATTGGCATGCTGACTTCTTTAGTCTGAACCTGGGACCTCAGGTACTGAAACACCTTATTTTCCAATACCATAAATTGTGCCTGCTCAATCCGAGATCTATCTTTGGCATACCAATTCAAAAAGAGCTCAACATCAAGGTACTCTGGGGACATTGACTTAATATAAGCCAAAATATCTTCTTGCGCACAAGTAATCTTTTCAGATTTAATGACTTTTTGAAGGATCAATGAAACCCGAACATTTTCTTTAACTTTCTGAACCTCTGAGTCTTTAGCCGTTAGTAAATCAACACCCAGGCGCTTAGCTTCAGACTCAACCATTTTACCGGGAAGCTCAAACTCAGTCACTGCTTTTGAAACAGCTTCGTATATTTTTTTCTTAAATGCTTCTTCAATAACAGCGGAATGTGCCTTGGTATCTTTCTCAATCAAATGCTTCTCAAACTCTTCTTTGGTTGCCAATTCAAGACCTAATTTTTTGTAAAATGGCTTGCCAAGTTTCATAAGGGTTGGGGCCTCAATTTTTGAAATTGTAACCTTAAATACAACCTCTTTACCGGCCAAATCTTTTGCAGCATAATCTTCAGGGAATGTCAATGGGAATTCAAATGACTCCAAAGCTTTTTTACCAATCAGGTTAGCCTCAAACTCTTCAAGCATTTTACCTTCGCCTAAGATCATTTGATGTTCTTTGGCAGATCCCCCATCAAAAGGTTTTTCATTTAAAAACCCATCAAAATCAAGGGTGATTCGATCATCAGGCTGAGTTAGCCGATCGACCTCACTCCAATTTGGATTCGCCTTTAATGCATCATCAACGAGTTTTTTGATTTTTTCAGCTGAGTAATCAACCACCGGTTGTTCACATGAAACCTTTGTCAAATCACACAAATCAAATTCTGGAATAATCTCAAACTTAACCAACAAATCGATATCTTTATCGATAACCAGTGGCTGTGGCTGCAATTCAATTTCAGGATCGGCCGCTAAACTATAACCCCCGTCAGCCATTGCCCGATTATAAGCTTCATCGGCAATAGAAATGCCCTCATCTTGCAAGATAGAAGGCAGGTATCTTGTGCGAATTAAATTTGCAGGCACTTTGCCAGGTCTAAAACCTGAAATACTTGCTTTCCTTGCAACTTCATGAACTTTGGCATCAACGCGTTTTTTGAATTCAGCAGAGGGAATTAATATCTTTAAAGTTCCCTTCAATCCTTCAAACTCAACCTGCTTGTCAAAAGAAAATTTTACTTCGCTCATATTTAATACCTGGTTTGGAAAATCTAATACGAGAGGAGAGACTCGAACTCTCACAGGTTACCCCACTGAAACCTAAACCCAGCGCGTCTACCAGTTCCGCCACTCTCGCATCAAAATGAGACTATCAGTTAGTTTTTAACTCGTCAAGCAATTTAGAAGTATTGACGCAAAAGTTCTCATAATGTACTCTAATTGAATTGGCGTTTGTTTTCTAAGGAGTGAAAAATGCTTGAATTTCATGGAACATGCACGATCATCGCATTAAAAAAAGAGCGAAAGCTATTGCTTCTAAAATTAATGATGGGGGGCCTTAATGAGTGCGCACAAGACAATTTCCCTCTGGGCAATACTTCGTGGATTAATGCAGTGCTAAACACATTTTCGGACCATAAAAAACTCTTTGTTGGCGATGAGGTCAAGATTTGTGGGATTGATAAAAATGGACAGATGGAGGTTACGAGTATTCGTCTTGTAAAAAATCAATAGAATAAAATTAGATGGGTGAACGATGGGGCTTGAACCCACGACCACCGGAATCACAATCCGGGGCTCTACCAACTGAGCTACGTTCACCATGCACGCCTGGCAGGAATCGAACCTGCAACCCACGGCTTAGAAGGCCGTTGCTCTGTCCAGTTGAGCTACAGGCGCAAATCTATTCGGGGAGGAGGGATTCGAACCCCCGACATCCTGCACCCAAAGCAGGCGCGCTACCAGACTGCGCTACACCCCGAACGTGTTTAAAATAACCAGTTTTTCATAAAAAAACAAGTCATTTGTATTGCGCATACTTTATTTTATGATCATAATGTTTTTTTAATTCTCATTTGCTGGACCATTGAATGCATGTTGACATCAACCCTAATGCGCTTAACATCCTTGATAAATTAAAACAAAATCAAAGCTTAAGTCAGTTTGAGCTAAACTTCATTTGTGATGAAATTGACCGTTTGGACAGCGGCCATCTGCGTGCTGCAACCAAAATAAATCAGAGCTGGGAGGTCAATACAAAAGCCAAAGCCAGTATTCTTGCTTACTTGCGCACCCAACAAGCCACATTAATCCCTGAATTCCCCGGCTGCTTTGACAAGGTCCCTTTAAAATTCCAAAACTGGTCTGCTGATGATTTTCAGCGCCATGCTATCCGCGCTGTGCCTGGCAGTGTCGTTCGAAAAGGCGCATACATCGGCAGGCACGTGGTTTTAATGCCATGCTTCATTAACATCGGTGCGCATGTGGGTGATTATACGATGATTGATGCACACGCCACAGTTGGCTCCTGCGCTCAAGTTGGTAGCCATTGCCATATTTCAGGAGGAGCAGGTATAGGCGGTGTTCTTGAACCTGAAGGCTCACTCCCCACAGTGATTGAAGACCATTGTTTCATTGGCGCACGTTCTGAGATTGCTGAGGGTGTGATTATTGGTCAAGGCAGTGTTATTGCCATGGGCGTCTACCTTTCAGCCTCCACCAAAATTTTCAACACCCAAGATCAATCCATCACTTATGGCCATATCCCAGCATATAGCGTTGTTGTCCCCGGCACATTACCCTACAAGGGTGGTCAAATTTATTGCGCCATGATTATCAAAAATGTCACTGAATCCACTCGAAAGAAAACATCAATTAATGAACTGCTTCGCTAAGTGCCTTTTAATCCTCCTGCTGCCTTCAACGCTCTGGGGTCATGTTTTATCTCATACCCTGGATCAGCACCAAGGCTTTACCACCATCAACATTGAATCTTCAGTGCCGACTCATCTAAATCCTGAGGGCATCACACTCAATGACCAACCACTGATTTCTGATTCAAATGAGCCCCTGCCAATATCGACCACCTTTAAAACTCCGCCACATGAGTCAACTCTTCGGGTTTACGCATGCCTGGATAATGGTCAATGCTTAATGCCCTACACTGCGCAGATATTTCCCAGCCAACCATCTTTAATACAAATTATTATCACCAGCTCAATTCTTGCGCTATCAACCGTATTTAACCCTTGCCTTGCTCCCCTTTGGCTCATTGTCAGTAGCCAATTTCGGGCACGCTTACTGTCAAATAGTTTCCTAATGAGCGCTGTTCTGTTACTTCATCAATCACTGCTTCAAGTCTTTGGCACACAAATCATTAGTATGGCCAGCACCTTTGGTTTAACCCATGCTGCTAATTTATTCTTACTGATCTGCATTGCCTTCATTTTATTTGAAAACAAATTCACCCCTCCCCCATTGATTAAGAATCACACCAAACTTCCTTCTTTCTTAGCGATTATTTTATCATCCAGCTGCCTTCTGCCCCTCCAAATTGGAACAATCAGTTCAAATCATCAATTTTCAATCCCATATTTGATAATTGGCGCTGTGAATTTTTTCGCCATATCCAGTATCGGGTTCTGGTGGATTGCTAAAGTCAGTCAACAAGCTTACCAAAAGGCCCTATCTTTTACGCCAAAAGCGCTGCGCTTTCTGGCATTTTTTGCTGCAATATACATGATGACCCAACAATCAACATCAGCCATCACCAACTTTACGTTCATGATCTTATCGGCCTATCTCGCTCTAAAAAGACCTCGACAAACCATCGACTTAATATTGCTTTCTTTGCTGCTTGGCACTGGACTTTATCAGCCACAAATTAAACCCACAGTCTCAAGTAGCCTTCATGATATTGAGCTGGCAAAATTATCTGACAACAACAAACTCTTCGTTACTGCTGATTGGTGCCCCAATTGTCAAAAACTAAAGTTAAAGCTTGAGCCGTCCAAAACAACAATTTTATGGCTGGACATCACCCATTTGGAAAACTGGAAAGAGCAGTGGCTGAATCATCACCGTGTGATTGCCCTACCCAGCTGTTTTATTTCAAAAGACCACCAATGGCAACCCTGCCCTAACGGCCAGAGCCCTGGTTATAATTGACTTTAAACGCTGATTGTGCGATAAAAAAATGTTTATAGCGCAAGGCAACAAATGAAACCCATCGATTTCTCAATCATTGAAGAACTCAATAATTTTCTTAATACTCACCAATTAAAACGAATCAGAATCAAAAATGCTGACACTGAAATTGAACTTGAGTCTCACTCAATCTCAAAGCCTTATGAGAATTCTACGGTAATTACCCCAGCAAACAACACACAAACATCCACTCACCCCTGCATTACCAGCCCAATGATCGGCACGGTTTACTTATCACCAAACCCAGATGCAAAACCTTTTGTTGATGTTGGACACACTGTTGAAGCTGGCCAGGTGGTTTGTATTATAGAGGCCATGAAAATGTTCACTAAAATTAAATCAGAGCATGCCGGCGTTATCAGCAAAGTTTGCATCAAAAATCAACAGGCTGTTGATTTTGGACAACGATTGTTTGAGATCATTCCACATGTTTAAACGCATCCTCATCGCCAATCGAGGCGAAATCGCTTTGCGCATTATCAGAGCCTGCAAAAAACTTAATATTGAAACTGTTGCAATCTACTCTGTTGCTGACAAAAATGCAGAACATGTTCGCATCTCTGATCATGCCATATGCATCGGTCAAGCCCCTGTTTCGGAAAGCTACCTGAATATCCCAGCCATCATAAGTGCTGCACAAATTACCAAAGCTGACGCCATCCATCCAGGCTATGGGTTTTTGGCTGAAAATGCAAAATTTGCAGAAATTTGTGAAAAATCCAATATTTGCTTTATTGGACCCAACTCAGCAAGTATCGCACTGATGGGAAACAAAATATCTGCGATTAAAGCTCTGCAAGCCTTTGACATCCTCCCTGTCCCAGGATCAAGCCAAACCAATACATTAGATCTGGCCAAATCGGAAGCCCATCGAATTGGCTATCCAGTGCTGATTAAAGCAGCATTTGCTGGCGGCGGACGAGGTATGCGAATTGTTAAAAATGCAACAGATTTTGATTTGGCATATCATGAGGCTAAAATAGAAGCCAAACACGCCTGCGATAATGAAACCATTTATATAGAAAAATATTTAAATGAGCCTCGCCACATCGAATTTCAAGTAATTAGCGATCACTATGGTCATGTAGAGCTACTGGGAGAGCGTGATTGCAGCATTCAAAGACGTTATCAAAAAATCATTGAAGAGGGGCCAGTTACCAATATCCCAATGGCTGTTATACAACCCATTCGCGAAAAATTAAAATTGGCAACCCAAAAACTTGGCTACCATGGCGTTGGAACCTATGAATTTCTCTACCAGGACAACACATTTTATTTTATTGAAATGAATACACGCCTTCAGGTAGAGCATACAGTCACTGAGGAGGCCTTTAATATTGATCTTTGTAAATGGCAAATCCTAATCGCTGCTGGCAAGCCATTTCAGATGACCACTAAGCCTCTGCGATATGCCATAGAATGTCGAATTGTTGCTGAAAACACCAAACTTGGAACCCCCAGCCCAGGAATAATCACAAAAATCAGATTACCTGGCGGCGCTAATATTCGGATCGAATCAGAGCTTTATCAAGGCATTCAGATCACTCCTTACTACGACCCTATGATCATGAAAGTCATTGCATCAGGTGACACTAGAGCTGATGCGCTCATCAATATGCGTCAAGCGCTAAATGAATTATTGATCCAGGGCATCGACACCAACATCAGTCAACTTCAGCTTGTTCTCAACCAACCCTGGTTTATCACTCAAGCCATCCATACCAATATATTAACAGCAGCAAAAGAACCCATGCATGAAATCCCAGCTTAAAACTAAATTCAAAATGGCCATGCAAAATATTAAACTCTGATCGATTCGTGCCAAGCTTAAGAAGAAACACAACCATCATCAAATGACCACTTCATGTTAGAGCCAGGACAGCATCAATCAACCGTTTTTTGTTTCTCTAATCCCATTCACCACTTTTTAACCATCAACAAATGAGTATTCTGAGAATGATTGCTGCTAAATTGTTTTTGCAAAATAATCAAGAAGCTACCGATGATGTTCAAAATAAACTGTTTAAGCCCCTGTCAAAAAATTAATGAAATACTCAAATAAAATAAGTGTTTACTTGACTTAAGCCCCGTGCTAAAATTTTTGCATATTAAAAAATGATATTTTTATGGCTACTAACCCCTTCGCATTTATTATCGCCCACACCTCTGCTTTCATGATTGCAGTATGCTGCGCTGTCAATGCCTACTACTTCCTATCCCTGAGCACTTTAGCACCTTTCATCGCCATTCCCTGTGCAATTAGCGGCTTTATTTTAAACTACTTGCTATATACCAAAGACCACGAGGACTTTGCCAAAACTCTTTCAAACTTCCTGACCGAATTTGCATCAAAACCCATTGAATTTATAATTGCCTTGCTTGCCAGCGCGCTTCAGGCCATGTTTACCTATGACATTTGGAGCAAACTGCTCCAAACTGCCCAGATACAAGCACTGCTCATCCCCAGCTATTTTCCAGCTCTTTTTTCAATCGCCTTCTTTTTTGGCACATTTATACTGTTAGGCCACGCATTAACAACAACAAGTACCGATCAAGGCGAAGAAATTTCATCATGGAAATTGATATGGAGAAAAACAACTGATTTTTTATTCAAATCGGATAGCGATTTAAAACATAAAGCAGCTGTATTCTTCGGCCTTGTTGTAACATCCGTAGCCTTGTATTCACTTTTCCTTTACACCTACCTCCCATCCACCTTAAGTGTACTGATGCAGTTTTTCCCACAATTAACAGGGCTCGCAAGGTGCTTAACGGTCTTCGCCCTGTTTTTCAGCATTATACTTTGTGAAATTCCCTTTAATTTTAAGGCAGTTGGGAGAGCATTCGGGGTCACCTACGATCAAGAACGAAAATCCATACCAAGTCTCCTAAATCCATCCACCATCGTTGTCGGTTTGATTATATTAATGAATGCAATCGGAAATGGCTTTATCGGAATTGGTGAAAGCGCACTAGGCGCATCTGGTACCCTCTTCTTGATTTGCAATCTTGTCATGTCCGCATTAATTAATCTTGATAGCAATTTAGATGGCAATAAACTCAGCTTTTCCCATCATCTGCAATCCATCAAAAACGTGCCAAACGCAGGCAGCATCATCCCGCTTACCTGGCTCATAATCGCCAGCTTATGGCTATTACCAAGTTTTTCGTTAAGCACAATGTCAATCACCATCATCACTGGAATTTTTACTTTCCTATCATTGGCTGCAAAGTACTCGTTGGAGACAGCCCCAGTTGAAAATCGGCCATCGACATTCCCAGAGGCTTCTGCCGTGACTCAACAGCAAAATCATAAAGAAAGATCAAACCAAAGTCAAAGAATGGCCTGCGCTATTTTATAGATAACATAACAGCATTAGCAGGCTATTTCTTAAATTTAATCTGGGCATATATGAAAACGCTGATCCTACACGATGGTAATGGCATATAAGCACTTAACCATTAAAGAATGTCAGCTTAAAAACACTGGCTTATTTTGTCCGTAAGAAGCTGCCTTAGACGCTTTATGTATTAAGTCCTCTTATTAATAATTCTCAGAACATATGACACTTTTGTATCATAATTAAAAAGGAGGCCACATTTGAGTTCTGGGTTTATATACTTTCCTGGCTTTAGGTCCATAGTGTCAGAAGAAATACAGGCAACCAAATGTCTTTTTGCTTCGACGTTAAAAACTAAAAGTTTACCACCATCTGAGATTGCTTGGTCCTCACAATAAGTATCATACTCAAGAGAAAACCTAGGAGATGAAAAAAAACTCGTAGAAAAATTCACAACAAAATCAGCTCTGTCCCCTGCTAAGATCTGATCTGGGAAAACAGATTCATTGACGTCAACAATTTCTTTGCTTACCAGTTTAAGACTACAGCTTGAGCCATTAACCAGAGCCCCTATACTTTTTTCTTCAGCAAAGACCGAAACAGATAATAACCCGACAAACACAAGAAAAGAAATTGATTTATTCATAAAATGATTCGCATATATTATGCAAATCTTATCAAAATCAAGCCAAATTGCAATTATTCTTTCTTAAAAATAGAGTCATTTATTTAAGACTATCAAAATCCACTGGGAACCCAAGCTAAGCAATCCTCATTTCAAAAGACCAGACAAAGTCTAACTGCACTCTTCGTACATTAATATCATAAGTTGTTTCATTGAGCGTTTTCAAAAAAACCGATGATATAAATCGGCCGCTCTTGCAATAAGGCATCAGATAAATCTTATACCAAACGAAAAGCAAACACGACAAATATAGCCATTATCGCCGCAACAATGTCATCAGCCACAATCCCAAGGCCACCGTCAAATTGCTCCGCCCATTTTACTGGGGCTGGTTTTAAAATATCAAAAACTCGAAATAAAATAAACGCAAATACCCCTGAGAATATTTGACTTGGAGCCACAATCATCAGCACCAACCACATCCCCACAACTTCATCTGAAATGACCTGCTGAGGATCAGTGACATTTAATTGATGCGCAACAATGGATGCAGCATAGATCGAATACATCACCACCATGAGCCATAAAAGAATGTGAAGAAAAAAAGGCAAAAACTGAAAAACAGCATACATCAAAACCCCGACCAAAGAACCCCAGGTTCCAGGCGCTGTCATATACCCTAAACGCAAACAAGTTGACCATTCATATTCGAATGAAATCCCTTTCATGCCCTTTCTTCCTTTCTCAATGCTTTTGATAATTTATCCAAAACAGCATTCACCATTCGCCAACCATCCTCCGAGCCATACTCTTTGGCCATTTCAACAGCCTCATTTACCACCACACGCCAGGGGACATCAGGCCGATACTCAAGCTCATAAACCCCAATTGATAAAATAATCCGATCAAGTATCATCATATCATCCAACCCGCCGTCCTCTAACATAGGCTCAACATGTTGATCAATCAATGGCTGATGCAGCAAAATCCCAGCTAAAAGTAACTGATAGTACTCCTGATCAAACCGATCATCCTGATCTTGATTTAGATTTCCACCAAACAGGTCGCAATAAATCTTCTTCATCACTGCCACTCTGGCCAAATATCGCTTCGACTGCTTTTTCATCATACCCTCTCAGTTTCAAGCTCTTCCAACACCGATCGAAATGCTTCAATGTCTTGGAATGATAGGTAAATTGAGGCAAAGCGAACATAGGCAATTGGATCCATTTTCTTTAAAGCCATCATCACCATTTGCCCAATAGACTTGGATGAAATTTCTTTATCACAATTTGATCTAATCTGATGAATAATTCTTGCCACCACAGCATCCACTTGCGACTGACTAACAGGGCGCTTCTCAAGCGCTTTCGAAAAACCCCTTCGCAATTTTTCTTCTGAGAATGGCTCTGAAAACCCTGCGCTCTTCAGCACAGAAGGTAAACTGAACGTCGGCTGCTCAAATGTCGTGAAACGTTGGGAACATGCCCCACACTCCCTTCTTCGACGCACCTGATTACTCGTGATATCCAAACGCGAATCCACAACCCGGGTATCTGCTTCTTGGCAAAATGGACACATCATAATATATTCTCCAATGGATACTTTGTTGCTAACTTCATCATGTTTGCTTTTATATCCTCAATCAGCGAGGGATCACGCAAAAGCCAACAGATATTTTCGGCTATCTCATCTGCAGCTTTTTCATCCATGCCCCGGGTTGTAATAGCACTGGTGCCGATTCGAACGCCACTGGTCATTGTCGCAGGCAGTGGATCATTAGGAATGCTGTTCTTATTTAGCGTAATATGTGCCTTCTCAAGCAAATCTTGAGCATCCTTTCCAGTCAAGCCCACTAACTGTAAATTCAGTGAAAATTGATGAATGTCTGTACCTCCACTGATCACCTCAATCCCATGCTTAATAAAACATAGCGCCATGGCTTTGGCATTTTTTATAACCTGTGCCTGATACTGTTTAAAGGCCTCAGACTGGGCCAAACGAAAACAAACGGCTTTTGCGGCAATCACATGCATTAAGGGACCACCTTGTGAACCTGGAAACACTGCCGTATTTAATTTTTTAAACAATGCCTCATCATTCGACAAGATAAGACCCGCTCTAGGACCGCGAAGTGTCTTATGTGTTGTACTGGTTACAACATGCGCATGCTGTATAGGATTTGGGTAATGTCCACTGGCAACAAGACCCGCAATATGCGCCATATCAACCATCAAATATGCACCAACTTCATCAGCAATCGCTCGAAATGCAGCCCAATCCAAAACTCTTGAATAAGCAGAAAACCCTGCAATGATACACCTAGGCCGCCATTTAAATGCAAGCTCACGCACTGCTGTCATATCAACCAAGCCTGTTACAGCATCAACACCGTAGTGATGGGCCTCATACAGCTTTCCTGAAAAATTAACTGAAAAACCATGGGTCAAATGACCACCTGCACTCAAGCCCATTGAAAGTATTCGATCGCCAGGTTTTAACAGTGCCAGATAAACTGCTGCATTGGCACTGGACCCTGAATGAGGCTGAACATTTGCAAAACGAGCGCCAAACAAAGCACAAGCACGATCAATTGCCAATTGCTCAATCTGATCCACATATTCGCAGCCACCGTAATAACGCTTGCCTGGATATCCTTCGGCATATTTATTTGTCAAAATTGAGCCTTGGACTTCTAAAACAGCTCTGGGTGCATAATTCTCAGAAGCAATCAATTCTATATGTGCAGCCTGCCTGCCTCTTTCCAGATTTAGCCAATTAAAAACCTGGGCATCAAGTTCTGATAATGTCATACTTAACTCATTCATCAGCCCCCCTTCTTTAAACAACATGCTCTAATTTTCTCATAAATTTGCCTTGGATCACAAGCACAATCAATGACCTCATCTGCCTGATCAACCACCATGCAATCAAGCCCCACAAGCCGACAAATGCGCAAAAGCATTTTCTGCACATCTTGATTGGCTGTAACACAAAACCTTAAAACCATCTGGGCACCATTTCCCGAGACTCGAATCAAAAGAAAGTTGCTTTTAACAACCCACTGGTTAAAGCCCAGTTGCTGCAAGAAACGTTTTTGACTTTGGCACAAATTCATAATGCCCACTATATCAAAAAATTCATGGAATAACAT
>Ga0194133_10003239_pt1 | contig 23461 bp, 26 predicted proteins | sample TA2KigOf40mmetaG_FD_155448 | JGI IMG/M metagenome (GOLD analysis project Ga0194133, IMG submission 155448) | Freshwater microbial communities from Lake Tanganyika, Tanzania - TA2015055 Kigoma Offshore 40m | ecosystem: Environmental > Aquatic > Freshwater > Lake | place: Tanzania: Lake...
AGTTAAACCTCAAGTGTTTCTTTTACTATTCTGTTATCACTTTCAGGACACAAATGGGCACCAACAGCCCCTTTTGTACCATCTCATCTTATAACTCGAACCATTTGACAAGTAAATGGTTTCATCTAACCTGGGAACTTTATACCTACTTGGTGAGGCTTTTATCTGTGTTAGAGTACCGATTGATGAGACAAAGAGCTTCTTCTGGTTTTTTAGGTCATTATGTCATCGGCTGTGGGGGGAAATTAACAAGACCAGTCAGCTTTTTCCACATCATTATTCATTCTGTCTTCTACACCAAACAGTTGATTTTGTGAAGTTTAAAAAAAGATTTGTTGAAAGTTTAAATACTTTGAGTTGAACCCTTTTGAAAGATGATGTTGTTAAACAAGGGGAAACTTGCCTTTTATGTCTGTAATTTTGGTGCACGATGTACCAATACAAAGATTCCATTTGTGAGTGGAAGACAGCTTTCGTCGGCAATGAACATTTTTAATAATGCTCAGAATAAGGAACAACCAGAGTTCAGAGATCCTGTGCGTCAAGTAAGTTTCTTGGACGAATTGATGACATTTGATAACTTTTCCCTTGATTCTATATTTTTCTCATTTTCCTTAGGTTCTGATTTCGCAGTCCCAAGATAAGTTAAAAAATCTGGCTTTGGAAGATTGGATTTATCGAAATCACGACTTCAAACACAAAGTAAAGATTGACAGACCAATTTTTATACTTTAATTTTTACTTTCAACTATTTGGTCCCTTCTCTTGTCTTCCAGCATCTTTTATTGTTGTGGCAAAGCTCATCAAAGTTTGATAAGTTCTGTGGCAACTCTACATTGAATCAAAAAAAGTCGAGAGATCTGGAGTCATATGCTAACAGGCAAGTGCTCGTGGTCTGGTTGTGAATGTTCAATGGATTTAATTGACTTCTTTTTATCAGGAACAACGAAAAAAGAGTGACAATTGATATAAGTTGCACTTTCATCACCAGGCTCAACAGTTCAGATATCTTCAGAAATTTCAACATTGTCTTTGCTGCAATTGAGAGAATCTCTGGAACAAATCGTCCCCTTTGTCGTGAAGTTTTGGCAAGCTCTATTGACTGCATGCTTCATGAGTCTGATAAATCATCAAATGTAACATAACTATACATAACACAAACACTGAAGAATATTGAAAATATTTCATTCAAGGTTGAATTCTCCTCGAGTCAGACCATAAGAGTTCCAGTTTCAAAGCTGTGTGAAGTAGACCCTTCGTTGACCTCTTGCAAGCTATTTGAAGCTTTGGGGTGGGAATTTCTTAGAACTTCTGCAGACGGCAGTGATCGTGGAATGAAAGTAGCAAATTGCCAGGTAAAAGCAAAAGCAGTTTGTTTATGAACAGGACGGACAATGAATGACTTGTCATCATTTAGCGAGGATTTCAGTTAGTACGTCCTGATGAAGACTGGTTTCCTGGCTTCGACAATCTTTATCACGACTTGAAGACCCACTTGTGGCTACTTGAAAAAGTATAAACATGTCTGAATACCTGAGACTTTTGAACAATTGCCACAAGCTTTGTTTTCCAGAATCAGAATGTCAAAAACCTGCCAAGCTGAATGCACTATCACAACAACACAAATTAGAGGTGCTTTTAAAGGTCCCTTAAATCAAAGAATCATGTGTTATTAAAAGAGTTTATTGATTTTAGGACTGAAAGCTTGTCATCCCTTGAATGGTTTTAAAATGTAGTCTGGAAAAGTATCTTTTCATACATTAATTTCTGTCTCAATCAGACATCAATCCAAGACAAGTTAAGTTTTAAGATTAAAATTTTCGTTGTAAATCATTTTATTAAGTAATCAAGGCTTCATATAAATTTTGAAGGACAACGTGGAGTTTTTCCTCCCAATGGGTGGGGCTTGATGGTTTGAAGTTAGGGCTTCCCAGAGAGTAGAGAAAGGCTCCGATCCGACTAAAACCAAGCATGCCCCCAAACCCAAAGAGATTTTTTTTGAGGAAAATTTTTCCTGACTCTGAGAAGGTTGACCTGACTATATTGAACCCAAGCAGCCAAAATTTTACCAGAAATGGAACAAAAAATTTGGCCATAACCCATCTCTATGAAATTCCAAAAAAATATTTTGAATGCTCAGACTAACCCTATCAAGGCTGTACCTGGTTCACAAAAATTTTGGCTAGATCTCATCTCTTACATCTTCAGTGATAATTTTATTGAAACATTTATGCCTTGTTTGTGGTCTTAACTTTACCTCAAAACTGCTGAACCAGTCCTTACCTTTCCATCTCTACCCTTAGGATTTTAATAACTAGCTGAAAATAGTGTTATTAGTGGAGTGAACTTTGTAAAATTTTCAAAAGGTTTGAGAAATTTGTTTTGAAAACCAAGAAGGTTCAACATTTTTGTTGCTGATGGCAGTGGCGTTTTTAGGGTCGAACTAATAACAAGTGACGCTCGAAAACAAAAAAAACTTTACTGCAGCCGCACGCGGACGATCCACGTAAACCAAATTTTTGCCCCATGCACGGAGCGCGAGTGGTGAGAAGTGCATGTAATTGAGAGACAGCCGCTGAGAGGGCGACATTTATTTTATATTATTATTATATTCCACATCTTTAGCGATATGGAATAAACCCAGCGATTGCTCAGTTAAAGAAATTTAACAAGTTTACAGACTTTTAGAAATTGATTCAAATTCTAAACGCTTTATTCACGATTTGTCACCAATTTATGTCTGCTGCTATCAGGTGTAGAAGATTGTCTAAGCTGTAGGTAAGAGAACTTCAATCTGTCTAGTTCAAGCCTTTGCATTTTGATCTTGAAGCTTTTAGTCTTGATTGCTCATTTTTTTAGTCATTCACCTAAAGTAGTGGAGACTAATGGTTACAAAGTAGCCATTGTCAACCCAGAAAGTTACCTACTTTCTTGAAAGAAGATTCAAGAGAGACTTGATGTCAGCCAGCAAGAGTCTTAGTAGTTTCAACATGAAATTGTCATTCATCTATGTTTTTACTGTAAGTATTTTCTATTCTGGATTAAAACAGATTGAACTATTCAATAACAAACTTTTTACTTTTTTGCAGCTTTCCTACTTATTTAATAACCCCATTGATTCCGGTGCAATTCAATTATCGTCATCTACAATTGACTCGGCTTTAAGTAAGTCTACTATGAGTTAAGAATATGCCTCAGACAAGCTATTGTCATTTGGAAGATTTTTTCCAAGTAAAATAGAGGATTTAAAGCATTTAAAAAGAATGTTGTACTCAGCATAACCTGTCTCAGGCAGTCTATTGTGTAGAATAGTGTTCCCTCTAAAAATAATAATTTCATATTATTTTTTCCTTTTCAGGTGAAAATGAGTTTGTTTTTATTAATTTTTACGCCGACTGGTGTCGGTTTAGTAACATGTTGGCACCCATTTGGGATGAAGCAGCAGATAAAATAGCTCAAGAGTTTCCCGAGCCTGGCAAAGTGTTGATTGGAAAAATTGACTGTGATCAAGAAGGTAAGGATTTGAAAGGAAACCAAAATATAAGTTGCTTAAATAAAGTGTGGAAAAATAAAAGATTGTTCTAATCAGGAGAATTGTGTATGGGATCTGAAAAAGGTATTTTTAAGTTAAATAAGAGTGATGTCGTGATGCAAAAGGTGGTTTTAGTTTTTGTTTCTAAAAGTGTAAATTTGACTCATACTATTTGCAAACACTTGTCGTTTTTAATTATTGTTCAAATACTGATGAAAAGGTCTATTTTGGTTTTGGTATCTTCAAAGAGACATGATCAATTATGATTTCACTTTTTGTCATTTTTAGGTAGCCTCGGGACTCGCTTTCACATAACAAAATATCCCACTTTAAAATATGTAAGGAACGGAATTCTTGCAAAAAGGGAATACAGAGGACAACGATCAGCAGAGGCATTCCTCAACTTTATAAAGGTTTCACATGAAAACAGTTTTTCAAATTGAGATGTCAACTTTAAGCGAAAAATTTTTTTAGGAGCAAACTGCTGACTCAGTCATCGAGTATACTGACTTGGGTAACTTGACTGCCTTGGACGACAAGAAAAGATATTTGATCGGATACTTCGAGGCAAGGGAATCAAAGCACTACCAGATATTTAGAAGAACTGCAAGTAACCTAAAAGATGATTGCACTTTCTTTGCTGGGTTTGGAGAGGTAACCAGAAATTTTGATATGCTAGACTGTAAATTTAAGAAGAAAATCTGTTTATACAATCTAAATATTTTTGTTACTTTGCTAAGGTCTCTGAGAGGATGCATCCACCTCAGCAACCAATTGTTGCATTTAGGCCCAACAAGGCAAGGTCTAATGAGGATGATGAGACATTTACAGGCAACTTGTTGAGGTTTGTCGCTTATGATGATGCTCTTCTGTGATGGGTTATCTATTTGACTTTTTTTTGCACAGTTATGACGAGTTTAGCATCTGGGCTTCAGATAAATGCACACCTCTAGTCCGCGAAATCACTTTTGAAAATGCTGAAGAGCTTACGGAAGAAGGCTTGCCATTTTTGATTTTATTCCATCACCCAGACGACAACGAGTCTATCAAGAAGTACACCGACCTTGTTTCTTCACAGTTGCTAGAGGATAAACGTATGGCAATTCCATTCAAAATAATAGGACAAATGATCATTTGTTAAATGTTTTTTTTAAAGAAAACGTCAACTTCTTGGTTGCTGATGGTATAAAATTTGCCCATCCGTTGCATCACTTGGGAAAGTCCAAGGATGATCTCCCTTTGATAGCTATAGATAGCTTTCGACACATGTATTTGTTTCCAAACTATGAGGACATGGACAAACCAGGAAAACTAAAGCAGGTACACCATTAAGCAATTATTACTGCATCTAGCCATATTTGCAATGCTGAATATTTTTGCTAGTTTGGCAGATAATTATTATTTCTATCCAAAAATCAGAAGATTGACAGAAATTCAACATGAAAATTTTTACTTCTAGTTTTTGCAAGATCTCTACTCAGGTAAACTCCATAGGGAATTTCATTACGGCCCAGATGTTCCTTCTTCGAGCGACTCCCCTGACGACGCACAAAATATCAAGGTAAATTGGCATTGATTTTAAAAGCGTTTAAATTGTAACATGCAGTTTGTTTTTTCAAGCTTGAACATGCCGGTGGTGAAAGGAAACGTTCACCTCCTCCTTCCCAATTCCAGCATTTAGGGCCTTCTAGGAATCGCTACACAATCTTACATGATGAGTTCTAGTATAAGACGTTAAATGGAGATTCTTAGGCCTAATTAGAATTTTTTTGAATCAAAATTCTCCTCCAAATTGATTGTATAGCTCTAAAGTCTCAAAGATAAAATTGTTTGTTTGATTATTAAACCCTCCTTCCCCGAATGCCTGCCCTGTTAATTACATGATCAATAATTTATGATTGAATTTTTAAAATCCTTCTTTCATTCACTCGAGTCAAAAGTGGGCTAAGCCTTTAAGTGTCCATCAGGCTTATGTTCAATCAATTCTTTTCCACAGTTCAACTATTAATAAGAGAATCCTTTGGAGTTTTCAGCAATTTCTTTAATATGTAAATTTTGAAATTCTTTGCCCTAACGTCAGAAAAAACTTTCGACCCAATGAAGAAATGTTATTCTATCTTATTTCTAGAGAATAACCTATCTTGTTCGTCTGTGATTTTCATGGTTTTTCTTTCTAGCTTGAAATAAGGTACCCTAACTCTTGTCACTACAAAAAAGGTTCGAGTTTGTCTCTGCCTGTCAGCTTTCCTTGCAAGCAAGACACCCTCACATATAATGACTAATGTATTAGAAAAGCTTCCTAAATTAAGTTGCAGCTGATGAGAATTCATTCATGCAAAATGACTTAAGTTGTTCCTTCTTTTTATTAAATAAGTGAATGAAGATGATGTTTACTGCTTGCAATCTGCTTTGTTTGCATTTTTCCTGTGTTTATTTCATTTCAAAATAAAAATTGCTTCAGGACTTATTTGCCTTCATGAAAAAATTGATATAAATATTTTTGCTTTGGTAGATCTAATCTTACCCTGGGTTGTAAATATTAAAGAAGAGTCTCTTGCTGCAGTTCTACTTAAGCAAATGAAAAGATAAATTGAATTTTATTAAATGAACAACTATTTACTGATTATTAATTTTCATTTTGTAATGCTTTTCATGGTTTATTTATCAGTATATCAAATTGGACCTCTATTCCCCAATGATCAGAAGGAAAGGATTGAGTCCCAGGAACTTTCTCTATTCCAGCTAGTCCAAAGTGGCGAGGACGAATTCTGGGTGGATTTGATCCCAACATGTACAGCCTGTCAAAGCGGCAACGGGGCTTATAACGACCAGCCATCTTTGAGAGAAAATTTCACAAATTATAAAGACAAAACTCTCGAAGGACAAAAATTTCACCTCCAAATTGGAGTTTCTAAGCATGTCCCAAGTGTACTTGCATTCCGGTCGAGATCCTGTCGCTGTCCATAGATCAACCACTCCGTTGGGCAAACCTTTTACCTGCAAGTACCAGTAATGGTCACACGGATTTTATTGATCGTACACTAAATATCAATTACCTCATTGAGTTCTTTGTCTCTCAAATTTAGATCCCCTCCAAAAATGGCCGTCACCTCAGATTGATCTTCATCAGACATGCTTCTGAAACAGAGTTTCAACTGCTTCAGACGTTCTTCAGAATGGTCCTAGGGAGAAATTGCAAAAAAATTATTTTGTTTCCCCAAAAATAGATTCTTATCAGAATATCTTTTATTCTTTACCATGGTTGATTCCAAATGTGTATTCAAAAATACTAATTTTGCTTTGCCAATGTGAGCACGGACGATTTGCAACGTTCGACCCATTCGTGTTCCAGGAAAGCTAATGATCTCGGGCTCTCCATCCTGAAATTTTCAAAATTGCCAAAGACTACTTATGAGAAAAAGAAATTTTACCATATATATTCTGCCACATCGTAGCAACAGCACAGTGAAGTAATCACAGCCAGACGTCTCATTTGTACTTAAAATACTGTAGTTTTCCAAACGATCCTCCATGAAATGCAGTAACTGTCGAGTCACCTCCTATCAAAACGAGATCTTGGAGAATGTTTTAATAAAAAGGTCAAGAAATGAACAAACTACCTGGAGAAATACCACTGTGTATTTGTTAGATTCTATTATTTTACAGACCTCCTAGAGTAATGAAAGTATATTTAGAAAAGGGACATTCCATTCATGGTCAAAATATACACTTACAGCTATCCTGGCATTGGAATTTTTCTCATCAAGTCCATCAATGTTCCATGACAGAAGACTGAACGAATCAGGTGCTTTGGTGGTACTACAGAGGCCACTTGGTGTTGAGGACTAAAATAGACATTTTCAATGAAGTGGAAAGTTATGTAGAAAAATAGTTACAAAACACTTACCAAACTTTCGGGATTAGTTGCATCACCAATTCGACTTTGTTCCCCCGAATGTTGAGCAAAGTAAGCTTCAAGAGCAGGTCCAACCAGCCAGTTGTGATCTTGGAGAAAAAACATTGCCAAAGCCTCATCAGTTTTCGTGACAGATACAAACTCATCAATCGCATTTTGACACTGAGCTGACGACAAACTTTTATCTCCTGCCTCATCCTCAGACATTTTTAGGCTTAATTTTTCATAATCCAATGCGTATTTTGGTTTATATTTTCCCTGATTTTGGATATTCACAAGTTTTACGAAAATGATGATTTTTTTGCCGCGTGCATGATAAAAACGTGCGCGCAAAATTGACATGATTTTTGGTGCCCCAAAATTAAAAACCAGTCAAAGAACATCTTTTTTTGCCTAAATTACTCAAATTAAAAACCTAATCTTAATTAGAATCTATTTTTTTCTCATTTTGATAAGCTTTTATTTGTAAAAAAAGAGTCAAGTCATGCAATTTTTACGCTGATGGCAAGAAACAATTTTAGGTTTCTTTGTTCTCGTGACGTGGGATAAATAACATTTGAAAACAAAAATAAACAAAGTTGAAAATCGACATTTGAGTTTGAATTAGGTAATGAAAATTTTGAAAACTAAAGTTGTTTAGAAGTGAAAATGTCCGTTTTTCCACGATTATTTGAGTCCTTCACCAAGTCATCTTTGCTTCTTAGACAGAGTAAAAAGTTTTCATCAACAGTTGTAGCATCATCAGCAGGTAATAAATTCCATTATGCAATTTCAATCAGACAATTTACCTTTCCATATTTCAGCTAAAAATACTCCAAGCAACTTTAAGAGGGAGTTAAAAGCAAAGCAAATAGCAAACGATGTAAGTTGTTTTCTTAACCTACATATTTTAAAGTTATACTCAATTATGTACGAGGTATGTACTGCGATATCGTATGGCTAAACCCAACACTGGGCCACATGAAGTTAAACAAAGTCCACTACTCAGCCTTACGTATCATAATGGAAGACTGGAAAAGGACCATACATAAAAAGGATCTGAATAAGCTTACACAGAGACTTCCCCCAATTGCGTGGGCTCACTTCAGTGCATGCTCATTTACCATTAAATTATGTAGATCACAGTCACCCACTAATCTCTGGACGGATCTACAAGAACAACTTTATCACAATGTGAGGCACCTCAACCCAACGGTCACTGAAAAGTCCAAAAGAAAAATAGGAAGGAAAATTATTCAAAATTGGATTGGTCCAGACATGAGAAAATTGACCTTTAAATGGTTCAGTGAACTATCTCTAAGTGACCACACCATAAGAACTAATTTAAAAAAGCTATTTAATAGTGAAAATTTTATTCCTTGACGAGGTCTTGTTTTATTTGTCTATATTATTTTAACAAAAAGTATTTTAGTAGTAACAATATATGAGGATCTTGAAAAGCTTATGTGTAAATTGATTTTTAATTTTCACGTAATGTGGATTAGCCATTATTGAATAAATAAATAATAGGTGATGCATCTAAATTTTGATAGCTTGTAAAAAGGTTGATTCTTTTTTCATCTTTTTCAGAATCCTTTTGAGTCTTACACTCTGAAACCAGAGGCCGGTGAAGGTAATTATTTTTCTGATAATTTCCTTCAAAAGAATGAGATTGATGAGAGCATTTTTTCCCTCAAACATCTTCTTATTGTTGGGGATCGCTTCTAGTTAATTTAAGCAACATTAAAACTCTTTTAGGGCTTTATGAAAATCTACCAGTTCTAGTTCCTTCGGTAAATTCAAGTCGAATTGTTGGATGTTGTTGTGAAGACGACTTCGAAGGCATAGTTTGGTAATTTATAGAAAAAATTCCAATATATTTGTTTTTATACGCGGACAGAAAGACTTTTCTAAACCCTTTTATGCATCAATGAAGGTCAGGAGGCCATTTTATTAGGTGCATTACAAGCCTTTTTCGACTGGGAATCGGGGCTTTTTGATGTTTTATTTACCAACCTGGGGTCAAAAGTTGGTGCCCGGGATTGAACCACTGAAAGTTCAATATTAGGCTATGGTGTCCCCCTAATGAATAACTTCTTTTTACTGAACAATTTTTGTTTAAACATTTTATTGAAAGCCCTTGTTTTTCATTTCAGGTTTGAGCTTAAAAAAGGTTCCACACAACGCTGCGACTGTGGTTTTTATTTTAAACTGATTGATTATGATCCTATGGATCCAAATGTTCTGTAAGTTTTTCATGAAAGTGGTTTTTTAATATTCCTAATTTCGTTTTATTTTTCAGTCCAACCTTTGGCAAGGGCTTTGGATCTGGAATGTCAAGATATTACTAACTCTTTAATATAGCCTTTTTGAAAGTAATAACGTGCTTTATGATCACACCTGATGGTTTAAGTTGCTAAAAAATAAATCAATTTTATGCCATGGTTGGCAGGTTTTTTCTTTGACTCTAAATTGAGAGAGGATCACTAGAGGTCCATGGATCCAGTGGGCTCTTCAAGCCTTCCTGATTTTTTATTGAGGTGGATTCGGGCCAAGAATTCGTCGGTCTGGGTCAGAAAAATTTCCTCCAATAATGCCTACATTTTTTAATTTTTATCCTGTCGGGGTCAAAAAATTTCTTGTTTATTGTAGGTTCGAAATTAACTGCAGTGGGTTATCCAGATATTAGAAATTATGAGTAATTGAGTAACCCGCCCCTCCTGCCTCCCTGTGTTGGTGCACACAGAAAGTTGGCTACCCCTGTGCACGGACTACGAATGATGGGGTGGTTAAACAGGATTTAACTTGTTACGTTTGGAGTACCTTCATTTATTTATTAGTTGGACTGGTCAGAGTTATAGACTGCTTGACGCCTATTTCGTCATAAATAGTTGAGGGTTCACTGATGAAATGGAAGGACTTCGATACGGGCAGGAGGTAAGATTTAATTAAAGATAAATTTATAAATGAGACTTGATTCAAAAATATTTAGGAGATGTTCAATACTCGACCAGAAAGGATGTTTTCTGACATCCGCCCTAATGAAATCTTTCGGTTATCATCAGAAATCCCGAATTTCTTGTTCGGGTCATCAGGGGTTAGCCCGATTTGGAGCACAGGGTAATTCATTATTGCAAGAAAGTAAGTTGTTGTAGAGATCTCTTTGTTTTCTTTTCAGGTCTCAGTTCAGCCTGCCCATGACTGCAAGGTCTTCTCCTTTTGAGCCAAGGTTCAGCACCGAGATCAATGACCTTCCAGGCCCTAGACAGAGGGGTATGCCACAAATAACAAGTTCGAACCGTCAGGGAGTGAGATTCACTTTTTGTGTCTTCTGCAAGAAAAATGGTGAAGACGAAAGGTAAGAGGCACTGCACTAACCCTGGGGTTTTTTCCCTCAGCCCTAACAGCAAGATTTTTTCTCCTGATTCAGATTTTACCTTTCCCACACTTTGAAGAATGATGATGGCCGGATTACCTGTCCAATCCTATATGAATACACAGTTAAGGAAATAATGCATTAGGGGTTAGTTTGAAAAGCAATAGGAATTTTTCTTGCAGTGCCCTACCTGTGGAGCCAGCGGCCCTGTGGCCCACACCCTCAAGCATTGTCCAAGAACAAAGTATGTTGAACCTGTGGAGCAGAGCTTCATGTGAATCCCTTCCACCTTTTAGACACAAAGCTTAGATCTTTCACATTGTCTGCTCTTTCAGAAAGCCCCACCCCAGCAGGCCGTGTCTTTGCTGCAACTGCAGGAAGGCCAGAGGAAAATCTGCTCTTCTAGGACCCATCGGCACTCGAAATTGGACTTCGTCCCAGTTAATTGCTGATTAGGGCTAATTTTAATACCTTTGGGTAAAAATTTCCTATATTTCAGGTAGTTTCATCAACGAATAGCTTTGTAGAATATTGATATGGTTCGTAAATCAAACTGAATCATCAAGAATGCAGATCTTTATAAAATCCAACAACTATTTTTCAATTTGTTTCGTTAATTATCGAGAATCGAGAATGTCAATTTTTTAGAATTAAAAAAAAATTTCAATCAAAGTTTAGAATTGAAAATCGTGCAAAATTTAAATAAATATTCTGTAATCAATTTTCTATCTTTTTTAACACAATGGTGAGAAGAAAACTACCCTAAATTTCAGTTTTCAGTTAGGTAATTCTATAACTTTGCCAGGCAAAAACACTTATCTTCCTCAAAATGAGTTTGATTTATTGCAAGAATTCTCTAAGTTGTATTGGTATGGAATTCAGAATTGAATGGATTCGTGCAACAACCTATCCGAATCTTTATTGGATCAACCATCTTCGAGCTTAGATTGTTTTATTAAGGGGATGATTGAAGCTATTCCAGTAGATTTCAAAAGGAAAGGATGCTCCAGAAGTTTTTCAGCTGAACTTCGAGCAGACGGGTCGATCTTAAATAAAATGTAAAAAATTTCATAAAAGGTCCCAAGATACACGAACAGTTGTACTTCACAACCTGAAGACAGCTTGAAATAAATTCATTTAAGTCTGAAGACAATCTTGAACGAGATTTGATGATCGGTTCAGTCATTTTTGCAATGAGGAATAAGGCTCGACTGGGATTTTCATCCAAAAAGGGGGGCTTTTTCTCAACCATCTCAATAACCATGATTCCAAAGGACCAAATGTCTGCACTTTTTCCTTTCCAACAAAAAAAAGCTATTAGCTGCTTTCTTTTAACTTTGAACTAAAAGAAACTCCCTTTTCGTTACCATAAGGCTTGTGATTTACAACTTCAGGTGCCATCCAACAATTTGTTCCGGCCATTGTAGTTCGATTTTTGCCACCCTGGAAATCATTACAAGAAAAAGTAAAAATAAAACCTGAATAGAAGACACCAAAATTGTGTTACCTGAATATTAGCACAAAATCCAAAGTCAGCAATTTTAACCTGTCCATCATTGCCTAATAACACATTATCAGACTTAATATCTCGATGAATAATCCCAAGGCTATGGAGGTAGGATAATCCAGACAAGAACTGGAAAAAATTTAAAAGATCTGTGGATGTTTTAAAACGAAACTTTCTCAATTCATCTTTATGTACCTCTTTTGAAACTGCTGCAATCTGTCCATCTTTCATGTTTATTGAATCACATGTAACAACAGATGTTAAATCCCCACCAGGTAAGTATTCCATAACAACGTACAACTTCCTTGATGGCAAAAAGGACTCAATGAAGTTTACAAGGTTTTCATGCTGGATGTACTTCAGCACCTGAAAGGTCAATGACTCTCTAGAACAAAACATCAAAAATCATGCATTGGATTGGATCCGTTTAATCAAACTACCAATTTATTGCATCTGTTTTCTCATGTTTATTGATCTGTCTTAAATGTATATAAATCTGCCTAAGGATCCTTTCCATACGAAATGGATCAGACCAGTTTGAAAATAAAACCTGTAACTCCATTTGAATCATTTCAACCGCAGGCTGCTTCCCTAGGTCTATAACTTTTATTGCCACGTCTTCATTTGTCCTTTTTGATCTGTAGAGACTTACTTCACCACCTGCACCTTTACCAAGATGGTGTTTTTTCTACATCAAAAAAGAATGTTTTAGCTTCTCTCTCACTGATTTATATAGTTTGCTTTGTAGTACCTCATAAAAGTGAATGGGCTCTCCTTTGGAACAAATTTCCTTAATAGCTCGTATTTTTTCCGCTGGAGTTTGAGATCCATCTACTTTGACCTTGTCAAGAACTTTTCTTTGAGTCATCTAAAATTTAGATGAATACCTTTTGTTAAGTCATAATTATTGGAAATCACAAGATTATCTCAAACCGAATCTCCTTTGGTCATTTTAGGCTCTTCTTTTCGTAGATTATTTGGGTTTTCTAAGAAAGGCGATAATTAATGAAAATATTTTGCTTGAATGTTTCCCATCTACCTGGCAAACTTTCCATGTCCAACTTGATGAAAACTTTTTTAGCATGTACTCGAACCTCTCCTGTGTCACTGTCATGCCAATATAGAACTCTAGCAGCTATCTCAGCATTTTTAGGGTCAGACTTTTCATCGGGTGTCATCATAAGATCGATCAGCTTCTCCTAGGTAAATAAAATAAAAAATATTCAAATATTTAATTATCTTTTTTTGTTGCATAAATTTACCTTCAAATCTGGAGGTAGACCGATCATTTCACCCCCAGGAAGCTTTTCCACATGAATTTCCCTATGAATTTGGGTTGGAGGTCCAATCTGAACCTCCCTAGATTGCCCCAAAATCATGTCGAACAAATTTTTCAACCCGGCCATTTTGGCCAACAAGTTACAAAAGAATGTGTCTGTTTTTGACTTCCTCTTCTCCCTTCACAATCAATACAGGATGCTGTCAGATAGGCAGTATATATCAAAAAAAGGTTCATCTTGTGAAGAAGAAGACTTCTCAAAAGAGAAATATTGGCCAGGATAAATAGATGCAATATTTTTGGGAAACTATCTATTCATGAAAATATCACCACAAATAATTTGCAAGGGCTTTAGCAGCAAAAAAGTTTTTCCATTTTTTCAAATGTCAGGAATGACAGCTCCAACTGCCTCATCTGTTTCCATCCCAATTTCCTCCATTAATACCTTCTTTGACTTTGGATAGTTTTCGAGAATGGCATCGAGGACGTTTAAACACATTCGCTTTCGTTTCCTCCATTCCTTAAGTAAAAATAAAGCTTTCTTTATTGGTGAAATGCTCACAAAACATACAAAAAAAGGCTTACTATAACAGATATTTCATGCTGCTTTTCCACCTTCAGCTTATCTTCCTTCGATACAGCATTTCCCTGAGATTTAATGCCTTTTAGGCGCTGCTCCAAGTTTGAGATTTCTTCTTGAACTTTTGATTGCTCAGCTTTGGCCTGGCAAAGGATTTCAGATCAAAATTCTTGATGAAATCAACATCAATTTTTTACCTGCTCAGTTGTCAGCTGAGAAGATAAGGATTTAAGAGAATTCTCCTTGGATCGAAGCTGATCAGATAACAATTTCACTTGCTCTTGCAAACTAGAAACCTGCTGGTCCAAGGCGATCAATTCATTTGGACTTGCAGTGGGCATGTCAGACTAAATTTGAAAATGCTTAAACGACCCTGAATGTAGGAGAATCAGTCGAAAACTCCAACCTGGTTTACAACATAGGCCTTTTGCTTTCCATTGACCTACATAATTTGAAAATTTTTCTTTCAAGATTTTCCCTTTAAGGTTAAATGAAACAGGAGAAAAAACCTTTTCAATAATTTTTCCGTCGCAGACGAGAAGATCTATGCCTTTCTGAATGGCTGCTTTTCCATGCTCCTTGTGTAAGTTAAGCATGATGTCATTAACAGAATAGGGCCTATTCTGGTCTCTTAGGTATTTGAAAACTGCAGACTTTGCATCACTCGACATGGCTTCTGTGGATCTGCAGTTTAGGTATGAAATTTGGTTAGGTTAAAGGAATGGATATAAGGTAAATTTGTTTTGTTAAATTACCTTTCCCAAATCTGGACGAGAAAATAGGTTTTTTTTCCTACAAATTAAAAAATGTAGAAAAATTAAAGATTGAAATAATTTTGTAACAAATAACTTGGTTTATTTTTTGTTCTCCACTGCTTACTTAAACACTGAGAATTGTCGATAAAGCTAGAATGTTGACAACAAGTGAATTAATTAATAAATGGAAAAGATTTTTTTTATAAAACCATCAGAATTGGCTGGAAGAAGCTGGTTTGACTAAATAAGAGCTTCACTGGGTTTCAATAGAATTTCGACAAAGGCTTAACGATAAAAGGATTTGACAAAAAAGTATAAAAGATTTGACATATACAAAATATGATTTTTGAAAAATAGTTTCTCTTTGAGTAGGGGCAACTAGATCTTGCATCAAATAAGGTTTTCAACACCTTTGGGTTTGATTTAAATCTTGGAGTTCGATAAATCACAAAGAAAACTCAACAGTTGTCCATTTCAAATTTAACATTCAGATTTCTAATGGATTAAAGAATCTTGGGAAGACGATTTGTCGAAGATGAATTGGTTAAATGGTTTCTCTTTTCTCATGAAAATAGATTTCAATCACATTATATAGACAAGTTGATTCGCCATGCTTTGATTGTTAATAAAAAAAACTCGTATGACTGTTTGAGGTGTCAAAAATCGAGCTACTTTTTCACTTTTCAAAATTGAAAAGAACATTTTTGAATAGACACTTGTTTATCTGAGTATAGTAACTATACAATACAAATGTTGTGATCTGATGATTCATCTGGGAAATTTTCTTAAAAAATAGGTGAAATATTTTAGATGAGTTTCAGTTTTAAAAAATGCCATCAGAGTGGTTCAAAGTATTTAGAATTTTAAATTTGGCGGTAAAAGAATTCACAGAATTTGGGGAACAAATTTTGGTTTATATCACATGATTCAATAATTTTCAATTGGTTCTCAATACATGACAAATTGGTTTCGAGGGTGAATTTTCGTTGTACTGTAAGTAACTTGTGGTCCAAAGGTGAAGATTGAAAATAACTTCTAGGTAACTTCAGGGCTAAATACCAAAATACGTTTGAAGAATAGGTGGGGGTCAGAGCTTTTTCAAACTCAGAGATTTAGACAGGAGTTTCATATTCTGAGATTTGTCCTCCATCAGACATAAGTTTGTCTGTCTGTAGATCTTCCTGCATGTGCAAAAACTGATTTGAAATCGAGGGAAACTTTTTTGTAAGCAAAAAAATTATTTCACCTGGCTTCGCAGATACTCTGAGAGGTCATGATCTTCTGCCATAACAGCCATTTGCCTGGGCGTGAGACCCGCATGGTCTTCTATGAGAAGGCTGGCACCAGCTGCTACCAACATACAGCAGATTGTTCTGTGAAAATGAGGAAAAAAATGCTGTAGGTAATTCAATTTGGTAGAGTAAAAGATCTGACTTAGTGGGAAGACCCAAAAATCAAAATCACCTTCTTTTGTAAGCAGCAGCTTTGTGGAGAGCTGTCTGGCCTTTCTCATTGTCAACCATGTCCAAGATGCAAACTGGGGCTTGATTTATTAAAAACTTGACAATTTCTTTGTGTCCAAACCTAAAGATATTGAAAACCATGCAGACTTTCCAAAGAAAACAAATTTTTTTCAAGGACAAATTTGATGGTTCAAACCTTGCCCCAAAGTGTAGAGCTGTTTTGCCAGTTTCGTCCACGGAAAGCAAGGAATAACCCTCTCGATGAAGTTCTGTCAACATTCGAATATCCCCAAGTCGTGCTGCCTTCAAAATTCCCTCAGTGGTTTTTTCAAGGATCTTTGGAGAAACACAATAACATTTTGCTTTGAAAATTAGTTTTGAAACTGACTTGATTATTAAAATGTTACCTGTTTGATGTGGAGACTTTGCTTACTTTTTTCAGCTGGAACCGATGGTGAATTTGACGGGCTTGGATCTTTGACAACTTTGGGGCTGTTTGGGGATAGCTGCAAAACTTCATCATTACCTGAAAGACATCCAGGAAATAGTATTGAGAACTTTAAAATTTACAACCTCAAGAGCTTATAAAGTTACCTTTGTTGAGCATAAATATCGGAGAGTCACTGACGCAAACCTTGTCAGACGAACCATCACTTTCATAATCTTGCCCGTTGTGATCTTTTAAGCCGAATCGATTTAAGTCTTGCAACAAATCTGCCTCGTCATCTTCATCTACTAAATCTTCAATTTCTTCATCCAAAACGTACAACTCATTGTCATCGCAGATGTCAAGAACAAAATGAAGATGCTCTTGAGCTCGATCAATCCTAAAAAATCTTAGAGCTGTGACAGAATCTAGGAAACACCAGGAGGATTTTTTCGAACTCGCAGAAGTTTTGGCCTCTGAAAAAATGTGACTCCTCTCCTAGAAAAAAAATGTCAGGTCAAAAAGACGACCCTAAATACTGAAGCTCAATGAGTACCTTAAGAACTTCAATAAGGGACCGAATTTGTTCAAGATCAGCTGAATTCGAAGCAATTATTTCTCCACACAGAAGGGCAACATTTTTGAGCATGTCCTTCTATAAAAAATAATAGTCAGCTTTGAGCAAAAAAAATTCCCAGAATCTCATTACAATACCTGATGATGATATCTCTCATATTGAACCATGGTAATCTTAAAAACCTTTAGATTTAAGTTAATAGGTTCTTCTTCTTCCGTCAACTTCGTCTTGAGATATTTCTTACTCTTTGCCAACATAGTTACCTAGAATGTTTATGCCTCAAATTATTTCATAGACTTTAAAAATTTGAACAATCAACTAACTTGATTCAAGAAGCTAAGTTGAATCGTGGAGGGATTGAGCCTGCTTGCTTCCCCGTCAACTTGCATGGGGATCGTTTTTGATGTCACAATCTTTGCAGACTTGCATTGCCCCAAATAAGTACCATGACCACCAGCCTAATTTTTTTTGGTTATTATTTAAATTAATCAATAAGATCTTATTTCATCATTTACTTGAAGTAATGGAAGTTGATAAGTTGTAAGTCCTATAACTTCGATTTGGCCATCATCTATTCTTTGCTCTCCCCATGCTTTGTTCCACGGATGGGTTCCTAAATAGAAAAAATAAGGTTGAATTGAAAGATGTTTATTTGAGTCCATTTTTTCTACAATTCACACAAATTTTTCAAGTCTTGCCTGAGCCAAAGCTGGGTATGTTTGCAAACAAAACAGAGTGCACTCGATGTTCTTTCAATTTTTGGGTGATATCTTTCCCATCACATTCAATGGTCACAAAATCTGAAAGGTCTTTCCACTTTCGAAGCAAAAGGTCTTTTCCCCCTGCCTTCAATTTGAATTGAGAGAAATCTTTAAAAAATTTGTTTGCTTGATAATTTTTAGTTTTTTACCTGGCCATAAAACATCTTGTTTCTAATTCTCGAATTAAATTTTGATGGATTCGCTTCACGAGCCTCATGAAACTGAATAAAATAAAACCTTTTTAGTTTAAGTGTCTGCAAATAATCACTTGATAAAATTGAACTTCATTTTGTTTGTACCTGAAGAGCTATTTGGGCATCAACTCCAAGGGAGAAGTAATTGTTGACTACATTTAAAGGTAAAGTGTCCTCTCCTCGATCATCGCACCCTGTTGCATCGCAGTTCTTGGTAACAGCTAGTCTCCAGCGATCCATTTGGACTGTTTCAGCTTGTTGTACATCAGATAGTATTTTTGAAATGGGCTCATCAATGTAGGCTCCTCCCCAACCTTTCGAGAAAAGTTTGTAAACTTTTTTTGGCATTCAATTATTCTCTTGAGAAATTACCCAATGCTCGGCTTAAGTCGTTGCCAGTCCCGAGTGGTAAAACTGCTACAGCAGGGGGTGGGTCAAAGGGAATTTTGTCCAAAACTGAGAGCAGCCAGCCAACAGTGCCATCCCCACCACAAGCCAAGAGTCGTACATTTGGAACTTTTTTGAAAAGTTCTATAGCAAGCTGAGGGCCTCCATCGGTGAGATCAAAGACCTGAGGTCAGTTATTATTATGAAATGGAAGATTAAACACAAGTTGTTTTGAATGAACCTGTCTTGGATTTAGAAGCCATTGAAACTTTTGCATAAGCTTTGCTCCCTGATTGCCTCCTGATTTTGGATTGAGGAAAACTAAAATAGGACTTATATTTGGACTAGGGATAGGTTTTAAGCAAAATGGCCTCTCTTTATCAAGCTGGCTGGTCTCAACATCTAGATGCTCAGCTTCATCAATTCTTTTTATTCCTTTCTTTTTCTTTTTGTTTGGAGATGTTTTCAGACTGGACTTAAAGCTTCCTTTCCTTGGCACTTTCACAATCCATGAGGGGGGCACCATAACCTAAAACAAAAAAAGATATTTGTCAATCAGATTAACAGCTCATCTCTGTGTCTTTATGATAATTGAAAATGCACACAATCAATATCAGTTGTTTTTCAGACCTTGCCACCCCGCGCAGCTGTTTGGGGTGGCTGGGCTATATTTGTCGAATGGGGTTTCAAAAGTTGTACCCTACCTTTGAGTGCACTCCTAAATCACAATGGTCATCACTTTGCAAAGCCTTGATGCAGGTATCCTTGTGGTGATATGAGTATTTACACCTGAAATAGACATGAAATGGATGATTAATAAAATAAAATTTGGCTCTTCTTTCTAGCCTGTGAAAACATGTAATTTTGTTTGTCCAACACTTGACGTTTTTGTTTTGAACACAATAAATTTTTACCAAGAGCAGCAAAGTCCAATAGTTCCAGAATTTCCCAATAGTTTTGACTGAAATGTTTTACTGCAGTGTTTGCACTTTCCCTGAAAAATGTTTACATCAGATTCAATTTTCTTTTTTTCTAATAAATATAATTAAAAATTTTTGGTGATATAAAAGCACTAAAAATGTACCTTCAGGTTTTTCCTTTTGACCCAATGGTGCTGAATGGTGGTTTGCTCTCTGTATTTTCGGATGCTTTCCCTGAATGATTGTCTACAGTAGAATGTTGAATTGAGAGGCACTGCACACACCTCATGACAGTTTATACGACATGCAACACACTTCACCCTGGGACCTGAAAGGACAAAAATTAAAAACTGGAGTTTCAAAATAATGAAGTGTTTTGGGATTCTACTCTTGGCTGGATACCTGAGCCTTTGCAATCTGAATAGTAGCAAGATTCCCCAGATGAGGAGGGAATAAAGATATGTGACAATGAAGAAGCTTTTGACGTCCAGTCTGCTCCTGGGCCACGGCAATTGGTTGACATTCTACCACGAGTGGAGCCTCCATTATCTTCACCTGGGACTGGCAAATGATTACTCCCTAAAATAAGTAACTTCATCAAGCAGTGCAAATATTCTTCAAAAGAAGACATAATATGGTGGGTAAGATTTGTGGTCTGTGTTCTGTTGGGTCTGGCCAGGTTGGTTCATTTAAAATTTGACTTGGGTCACACTGGGCTAGGTTAGTATTTAAGTCAAAACTTAAAAGAAAACTATCCTTTCTGTAAATTGTTACTCTAAATGCAGAAGCAGATTTTTTAGCAACAAAAATTTGAACTTGAATGTTTGAGAATGTAAACAATCTTTATGAAGTTCATTTTTTTCACAATTCTTCCTTAGATTATAACTTAAAAACCTGGTAGGCGGGTATTTTTTGTGCGGGGAAAAATACCTAACCCTCCTGAGCGACTTAAAATATGTTCAATTAATTGATTCGATTGCACTACAAACAACAAAGAGCTGTTTTCTGCTAAAATACTCAACGTGGGGGCGGGGGTTTCCTAGCTAAATTCACCACATAACTTTGAACTTAAATATCTTAGCTTCTAGACAAGATATAAAAAATCTGGTTTATAAATTTTGAGCCACCAATATGATGATTATTCCTGCCAAATTTCAGCCCTCTAGCTCCACCGGTATGGGCGGAATAGCTAAATTTACTACATAACTTTGGACTTGAATATCTCTGCTTCTAGACAAGATACCAAAAATATGGTAGATAAATTTTGAGCCACCAATATGATGATTGTTCCTGCCTAATTTCAGCCCTCTAGCTCCACCGGTATGGGCGGTAAAAGAGGTAACAGACAGACAGGTGACGTCACCCCCATTTTCCCATGATTTCTATACAAAAAAAAGAACGCTTTGCTGGGGAGGCATTATAGACACATTATTTTAGTATTTTGGGTATGTTTTGAATGCAAGCCAACACATTTAGTGTAAATCTTGATATTAAAATACATTTGCTGTACAACTCAGGACTTTAAAGAGTTCAAATGCGAGAACCTTGGTGAAATTTTATTAAGTTCAAGCTTTCAGGACTAAAAAACTTGCCTCAGGAAAGTCAAGACTTACAAATAAAACAAAGATTGTTTAGTTTGAACCTATGTTTTTTACTTTATTTGATCCATATACCAAAAAAATCCTAACTCTGCCAGCTACTGCAAGGTGCAGCCAATCAAACTTGGTAAACTTGATCTGGGTCAAAAACAGCCTTCCCAAGTGTGATCTGGCTTCCTTATGACACTCACATGTTACTAAACTTCAAAGTGGTTACAATAAGCCTAGATCAAAACAACTTCTTTTATGACCTATAGACTATATTGAGAGTTGTTGGTCTCTGATCATGAAACAATTTTAGATGACAACAACCATTTAAATGTGGGGAAGTTTGATTGGGGGTTTAGGCAGACCTACCTTCAGATGATCTCCTTGTTGCCGAATCAGGTGCATCTCTAGGTGACCCAGTAACTGGTTGTGAACATCGACGAATTGGACTCGACGTTGATCTGCATTCGTGATCAGGGTGCAATCCAAAAGAATCTTCTGTAGAGTCGGGCTCGGGCGTTATACCTGAAAACCAAGTGAAATTTGTCTTTTTTGATCACTTGGAGAGACTTTTCTTCAAACTTTGTGACGAAGTTTTGGCTGTTGCCTTTCTGCAACTAGAACTCAAGTGAGAAATCTGAGCTTGCAGGTGTCAGGGTCTCCGGATCACCACTTGTTGAAGAAGAGTCCCAACGCCATTTTAACTGACTGCTGATAGCAAAACCCAGAATATAGTCGGGCAACTTTTCCCTCACAAGTTTCTTATGAGGGGGGGTTGGCAGAAAGGAAAAAAAGTTAAACTTTTCTGGACAAACAAAATAGAGCATGACCATTTTGGTCAAACTCTTGTTGTCCTTTAATGGGTGAGGACTTCTTACACTTTCATGTGATTTCATTTTGGAAATGTGCTTGTCGACCATCAATTCTAATATTTCTCAATTCATCACAATCACACTTTTCTCCCCCCTTTCGAGATGAGAATAAAAAAACTAAGTGATGGATCATTCAATGAACAGCAGAAGTCACTCACCTTCAATGCCGTCATCAGAGGGTGATTCTGGCACCAGGCTAGAGGTTCCAGCCGGTGCTGACAACATGCCTAGCGTCAAAAGGCTTCACTTTCATACAGTGGAGTTGGAAGTTCCATGCCTGGAAACCTAAATAATGAAATAGAATCAATTTGAGAATTAGAAATAAACAGACGAACTCTCAAAAGAATTGATTGATTTCTCAAGTATAAAAATTGCAAAATATCTGATGAAAAAAAGACTTTTGGAGTTCCCTCGAGCACACAAAAAGTCTTTTTTTAACATGAGCTGAAAGGTAAAAAAAGACTAACTTGAATGACAAAGAATTTGTTAAAAAGTCAGAGTGTTCAACAAATTATTGCTTTCTGACCCTGAGCTTCAGATAAAGCTGGTGTGAGCATTCTGAGGAAACCCAGAGATGACCCTCCCAATCCCCCCACCCCCACCCTACCCTGCTCTACAAATCCCCTGCAAAACACAATGCAAGTAAACCAAGCTACTGCCATAAACCTCCTTGACCCTAACTGCCACTACCCCCACAGGGGGTGAATGTGTTTGGCATCTTTCATCCACTCACCCCCCAAGGGGGTATGGGTATGGCTGGCCAAAGGCCGGCTCTGCCATAGTAAACCTCCATCCCACTTACCCTGAAGGGGTGAGTGCGCTTGATTTCCTTTAATCAACTCACCCCGAAGGGGGGACTGTGTATCAACCTTTGTTTGGCAGTTTTTGAAGGGACTTGTGCGTCATTTGCAATGAACTACATGTAAATAAGTGGGGAAAGAAAGAAACCTAAATGTGCATATACACGTCCATTTTTTTCTGGAGGTATTTACAGATTCTGTGACTGTTGACATTTTTTTCCGGACAGTTTACATGTTTTTTCACACAGCCTCTACAGATTTTTTTCTGTGAAGAGTGCGCACATTTGCTTTGATTTTTAGTTGCGCGACTTGATATCAAAACAAATTTGGAGAAAATCAACCAATCAGGGAGCCACTATTCAAAATCAAAACAAATTGTCAAGTCGGCCACAACTAAAAATCAAAGCAAATGTGCACGCTCTTGTCTTCTTCTATCTTCTATATATATAAAAGTGACTGTATGTATGTACCTATGAACCCTTTTCACCCCCAAACCGCCGGACCAATCTCCACCAAATTTTGCACAGACCTCCCCACCAACTCAGGGAAG
>Ga0194133_10003242_pt1 | contig 23441 bp, 26 predicted proteins | sample TA2KigOf40mmetaG_FD_155448 | JGI IMG/M metagenome (GOLD analysis project Ga0194133, IMG submission 155448) | Freshwater microbial communities from Lake Tanganyika, Tanzania - TA2015055 Kigoma Offshore 40m | ecosystem: Environmental > Aquatic > Freshwater > Lake | place: Tanzania: Lake...
GCTTCACGGCGACGCTTCAGACCAGCCTCGAAACTGCTGCCAGGGTTGCGGTAGAGCAGCAGTGCAGCGGGCACCTCAGACCATTTGCGGTCGCGCAGCTTGGCGGTGATCGTTTCAAAATCCTTGGCGCCATAGAAACCCGAGCCGAGGTTGTAGGCAAACGACACCAGCGCACACTTCTGGTGGTCTTCCATCTGCTGCCAGTGCGGCACGGTGGTGCGCAGCTTCTCAGCGATGCGATCGACCTCCTGCCGTAGGAGCATGTCGGCTTCGACTCGGTTGATCTTGTCGCCTTGCTTGACTGGCCTGCCGTCGCTGTAGCGTGTGGTGCCCCAGCCGATTGTCCGTACACCAGCCGGACAAAGGTACGCCTCAAGGTGGCAGCCCTCAAAGTCTTGAATCAGCTTGAGCGCTGCTGTCAGGTCAGTTTGCTTGCCATCCTGTGACCATGTGCTGAACCATGGCTGGTCGCGGTTCAGCAGATCCGGCGCTGTCTTGAGCAGTGCTGCTTCAAGCTCGACGATGGCTGCGGCCTGATGCGGCAACCCGCGCCAGTAGCGGAATAGCGATTCAAGTCTGACTGGTATCTTCGCCACGTTGCCACGGTGCATGGATGGACATTGCGCCACCGAGCAGGCGGCTGTCGCCAGTCTGCAGCTCATCGTCGATTGGGTGCTCGACGATCACCGGCTCTGGCTCTTTCGGTTGTGCTGCGTGCCAGTCAGCTTCGGCCTGGTCCAGCTTGGCCGGTAGGGTCAACTCAAACCACCACCGGCGCCAGCCAACCTCTAGCGCTTTTTTGCTTTTAGCAGGTTCAGGATCTGAAAGACCAACTGGATGATGCCGTTGCTCTTGAGCGGCGACATGGCGATCAGCTCGCTAGCAGCAGCGACGATGATCCAGAACGCAGGATGCTGGAGGAAGTCCACGGTTCAACGAAGTGGGCGTGCTTCCAGCGTAGCCACGCGCTGCTCAACACCATTGATACGCTGAAACGTTTCGCGGCGATCCTCTTTGATGTCAATATGCAACACTTCAAGTTGCGTTGCAATGTGCTCTACAGCAGCGGTCAACCTGATCACTGCATCACGCGCCTCATCATTGCGCTTGCTGAAGCCCATAGCGCCCATCGCAGCCACGCTGATGGATGCCCCAGCAACAGCAGCGACCAGCTCGATCATGCTTTGAGTTTAGCGCCCTTGCCCGCGCAAAGGCTTTTTGCCGCGACGCCTAGGGCGGCTGTGCTGGCCGTAGCCAATGCTGGTGGTCTTAGGTGGACCAGGCTGGTGCTCGATGCGAGCAGAACCCGTTTTTGACTTAACGGCCACTTGTAGAAAACTAAGGGCGCTTTACCAATGTATCGGTGCCTTTAATAAAGCCAGCTCTCATTGTCATGCAGCGCTGAGCCTTCAATAAGGCGGTCAGGGCAGCGGCACGCTTTCTTCCTTGTCTTCGTCTGAGCAAGGGTTGACGTAGCCGCAGCGTCCCCAGTAGCCGCGCCCAGAGTTGACCCAGCGAAAATTGCCGATCTTGCCGGCGTGGCTGCAAACATAGATGAATGGAAGCTCAGTCATTGAAGTGGCTGGAACTAATCAAGCCCGAGCAGGCTCTTTAACTCGGCCACGGTCAGGCCGGAACGCTCCAGCTTTTCTTCGGCGGTTAGCTCAGCCGGTGGCTCGGGCTGTGGGCGGCTTTGGATCTCAGCGATTTCCTCGTCGGTGAGGGGGATGATCGTTTGCTCGCCTGTGATGACGTTGACTTCGATGCGTTCCATGATCAGCCCTCGTAGAGAATGTTGATGGTGCCGGCGTCGAAGGTGTCGGTGCCGTTGACGGTGGTGATCCGAACGCGGTCAAGGGTTGCGGAAAGGGGCTTTTGACCTGCTGTGAAAAACACGCTTGTTCCGCCTTCTAATGCAACCCGAGCAGTACAAGCCCAAAGATTAGAGCTGCTATTTATAAGCACTATGGTCGCAAATCCACTTACAATTTGTGACGTGTTCCACTGTCCAGACTGACTTAACCCAAATCCAGCAGTCCAAGAGCTTATCCCAATAGCGGCTGCACTTGCCAGATAGCCGCCATTGCCTAGATAACCTGTGGTTTCAATCCCACCGCTGTCTCCAAGTTGAATTAGAGGATTGCTGAATCCACTTGTACTCATACCAGCAAACATCACCGTAATCCGCTTCACCCACGAAGGCAGTCCGGTGAAATCAATGCTGGTTCCGCTGGTGGATGCGACGGCGGTGCCGCTTTTGATGATGTTGCTGGGCGCTGCAATGGTGGTCGTCCCATCGCTGGCCAACGTGATGTTGGCGCTGGCTGCAGATGCGTGTTGCAGGTTGGAAGTCTTCAGCGTGCTCATGATTCAACCTCCGTGGGGTAGGGAAAGCGAGCACGAATGTCAGCGACAGTAGACTGCCACTCTTCGATGGTTGCCTCGCCGCGCTGCGCTTTGAAGAACAGCGGGTCGGCTTCACTGGCGTAGGCGGCGGCTCGTGCCTGGCGGGCTGACTCCAAGGCTTGCTCGTGGGCAATGATGACCGCTGCTGCATTGACCTTGGCTTGATCGAGAGTGACGGGGTTACCGTCTGCGTCGAAGGCTCCAGCTCCATCGTCAATGGTGACGGCGTTGGGGTAAGCCTTGCGGATAGCTTCGTGATTGAGTGTCATGCTGCCACCTCCATGGCGGTGATTGTGGAAGCACCTCGACCCCAAGTATTGTCATTAACATCAATGGCTGTACGATTTACATAGCTTGTCCCAGAACCTCTGGCTTGAGTCTGAACTTTGTATGTAACTGAAGATGTCGTAGAAGGACTATCCAAGAACAATAGATTTACTGTTATGAGTGTCGCTGAAGGGAAGGCGCCACCGTCGGCGGCGCCAGGTCGGCGCCAGAACGAAACGGTTCTAACTCTGTTAGAAGCGGAATCGCCAAGATAAAGTGAAGTATTTCCTCCACTTAAAGCAAAATAGGCAACGTTAGAATCCACGTTTGAAACGCTTGCTTGAACTGAAGCGATAATAAGTATTTTATTGCTTGCACTTGCCGGGGTAATTGTTACGGACAATCCGGTTACATCTGTGTAGGACGTATTTGCTGTTGAAAATGTATCTGTCTTTGTGGCACTCACCACCTGCAGCACATTGCCCGCCCGGTTGAGGCGATCCAGCACCCCACCCGTGCCAGGCAGCGTGAAGGTCTGATCGCCTGCGACGGCTGGTGCGTCGATCTGGCTATAGCCGCTGGTTGATCCGTTTAAGCGTAAAGGGCTCATGGTGTCACCTCCTGGTTGTGGTTGTTGTTAGTCATGGAAGTCATTAGAGAAGGGGACTAATCAATGCCAGCGGCTGTTAGCCGGGCTTCCAGGGTTTCAATCTTGGTGATGGCCTCCTGCAGTGCTTTGGTGAGCAGCGGCACCAGCTTGCCGTTATCCACTGCCCAAGTATCTGTCACCTCTTCGCCATCGTCGCCAATCCTGACGGCATCAGGAGCAACCTCGTTTAGCTCTTGAGCAATGAAGCCGTGATTGACTTGGTATCCCGTCTCTGTCCACTTGTAGGAGCGAACTTGGATTGCAGAAAGAGCATTAAGAGCTGTTCCTGCTGATTGAATGTCTGATTTTAGGCGGCGATCGGAAGTTACGTTATACCGAACCTGACCTGCGCCCCTGTTATAGTCAATTAAGCCTCTTGTTGTGGCGCTAGTTTCTGTGATGAACTCAATAAACTTATTATCAAGCGTTGTTGCGCTATTCCAGCAATAAACAGGTTGTGCCGCTGCTCCGTAGTCAGTTTTGAACACAGCAACTGGAGCAGCTTCACTAGAAAAAACAGCAAGCCTCTCATTGCTCACCAACGCACTAGACGTGCCCAACAACAGCCTGCCCGAGCTATCCACCCGGCTGCGTTCGGTGCCGCCTGTGTTGATGGCAACGGTGTCCACTGCGGGGAAGCTGATGCCGGTGTTGCTGTCGGTGCCCTGGAGCGCAGGCGTACTAGAGGACCCGTCTACTCCGCTGATGCCGTTGGTGCCGTCAAGATAGAGAGTCATGATTAGACGATTACCCAGGATTGACCAGACGGCACAGTCACCGTGACGCCGGAATTGATCGTGATCGGTCCAGCGCTCATGGCATTTTTGTTCGTGGTCAAAGTGTAGTTAGTAGTGACGGTTTGAGCGTTTTCGTAGAACACGTCATCCGTACCGCCGCCAGTTGCACCACCACCAGCTGCCGCCCAACTCAGTGTGCCGGAGCCATTGCTGACCAGTGCATAGCCAGAAACCGCCGCATCAGTTGATGGCAGCGTCCAGGTGACATTTGTGGCAACCGTGGCCGGTGCCTGAAATGCCACATAGTTGCTGCTGTCCGAATCAGCAAAGCGCAGATCGGCCTGGCCGTTGAGCGTGGCATCAGCAGCGAAGGTCTGCGCTGCTGTGAAGGTCTGCGCTACATCCAGCTTGGCGGTGTCTGCGTCATAGCCCTGCACCGTGACGCCAATGTCTGAGCTGGTGAGCGGTGTGGTGCCGCTGCTAGCAGCAGTCAGCCGCCCTTGCTGATCAACGGTGATGCTTGCGTAGGTGTAGCTGCCAGGTGTGACGGCGGTGTTGTCCAGGTCAACGGTGATCGTGCCGCTGCTGGTGATCGGTCCGCCACTGCTGGTCAGGCCAGTTCCGCCGCTCACATCGACGCTGGTGACGGTGCCGCCTGTACCTGTGGCGCTGATTGTAATGGTGCCATTGCCATTGGTGATCGTGACGCCCGTGCTGGCCGTAAGCGTCGCCTTAGCCAAGGTGCCATCGGTCTTGCCGATCAGCAGTTGACCGTCGGTGTAGGTGGTTTGCCCTGTGCCGCCATACAAAGTGCCGATCGTCGTGCCATTCCAGACGCCGGTTCCGATCGTGCCGACACTAGTCAGGCTGCTGCTGACAACAGCACTGCCAAGGCTGGTGGCATCGAGCACTTTCGTGCCTGCAATGCGGTATTCCTTGCCGCTGGCAATGTTGACGTGCTCGCTGAACGTCCACGCATCCGTGGCATCAATCCAGCTGATCGTCTTATCGGTGGTGCCCTTCAGCGTGATGCCGCCACCATCAGCGGTCACGTCTGTCGGCGTTGCAACCTTGCCAATCTCAATGTTTTTGTCTTCAACGATCAGGTTGGCGGTATCGATCGTGGTGGTGGTGCCGTTGACAGTCAGATTGCCTTGGATCGTGACTGCTGCATCAAATGTCGCGGCGCCCGTTACATCCAGCGTGCCAGGTACATCAATATTGCTTGTCCATTCAACACCTGTGCCAGCTGCATCGGTTTGCAATAGTTGATATGCAGAACCATCAGCCAGCTTGCTAACAGCGATCTCAGCGTTGCTGGCAATGTCAACATTGACGATTGGATAGGCGCTCAGCTCTGACCACGGCTCATAGCCAAGCGATGCCCATACGGTGCTGCCATCACCGATCTTGATCTTGCCAGTGTCTGACTCAATGCCAATTTCACCAGCCAGCAACGTCGGGTTCGCAGCCGTCCAGTTAGCAGCCGTATCACGCCGCTGCTTCTGCAGTGCTGAAAGCGTGATGCTCATGCGGCTCCGGTGGGGCTGATGATGTAATCCCGCGCAGGGCTGGCAGCAGCGCCGCCTGCATCCAGAATATACGCTCTGGCAGGAGCTGCAGGAGCAAGCTCGCCATCGAAGATCAGATCGCCCGTATCGATCGGGATGGTCTCAAGCTCAACCTCTACATCCCAGCGACCGTACATTGAGTCGGTGATGTTCGGCGCGCCCACATACCGCCAGGCGTAATCACTCAGCAGCGGGATGGGCGGCGTGGTGTAGCCGTTCCACACCTCCGTCGAAAGGAAGAAAATGTTAAAGCTGCCGCCGCGGTTGTCGTAGTGATTGCGGATCAGTGTTACGTCTGCTTCTTCAAGCAGCGAGAAGCTCAACGCCAGCGTCTGCTTGATGCGCCGATTGCCGCGCCTGAAGCCTGAGATCACACCTGATAGTGCGCCCTGCATGGCCGATGGCACATCACCCGTCGTGAAGGTCCGTGTGGCAGGCACCAGCGCAGGGAATGTGCTCATCAGATCGGCACTGATTCCAGCTCGATGCTCGTGTTGTATCTTAGCGGCGCTGCTAAGCCGACCTGAAACGGTCCGACGTAGCGCCACTCGTAATCGGCCGGATTAACTGGCACGCTGCTGTAGCCCGCCCAGACGGCTGCTGGCAGATCAAAACTGATCAAGCTGCCCTGCTGGTCTTCGTAATGATCCAGCAGCAGCTGCGTCTCTGCTTCGGTCAGATATTCATAGCCAAGCGTCAGGCGTTGCACTACGCGATCGCTGCCGAACTTGAATCGCACATTGCCACCGCTCACGCCTTCATAGGTCGCTTGCGGATAATCGCCATAATTCAGGCTCCTGGTGCTTGGTGTCAGCGTTGGGAAGGTGGCCATCAGATCACCTCGAAAGTGCCGTTGACCACTTCATCGCTGATCTTGGCGATGTCGCTGCCATCCACCGGGAACTGTGCCGCGCTGATGCCTGTGATGCCATCGCTGCTGTGCTTCACGTCTGTCACCTGATACCACTCGATTTCTTGCCGGTTGTCGCCACGGCTTGAGATGCGCTGCCGCTGTACCTTAATGATCTGCGTTGGGATCAGGCTGGTTGTCAGCAGCGGTGTAGTGAAGCTGATCGTATGGGTCGAGAACTTGCGCCGGGCTAATTCATACTTGCCGTAAAGCGCAGCATGAGCTGCTGAAGTGCAGAAGTCAGTCATGTCGAACTGCTGCGTCGGTGCATCGCTATCGGTGCCGGGGTAGCGCACAGTCGTGGTGCGCTGAATGCCGATCGTCAATGGGTCAGCCTCGCGCCAGGTTAGAGAGATGTTGACCGGGCGCCGCTCGTCAGCGTCGATGTATTCCTTCTTAAAACTGCCCGGCAGAATCTCGTCTTCGGTAAAGGTCAAAACAGGCGTCAGCGCAGTCACGTCAATGTCATCGCTGCCATCCACAGGCAGCAGCGGTTGCAGGCTGTAACGGCCATTGCTTGAGACAAACGAAAGCAAGAAGTACGGCGCTGTACTTGCTATGTAGTTGACTGCATTGACCGATTGCTCAATGATGCCATTGAAAAATGTGCCATTGTTTGCGCAGAAGGCTGCTAGGTCCTGCAAGTTGCTCACGTCGATCGGCGCAGCCAAGGCATCCGTCGATGCGCCGCTGGCACGCTTCATCAGCGTAAAAAGATACATCGCCAGATCGACGAACTGATTGCTGGCACCTGTGGCATAACTGCCGCTCACCAGGCCGTCGCTGTAAAGATCAACCGTGGCGCCATCGTCATAGAAGATCGAGATTTGCCGCGTCGTGGTTGGATATGAACCAGAGTCAGGCGGATCGTAGATGTCGCCAGTAATTTGCAGGAAAGTGATGTCTGCGAAGTCGGTGTAGTCAGCAGAACCTGATGGCGTTGCAGGATCAGCGTAGGGGCTTAGCTGCCACTCAGTTGTAGTGCCTATCAGCGTGCCAGTGCTCGCGGGCAATCCTAGACTGTACTGATTGTTGATTGTACCAGAACCAAACACTTCTGTAATCGTTCCAGTAGAGCCCAAATTAGTAAAAAAGTTCGCGTCGGGCACTTGCCAACCTTCTGAATCAATTGTGCCAACGGCTCTGCCGCCAATGCCAGTCGAGTAATTGATGTTGATCACAATATCTAGCCCAACAGGGTTGGCACCCAGTCCCGCCCAGTAGGAAGCTGTGATATCATTGCCATTGTTGTTGTCGTAAACAGATATCGTCGTTGCAGGAATTATAATTACAGAGTTTGTTGTATCTCCTTCGCCCCGCGTAATTTCGGTGAACTTAAAATAATATTCGCTGATATCAGGAAGTCTTTCTGTGAAGCCATTGGCCGTTCGATCGTTGCCGATGTATGAATAAGAGTTGAGATCGCAAAAGATTGTGCCACTGGTAATCGGACAGGCATTAGGCGTCGCCTCCAATGCTGCAGCGGTTGCATAGTAATGAGCTAGAGTGATGCTGGCTGTGTTTGGCAAAAACTTGATATTGCTGTTACCCGCCCATGCGTAATGCTTTACAGGGCTGCTCACTATTTGCCCTTGACTAATAGCATACAAAAATTGACCGACAAAATCAATAGATCCTGTCTTCACCATCGGCGGTTGCACCCAGGTGCCACCTACGCCACCGCTACGTTTGCAAAAAACGATCGGCACGGTGTCGCCAGCCTGCGACACAACTTGTTGTTTGCCGATCTCCGCCTGAGGCTTTTTGCTTTTTTGCGGCGCTGCATCATTGCGTGTTGATGTGTTGCCCACAGGCGCTGCAGGTTCAGGCTTAGCTGTAGAAGTTTTGTTACTAAAGAATTGACGGCTAAAGATTCCCTTGACTTCGATCTCGTTCATGAGATGCCCTCCTGCTTGCGATATGTTGCCATTGCGATTGCAAACAGCATCAGATTCACAATGATTGTCCCAGCCTCAATGTCTTTAACACAGCAATCGCCACAAAGATGCTCACCGTCTGCTGTTGCAAAGACAATTTTATCGCCGCATCTTTTCATGGTCACATCATTGTGAACCGAACCGTCTGCGCAAGACGCGACAACATTGATAGCCAGAAGCATCTCGTTCATTGCCCCTGCTGCCTGATCAGCATCCCTGCCGTGATCTTACGAGTTGGGATCTGGGATTTGAGCTTGTTGATGGCTGGGTTGACCTTCCATGCCACAGCCGTATCAGTGACGCTTGCGCCTTCAATGCTGCCGATGTACCGACTGATGAGCTGGGCGCTGCTGCCGTCAAAAGCATCCTCGCCAGCATCTTGGATGTAAAGCGACGCGATAATCAAGTTGTCCGCACCGATCGCTGCATCAGTGATGTCAACCACATCGCCGGTGGCGGCTGCGTTGATTGATAGGTCGTTGATGCTCGCAGCAGCGGTCGATCCAAAGCCGTCCACATCAAACGCCAAGTAGCTGTAGCTGCCGCCTACATCGGTATCGATGCTCAACACCTGCGGCGGCTGGTAGAAGTTCTGCCATTGCCTTGACGGTGTGCGCAGGCCGCTGATCGGATCTACCACGCTGCTGCGGTCTGCATAGTATTCAAGGAAGCACATGATGTCGTAGTTAGCCATCAGGCGATCCCCAGTCCGCCGCGAATGCCGATGTCATTGCGCAACAGGTTCAGCGTCTGCTGTACGCCTGCCTGCACAGCGCGGCTCAGATCCTGCGTTGTGACGTAGTTCGTGCCGTTCATCTGCGTCACAGGTCCCGTCTGAATGCTCACATTCGCAGTGCTAGGTGTGACCACGCCGCCTTCAGCAAAGCGTGGGATAGCAGCAGGGCCGCGAACGCCAGCCATCCAGTTGGCAGCAAATGCATTTGCCTTGGATTGAGGCACGATGTACTCAGGCTCGCCCCCCTCACCCACCATTGCCAAGGTCGGACCAGTAACAAGACCGCCATCAGCAAATTGCGGAATATTGGGCGATGGCAAGAGGGGAATTTGTGGCAGTTGTAATGCTGCTAATGCTATGTTAGCGCCGGCGATCACGGAGTTGATGGCGTTCACCACAGAGCGCACCGCATTGCCAATCCCATTAAGGATGCTATTGACTACGCCTTTGATCGTGGTGGCAGCAGTCTCAAATGGGCTTGTTAAGAACTGACCCAAGCCTTGCCAGATTGCTTTGACAGCATTTACAAGATTTGTGATGCCTTGGCTAATAGGGGTTAGGAAATTATTTTGTATAAAGGTGATTGCAGCCTGAATCGGAGCATTAAGAAGCGAAGTGATTGTAGTCCAGGTTGACTGAACAAAGCTGATGATGGCATTAAATACACCAATAATTTGCTCTCGGAACGTAAAAAACAAAACGCCCAAAGCAATTATTCCCAATGCGATCAAGCCTTGTGGGCCAAGGAACGTAACAATGCCTGTCAAAACAGGAACGACAGCGCCTGCAGCGCCTGCAATAGATGCGAACAATCCAGCAATAGGAGCTAACAATGCCGCTGCCCCTCCAATGGATTGAAGGACAAAAACAATCGATGCCAGGCCAGGTGCCACTGCAACTAAAGCAACAAAAGCTCCGGCTAGGATTCCAAGGACAGGACCAAGGCCGGGGATGTTTTGTATCATCCAAGTAAAACCCTCTATCAGAGGCGCAATAGCTTTCATCGCAGCACTAATTGCAGGAGCAAAAGTCTGGCCAAAAGTAATGCTTAAATTTTCAAGATTATTCTGAGCAAGTTTTACCTGGTTTGCCGTAGTGCCAGCTTGTACTTCATACTCCTTAGTAGCAGAGCCAGTATATTTGAATTTATCCGCTACCAACCCCAAGGATTTTTCTAGCAGTTGCTGGTTATTGATAAGGGGCAAAATCGCCCTTGCTTCATCACCAAACAGGTCGCTGATCACCGAAAGCTGCATCTCCTTTGGCAGCTGCTTGATTCGATTGAACACATCAGTGATCGTGCCAATGGCATTTTCTTGCAATCCTTTGGCCAGTTGCAGCGCTGCAGCTTTGCCTTGCTCAGATGCAAATTGCTTGGCGGAATCTATCGCAATTTTTTTGTTCTGCTCTTCCAGCTTTTGCGTTTCGCTAAAACGGCTTTGAACTGCCTGCAGTTCTACATCCTTTTGATCATCCAAACCATCTTGCACAGCCTGGAGGCGATCACGATCGGCGCGGCGACGTTCTTGAAGTTGTGCATTCAGGTTGTCACGGATAACATTAATTTCTTGTTCGTAACGATCTTGAATTGCATTGATTTGATCGCGACCAACAGCATTTGATTCTTCTGTACCCTGTCGCAATGCATCTAGCTCAGCTTCCTGCCTGCGTTGCAATGCTTTGATCTGTGCATTTGCCTGATCTTGCAGACTATCTTCAAATGCCTTTGATTGATCGTCAAAGCCATCTCGGATGCTTTGCAACTGATCACGGTAACGCCGGTTGATCTCCTTTGAAATCTCATTTGTTTCATTGCGAGCGGCTTCGATTCGCTTCTGAGATTGCATCTCAACTTCGGCTGTGAGTTGCTGCTCGCTTTTTGCTGCATCACCTTGCACATAGCCCAATTTTGTAATTGCAGCAATTTGGCGTTCAGTCATACTTTCGCCGCGGCTCAAAGCCTTCACCATATTGTTAAAACTGGTCGCAGCGACCTCTGATTGGGCACCTGATGCAATCATGGCTGCACCGAATGCAGCAGTTTGCTCAGCTGTCAAGCCAGCGGATTGACCGGCTTGGCCTGCACGCAAAGTGAAGTCAACAATGTCTTTTGCAGTAGCAGCCGTATTGTTACCAAGCGTATTGATGGCATCAGTCAAGTCCTGCAGAGCAGGCAAACCAAGGCCCAGCGATGTTTTGATTTTGGCCATCGCATTGCCGGCTTCTTCTGCCGTCATGTCAAAAGCCACTGCAACCTGAGCAACCTGAGTTGCAAACTGTTTCAAGTCTTCTCGCGCAATGCCAGCCTGACCGGCCGCGGCATAAATATCAGCAAATCCCTTTGCAGCAATAGGCATCTGACTTGATAACGTTTTGATCTCATTGCTGATTTGCTTGAATGCTTCAGGGCTTTCAAGGCCATCAACCACCTTACGCACACCAGCCATTGAAGTTTCAAAGTCAATGGCAGCTTTAGCTGAGATGCCAATCGCAGCACCTAGTCCAACAGCAGCTGCAGCTGCAGCCTTAAACAAGCCAGAATCCAGCATGGCTTTGAAGCCCTTGCCGGCTGCATTGGCTGCCTTTTCTGCCCCCTCAATTCCTTTCTCCAGCTGAGTCAGGCTCTGCAGGCCAGTAACTTCAGCTGTGATCTTGAGAACGCTTGTCAGATTCATCGCCATGGCATCTACCTCCGAGCCTTGCGCTTAGCAGCCTTTTGCTGCTTTTCAGCAGCTTCTGAAATCAGTTGCAAGGCATGTGATTCCATGATCTGCAAATCGTCTAGCAACTGGCGTTGATCCTCCACAGCATAAAGCGTGCACAGCTGCAAAACCACGCCATAGTCCAAACCCAATACGCCATTTGGCCCAGAGCGCCATTGCGTTTGGCAACGCAGAAACATGGTGATTACCTCCACATGCTCCTGCCAGACTTCAAAATTGACTGGATTGAGAAGCCTGTCAGGCAGCTCTAATCCCATCAACTCGGCTTCGCGCTGCAATTCAGACTTTGATCCACCATCGCCGTTGTACCAATGATCAACGGCGCCTGTCAGTTTTTTCGTTTAGCCACCTCAAGACTTTCAAACCATGCTCGGACAATTTGCCCAGCAACTGTTGGGATCTCAAGCAGCTGAGCCAATGCGGTGTCGCTGAATGGGATGTCCTTTGCATCGTCATCAACTACACCTGCCCAACCAATCAGTACCTCACGAGCGGCATCCTGATCTTCTAAGGCTTCATCGTCAGCCAACTTGCCGCGCTCCATGGCGCGAGCTTGACGGACGATCTCGTTGATTCTGGTTTGAGGCAGTCGTTTGAACTCACCATCAAAGGTATGTTTCTCACGCCGGCCACCGTCAACAGGCAGAACCAGCGTGATCGGCCAGGTGTAGCTTGCCGATTGCTTGAGGACAAATGCCATACATACTTAGGTAAAGATTAGTGACAGCTCGTTATTGCCACTGCCCGTGGGGGTTGACGTATAAGGAAGCGTCAACATCTGAATGCCATCCTGGTCTGAATAGGCTGGCGCACCAAGGTCAGTTTGAGGCGAGCTGAATGCCACAATATTGCCAGCAGTCGTGCCATGTGTAAATGACAGGTTGCCGGTTGATGTGCCAGTTGCATCAGTGAAGAAGTTGTGCGTTGCCAGCAAAGGGGCTTCCACAACGACTTCGCCTGCAGGTTTGCGATCAGTGATCAGGACCTCCTTAGTGCCACCAATCAGTTCGCGGTAGATGTTCTCATTGCCCATCTCAAAGCTAAGAGATTGCAAAATGCCGTTGTAGCTGAAGATTGAGAAGCTGCTGGTGTTGCCTTGACGGAACAGGAGTGGTGAGGCTTGATCGTTGAAGGTAGCAACCGGAAGCGCAGTATCTGTCGGAGAGTTGAAAATCCCAATCATCGTGAACTCGATGGTCGGGATTGCATTCACCTCACAGTTAATCGTGAATGTGCCTCGGGCGCCTGTGATCTTGTGGCGGATGCCATCGTTGAAGAAATACAGCGTGCAGCTTTCAAAGCTGGAGCTGACAGGCGCATAGGTGACGCTTGTGGAAGCGACAATCGTTTCGCCAATGCCACAAGCACGAAGCACAGGACCCCAAGCAGGAGCAGTGCCGGCTGCACCTGAGCCCGCAAGCTCAACCTCGAATGTCACTTCGACGTTTGTGTTGGCAAGTAGCTGCTCAAAGTTGCCAAGGAATGGACGGATCAGCTCGCGCTCAACCACGTCTGCATTCAATGGCGTGACTTCTAGGTTGCGAACCAAGATGGCATCACTACCAGCCGGAGTCGAATCTGTGCCGTAGGTGGCTTCAATTTTGGCTAGGAGCAGCCGCTTCCTCGACAGAAGGCTCATCGCTCAAGTCCTCTTGAAAAGGTTGTGAGGTTTGCGCCGGCTCTGTTCGCTGTAGCAGCTTCACTTTGCCGGTTTTAGGGTTGAGCAGATACGATCCGCCAAAGCCCATGTGTTCGCTTTCCATCTTAGCTCTTAGGAACTGCTCAAGTTTGACACCGAAGTTCGGTATCGCACAAGGTAGTCACAGCTGATCACACCTGCTGGCTGATCGGCCTCAAGCAGATCAAAGTTGACTCCTTGTGGCTGTATGTCAATCGAATACCCTCCAAGCGTCAGATCTGCTACCACCTTGCTGTGTAAATCTTGCACGATTGGATCTGCTACTTGATCCGGTACGTTGCCCCGCACAATGACCGAGATTCTTACGGTCAAGCTCCAGTCAAGGGTTGGCAAACTGGTGTTCTGCTCAGCAGTGTCACTTATTGGCTCGACAACAATGGCCGGGCTCTCGCCCCTGCTAATTGGCTCAACACGGCTGCGATAAATCCTGTCGCTCACACCTGTGGTGCCAGTCAAGGCTGCACGGATTGCAACAAGGATGTTTTCGCGCTTCGTGGTCATGTTTTCTGCAAGGCTATTTGCACGAACGAGCCATCGCTGATCAGCATGGTCTCTCTGACTGTGTAGGAGACGCCATCTACTGTGATCGCACTGCCACGGATCAGGCTGCCGAATTTTGACGTGCGGGCCGTGAGCGTGTAGTCAGTAGTTAAAACCATGCCATCGCTGATCACCTGGCTAGGCATGTCGAGGATGCCTTTCGCGGTAGTCGCACCAGAGGTACAGCTCACGCCGAAGTCCTCTAAGAAGATGTCGAGATCCTCAGTTAGTGGCATCTGCTTTGACCTTCCGAGTTGCTTTCGGCTTCTCTTCTACAGCCACCGCTTTGACAGCACGGCCCAGCTGAATCAATGTTTCAGCGAGTGCCGCTGGCAGTTCATAATCCATGCCTGCCTCAAGATGTTCGCCATCAGCAGCGCAGGAGGCAATGATTGAAACTTTCATAGAAAGAAAGGGGCAGTTGCCTGCCCCTCCTCCTTATCAGGTGGTGATGTCCAAGATGGCAGCGAAGCTCTTTGGATCGCGCACGGCTACGTCAAAGGAGACGATGCCGCGAACGCTGGTCAGAGCCTTGCTGAAGTCATCCTGATCCTCGCCAACAGTGATCTCAAGACCACTGCCGTAGAAGCCGACAATCGCCTGGCTGAAATCACCCATCAACAGAGCAGAACAGACACCGCTGCTGGAGCCCTTTGTCAGAGTGCTAGGCACCTGGTTGCTGGATGCAAGCGGATAGCCGTTCAGATTCAGCGGGGTGGGGCCGCGGCCGAGGGTTGCGCCCTCAGTGTTGAACAGGAACGGACCGTCACCAGCGGTAGAACCACCGGCGCGCAGTTTCTTCAGAGCAGCAACGACTTTGTGGTTCGTCAGGTATGCCACAGTATTGGGATTAACTGCGCCATTTACCTGCATCACCGCGGTCTCAAGATCAACCACTTTTTCAAGGGTGATGTTACCGCCGTTAGTGCCCATCGCAACCGAGCCAATACCTGCAGTGTTCAGGATGCCAGTCGGTTGACCAGAAGACCCAGAGCCATTAAGGATGCCCAGATCGATGGCAAGGTTGATGCCATCAGTCAGGTCACGCCGCACCAGCTCCTCAATGCCAGGGGTGGCTTGCAGAAGCGTTTGCCGGGAGTATTTACTCAGTGCAGCTAGGTTTTTTGGTTGAAGTGAAATTTGATCGAAGGTGCTCTCGGACTGGGTGATCGCGGTGGTCTGAGTGGACAAGTAGTAGGTCGAAGCCACGCCAGAACGACGGGGAATCGCCACGTTGCCAACCAAGCCGGTCATCGTCCGCACGCCAAGCTGCAGCATTACAGCTTGGTTCCGCAGAAACTCGATGAACTCATCAGCCATCAGATCGGTAGCAACCAAGTTGCCGCCGGTCGATGCCGAACTCGTCACATAGGTGGACCGCTTGTTCAGTGCAGAGAACGGAACGAAGAAGCTGCGCTCAGTCGATTTGCTGATGCCACTCTTCTCAACTTCCTTGCTCAGCTCACGAACAAGACCAGCTTCATGAGAAGACCAGTCGTTGCTCAGCAGAGCACGGATGCCGGCGGTGATGCTGTAGTTGGCGCGCTCATTGCTTGCCAGCTCAACAGGTGCAACAGTTTCAACAGGCTTAGCACCAAGGCGCTCAAGCACAACAGTGCGGGCTTCGTCGAGGCTGCGACCACCTTCAATCAACTGACGGCCGAGGTCGGCCATGTTGTGCTTGTCGGTGAGCGCAGTGATACCAGCGATACGGGCGCGCTCAGCCTCGGCGGCTTCGGCCCGCACCACGGCCAGATCATGGGTGGTGTTTTCCATTTGAGGAAGGGGATCGGGTGTTGGTGCTGCCGAAGCAGCTTTCTTGGTGGGCTTCAGTGATCGACCGATGCCCACGGTTTTGTCAGCCGGTACAGAGACCACAGAGACCTCATACGGGCTCCAGGCAGTGGCAACAAAGTCGCCATCGCCGCGCTCCTCCATTTTGTCGATGGAGTAGCCGAAGGAAACATTCCTAAGAATGCCATCCCTCACATCGCCAAGAATTTCTTGAGCGAATGCATTGCGGCTGAACCGCACACGCGCATAGCCTCTCCGACGTTTGTCGTCGATGTATGCACGCTCCACAACACCAATTACTTTATCGGGGTTGTGGTTGAACAACAGCGGAGCACTGTCGTTCAGACGGCTGAGATCAGCTGCCTTCGGTTCATGGCTCAGAATCTCGTTGCCGAAATACCGAGCCACCGGATACTCCGAGCTAAAAGGAAACTCGAAGGTCCGGTCCTCAATAGCTTCAACCTCAACCACTTCACTGCGCTTGTACCTGCCTTCCATGGCACGAAGCGCAGGGATCTTTGTCAGTGTTGAAAACTTATGACCCACCAGCGTATCAGTCGCCGCCCAGCCTTCATCGCCTTCGCGATAAATCCGAATCAATGCCGCTGGATCCTCTGGATTTGCATTGATGCTGAACTCAGTGTTAGGCACATTGAGTGTGCCTTCGCGGCGCACATCAACAATCCGACCACGAGCAGTGCCGCCGCTTGAGTCCCATTGCACAAAATCGCCCTCTTTCAACCCGTCAGGCTCAGCACGCTCAGCCTCGCCATCGCCAGTGGCCTCCTCAAATTCCATCGGCTCGAAGTCATGTTCAGATAACCATGCACGCGCTTCAGCAGGGCTGTATTGAGAACTGCGGAAACGGATTGCTTGGATTTCGCTCTCTTCTGCCTTGATCCCATAGATGAAATCAATGCCTGGGCCGCCTGCATCGTTCTCTCGACGCAACGAGTCATACTGCCCAGGATCAGTCAACCGCGCAGCATGTTCGTTGGGATAAGGGCGCCCTAGTTCCATTGCGCTTCTTTCTTGTAATGCTTTGATTCTATCGGCTTTTGTGTCAGCCCATTTTTGACCAGCATCACCGCCCCACGCCGCCCATGCAACACGGCCAGGTGATGGATAGCCATCCTCACCAGGACTAAAGCCTTCGCCTTGCTTATCCACCTCGTGGCGCGCGAACCATGCCGCCATCGTGATTACTGTCTCAGCACTCAGCTCTTCACCACTCAGAATCTGTCCAGCACGCCGCGCTGCAACCTCAGTGCCGCCTGCGCGGCCAGCGGCTTTCCAATCGCGATAACGCTGCGCTTCTTGCTTCATGCCATCAGTGGGCGTCAAGTTCACCTCTGTGCCATTGATATTGGCCATCAGTAAGTCTCGGCCTCTTCAGCCTCTTCTTCCTCCTCATCATCCACTGGTCGCTGCGTTTCTTCAAATGCTGGCTCAGAACCCATGGGCCTTGCAGCTTGCACTGATCCGCCACCAGTCACTTCACTTGGATCTGTATCCAACACAATCTCCATCTCATCTAGCTTGGCCAGCTCTGATTGCCGTTGCATCAGCACTGCATCCAAGTCGCTGCCCTGCTCTGTAACCACCTGCGCAAGCGTCTTGAATCCACATCGCACTGCCATCTTGTACGCATTAACCTCACGCTGTGGGTCAACCCACTCCCAACAACGTGGCACCCACTTGCTCGCGCGATACCGATCAGGATTGGTTTCATATGCTGGCAGATCTAAACATCCACTGAGCACGGCCATATCAAGCCAGTGGTCAAAAACCTCCTGATGAAAGTTTTCAATCATGTACCGCTGCAACACTCGATAAGTGTCGCGCTCCTCAAGCAGGCTCAACCTGCTACTGCTGTAGTTGCTTTCCGAGAAGTTCTTGCTAATGCTCTCAAAACTTACGCCAACGCCAGCCGCCACAGCACGCAACATCGAACGGGTGAATGGTTCCAGTTGCCCGTCTGGTGCATTCAGATCAGGCACTGTCACGCTCTCGCCCGGCGCCAGATACTTGAAAACACCAGGGGTGAACTCACTGACGCGCTGATCGTCATAAATCTCATCACCTATGAGCTCGCCTTCAGGTGACTGAATAAATCCCATCAATGCACTGCTGGCACGAGCGCGTACCACTTCAGCCTCCTCATAACCCTGCAGCATGTGCAACCGCATTAACGCCGACGCAAACCACGTCACGCCCCTGGTCTGGCCAGGTCGTTCCGGCAGAAACAGATGGATTACCTCATCAGCAGGCACGCGGATGCGCTTCTGACTCACACGAGGCAACCCTGCTGAAATATCACCAGGATGCGATGCATAGAAATGATACGCCTCAGGCCGCAGATATTGATCGACCTCAATACCCATCCGCACAAAGTTGCCATTCTTAACAGGTGGCATTTCATCATCGATCAGGTAATCCGCTTCCAACACTTGCAGCGCAAATGGCACCTTCGAGTTGCCAAATGGCTTGCGGATCATCCTAATGAACACTTCACCAGATTCCGCCATGCTGCGGACAATCAAGCGTTCAATATCATGAAAACCCAAAATGCCACTCACATCACAGCTGCTCTTATGCATCCATTTCTCCCACTCCATATGAATCTGCTCATTCACCGTTTCATCTAATTTTCCGCCACGCAGCATCCGAACCTGGCCCTGGTGCCGGATACCATGACCGATCACATTGTTCTGGATGCTCCGCAATGCCTGCCGTGCATAGTCATTATCTCTGCACAGTTGCCTGGCACGGTTGCGCAATGCCTTGAAGCTGCCCTTGATTTCACTGTCAGCACTGGTCCCGCTTGTTACCCAATCACTTGTCAACCTGCTCACACGCGCGCCTTGATACATCCGCCCACGCGGCTGACGGATTGGCTCAAAGCCCATTGCCCTGAACAGCCGTGTGCGTAGACCCATCAGAACCTCACGAATAGGTTGTGGGGATTGCCCAGCCCATTAGCAATCAGCTGAGCTTTCTGCTCTCGCTTGACTTCTGCCTTCAATGATGATTCCAACGCCATCAGATCACCAAGGCTGTACCGGCTCAAGCTACGCCCAGCAATACTGTACTGCTGCACAGCGCCGCCACTAATCAACGTACGGATCGCACTCTTGACAGCATCAAGATCAATCTCTGCTTGGCTGCGGCCGTCAAATGCACTAGGTGAACCTGCATAGCTCAGTGCTGGCAGCACCTCAAGCTGCCCAGCACCTAGCGTCACCTTCTCAGCGCCATGTGTCGCTAGGGCTTGCCAATACCATTCGCCATCATCAAAGCCAGCACTCGTGCCTGCAGAAACCGTAAATTCCCAGCCGGTTCCATACGCAGTGCCAACTACCGTCGCACCTTCGTTGTTGTGGTCATATCTCAAGTAGTAAGTCAGCGTCCACACTGCACTCGTGATTGGATTGCCGAGATTGTCGGCACTTGCAACGTCACGCCACTTGATCGTGTCGCCCGCTCGAATCGTTGCAGGAATGTTCACGGCCTACCAGTTGTTCACGAAACTAGGCGCAGCCGCTGCCGGCTGATGCTTCCTTGATCTTAGCGGCGTTTTGCCCGGCTCTTGCAAACGCTTCTCAAGTTGATCCCAGATCGTTCGCCTGTCATATCGCTGATATAGCAGGTTCAAGCCTGCATAGGAATAGACCAGCGTATCGAGGGCCTCGTTTCGCGCATTCGCCTTCTTCACCCATTCCCTTGTTGGAAAGCCTGAGCGGTTGTATCGGAGCACCTGCTTCTCAGCTGTGAGTTGCTCGAAATACTCCGATGTCGCCTTCATGTGGAAGTGCAGGTAGCCAGCGCCAGCCTCGTTGTGTTTCAACCTTCCGAACAGCGTGGTTTTGATCGTGTCAGTGCCGACTGAATACAGCAGCGCACCACGTTTGAGCGTCTTGCCCTTGTAGTTCACGTCCACCTTGCTTGGCTTACTGATCGGTGGCTTAGCCCGTTGGCTGGCACCCTTGATCGCCACCACACCTTGGCGCCCACGCTCCCTGGCGTACTGATACACCTCACTGGTGAAGTGACCGCCGGAGTCGCAGCAGATCACATCCGGCCGGATCTTGCCGCCACTGCTGTGCTCCCATTCTTTCAGTACCACCTCATCAAGCTGCTTCCACAGCTGCGGCTGGCTTGGGTCGCCGTAAATCTCTTGGTGCTCAATCAGCCAGCCCTCCTCCTCACGGCCCCAGGCCCATACGCTCACCGCCAAGCGGTTGTCCTGCACGTCAACGCCAACCGTCAACGCCAATCCACCTTCTGGAATCACGCCAGATTCGTAGTGCTCGCATCTAGCCATCAGCCCATCAGCGCTCACCTTGCTCGCGTAATCCTCCTCCCATGTCTCGCCCAGCACCGTGTTCACCCAGGTCTTCAGCCGCGGTGCATCACCCTTGCTGCGCAGAAAATCCTCCACCACCTCCTCCCAGCTCTTCCATCCCAACGGGCTGTAAAGCGATGACAGATGGAAGCCAGCGGTCTTGCCATCACCAGGCGCCGTAGCCATCCACCTGCCGTCAGTCAACATTTGAGTCTTATGAGACTCAGCAAATCGTTCTTTGCAATGCTCGCACTCATACAGCACCGTACTCGGCTCGTTGTCGTCCCATTTCAACTGCGGCCATTTCAACCACTGCAGCGTTCCACAACATGGGCACGGCACAAAATATCGCCGCTGATCTGACAGCAGAAACTCCGACTCGATCCGGCTGAACTCCTTCACCGTTGGCGTGCTGGTCATGAAAATCTTGCGCCGGCTGAACGTCGTGCTCCTTCGCTCCGCCAGCGTTACCGGATCACCCTCGCCGTCCACATCAGTCGGGAAAGCATCCACTTCGTCAAGGAAGATGTGCCGACAAGGAGCAGACCGCAATCCGGTTGCGCTATTGGCTCCGGTCAGGATCATCATCCCGCCAGCCCACTCCTTTGAAAACATCGTGTTGCCGCTATCCCGGCTCCTGGCCGGTGCGATCCGCTCACTCAAGCAAGGCGTCTCGCTGATCAAGCTCTCCAACCGCTGCTTGCTCAGACGCTTCGCCATGTCCACCGTCGGCTGCACCATCAACATCGGGCCGCCAGCGTGCGCGATGACGTACCCGAGCCAGTTGGACCCGGCTTCTGTCTTCCCAAGCTGGGCGCCGGCCATCAACACCACACGCTGCACACTGCTGGTGGTGCTCAGCTCATCCATGATCTCCCGCAGGTAAGGCGTTCGATCTGTCCGCCATGGCCCCGGCTCAGCCGATGCCTTGCCGCTCAGCATCCGGTGCTCATCAGCCCATTGGCTCACCGTCAACTCCGGCTCAAACTGCAACGCCTCAACGCTTGTCGCAATCAGCTCATCAATCGCCGTTGCCATTCAATCCCTCCAAGGCTTGTCCGATTTCCTTCAACAGCAGCGCGTGAATCTTCACTTGGTCAGTCTCAGCCGCGACGATAGGCGCCACACGATCAGGGATTGTGCGCAACGCATCGCGCACTCCCATGTGCAACTTCGCCAGCTTCAATTTGAGCTCCGCCTTGTCCACCAGCTTGGCGCTGCGCTGCTTGAACTCCAGCTCGCTCAGCTTCGCCGCAAATGCCTCGCGGATTGCCCTGCTCCTAGCAAAGCTCGGAATCGCTCGCTCATCAGCTTGCTGCCGCCTGAGACTCTCGTCAATCTGAGCACCAGGGGCACTGCCGCCACGGTCTGGTGACTTGGCCGCGGCAATCTCACGATCCAACGCCTGCGGATCAGGGATCACATAGCTGCGCCCCTCACGCTTCAGCGTTGTCAGCCGCCCATCCTGCGCCCATCGCGCCAGCGTCTGATAACTCTTGCCCCTGCTCTCCGCATACTGCCGCAGGTTCATGTCGGCTCCTCAAGCACCGCCAGTTTCCCCGTGAACTGCTGCCAACGCTGCACGATCACGTCGCAATAAACAGGATTCAGCTCCATTGCATAGCAGACGCGCCCTGTACGCTCAGCGCCCATCAGCGTGCTGCCGCTGCCGCCAAACGGTTCGACGCACAGCCCGCCCTTGGGCAGGCTCGACAGCATCACCCGCTCCATCATCGCCACCGGCTTGGGCGTGGCGTGACCGTGGCGCTCTTCACCCGTCACCCTTGAAAACTCCCACACGTCGCGCATTGCGTCATGCGCGTTGTCGAAGTAGGAGCGAGTCTCGCGCTTGAGCTGGTCGTACTCGCGCTTGAGCTGGTCGTACTCGCGCTTGAAAGCCTGGTCGGCAGCTGCTGCTTGAATCTTCTTGTATTGGTTAGCTGTTGGAAACGACCATTGTGACTTGGTGACCCAGTGACCGCCCATAAATGTGTCGGTCGCCCTGTTGAGATCTGCGATCTTCCAGCCAATCAATTTCATCTGCTGCTCCAGATAGGAGCGCAGCGGTTCCCAGCCTTCCCAATAATCGGCTGTGTTCATGTTGCCGATCAACTGATTGCCAAGTTGAAAGAACAGGCAGTGCTCTGAAGCCACCGGATACTGGTTGAGATCTGCCGACGCCATCCCAGGAATCGCCTTCTTGTCCCAGACAATCTGATTCCGCAGCTCCAGCTTTTCGCTGCTGCCCAATCCCGCTTTGTACCAAAGCCGCCACAACTCCGGCGCATTGCCCCAGATGTAGGCGCTGGCGTTGTCCAGCAAGAACGGCCGGAACGTCGCCCACCACTCCATCTGGAAGTTGTCCAAATCGTCGTTGTAAAGATTGTCGTTGGCCACGCCGTCCGAAGCCTTACCCATCCCGTAGGGCGGGTCCGCGTGCATCAGCGCAGCCTTGCCGCCAGCCATCAACCTCTCAACGTCCGTGATGGCGGTGCTATCCCCGCACATCACCCGATGCTTTCCCAGCAGCCATATATCCCCCGGCTTGGTGATCGGCTCAGCAGGTGGCTCAGGAATCTCATCAGGATCACCTTGCTCTTCTGGCGCTAGCTCCTCAATTTCAGGCAGCAGATCGCTCAGCTCCTCATCGCTGAAGCCGATCACGCTCAGATCAAAATCATCCGCCACCAGGTCCTGCAGCTCCGTGCGTAACAGCTCCAAGTCCCAGCCAGCATTTAGCGCCAGCTGGTTATCGGCCAAGATGTACGCCCGCCGTTGACGGTCGCTCAGGTGATCGAGGACCACCACTGGCACCGTGCTCAGCCCCAACTCCTGCGCAGCCTGCAGTCGGCCGTGGCCAGCGATGATCCCGTCGCTTGAATCCACCAGCAACGGGTTGGTGAATCCGAACTCCACGATCGACGCAGCGATCTGCGCTACCTGTTCGATGCTATGTGTCCTTGCGTTCCGTTCATACGGCTTAAGTCGGCTTAAAGGCCACAATTCGATCCTCTGCGCCATCTGGATGGTCAGCTTTGGGTCGCTCAAAACGCTTATTGCAAATGCGTCTCATTAAAGCAGTTTCAGATTTCTGGCGCTAGTTTTTCTGCGAGGCTCGAACATACCT
>Ga0194133_10003243_pt1 | contig 23441 bp, 21 predicted proteins | sample TA2KigOf40mmetaG_FD_155448 | JGI IMG/M metagenome (GOLD analysis project Ga0194133, IMG submission 155448) | Freshwater microbial communities from Lake Tanganyika, Tanzania - TA2015055 Kigoma Offshore 40m | ecosystem: Environmental > Aquatic > Freshwater > Lake | place: Tanzania: Lake...
CGTTTTGCTCCGCCTTTCATACTTGCTTTTTTGGATCCTTTCTTGGAACTTGCTTTTTTGGAAGCTTTTTTAGAACCTCTTCGTTTTGCTCCGCCTTTCATGCTTGCTTTTTTGGATGCTTTTTTTGCGCTTGTTTTCTTTGAAGTCTTTTTAGAACCTCTTCGTTTTGCTCCACCTTTCATGCTTGCTTTTTTGGATCCTTTTTTAGAACTTGCTTTTTTAGAAGATTTCTTAGAACCTCTTCGTTTTGCTCCGCCTTTCAATGATGTTCGTTTACTTAATTTTTTATTGGTGACTTTTCTTTTCCCTCCGCCTACGGCGCCTACGGCGCTGAGTTCAGGTAATAAAATAGGACAAAAATCTTCAAAAACCGTATCTCTAGGTTGAAGTCTTACTATTAGACCACTGTCAAGGCGCATCGTCCCAGTAGGGACGGATGTATCCATCGGGCCACGGCCACATAAAAGGGCAATAGCGCGCTGAGAATTAGGATTACCTGTGCCAAAATGTACACTTTTTCCGTGTAAATAATCTAGTGTGCTATTATCTGAACCTCTAAGCTTCCCATAAGCTTCTTGATATAATTTATAGGAATCATCAACTTTGGCCCTAGCGTTCACAACTACGGGTGGAGGTGCAGCATCTGCTGCTGCACCTGCAGCAGGAGGATGTGCAGCTTCCGTAGCCCGAAAAGTTAAATCAGCTTCCCGAAGATTTCTTATGGCTATAATTAATTCTCTTAATAGCTGTACTGGTTTTTCAGCGATTGGAGTTGATAATTGAGTAAGTGGATCTAATTTAAAAGAACAGATAAATTGATCTGGCGCTGATGATGATGCTGGTCCTGATACTGCTGCTGCCATAATAATATAATATATATATATAATATAAAAAAATAAAAAATTTGATAATTAATCTATATATATATAAGATATATATATAAATATAAATGTTGTCTCATTTACATAATAATGAAAAATATAAATATTCAGATGTTATAACATCTAATATAATAAATAGATGTACAAATTTTATATCTCATGAAATTAATAAAGAAAATATAAAATTATTATATAAAAATCAAGATAATAAATATATAATTGAAATTACAAAAGAAGACAAAAAACCAATATTAATAACATCAGATATAAATAAAATAAAATGTGATAATTTATACACTGAAATATGTAAAAAAATAGAAAAAATCAATTTAACAATTGAAAATTACGAAGATGTATTAGATATAATATATGAAATGAATCTATACATAAATAAAATAAAATTAAGTTTAAATAAAGATGAAGTTGAAATAATTAAAAAGGATGAAAATATCAAGTTAAAAAGGAACATAGAAAATTTAAAACATGAAGAAAGATCTAAAAAAAAATCTATGATACAACACGGTATTTTTTCTTTTGATTCATGTTTAGAAATGTTAGGAGATCAATTATTAAAGATTAATAATGAAAAAAACTTTCAAGTTGATATAATAAATTTATTCAGAATAAATATAAAATTAACTAATTTTAATTTAAATAAAGATATATACATTCATGTTTTGATGGTAATAAATCCAGAAAAAATAATGACAGAAGCTCCAGAAATTAAATTAACATCAAATATAGTATTTAAATATAATTTATTACAATCAATAGAAAAACTTAAACCTTTTGTAAATAAAAATACTTGGTCCATTAAATATTCATTTTATGATATTATAGTTAATATTTATAATATGGTAAATCAATTTGGTGAAATTGAAATAACTTATAATAATAAATTAGATTCTATTATTAATGATTTAGAATATTTGTTATCTCTAAAAACAAAAAATATTTCTGAAAATAAATTATTAGAGATTTTTGATATTCAACTATTAAATCAACAAACAGCTACAACTAACAAATCAAGTTTGGATTCTAATAGTACCTATTGGAAAAAAGGCACTGGATATGGACATTCATCATCTTCTACTTGGAATATAGATGATTATGTGAATAGTTTAAAACTTAAACGTAAAAATATTAATGAAAAAATGATAGAACTATTAACAATTCTAAATACAGAATCAAATATAGAAACCTATGTAGAAACTATTATGAGTTTATACAAATCATATTTAACAGATGATGAAGTTGATACTAAAATTGTAACAGATATAAGTTATTTTATAAGTAAAAATCATAAATTAACTATACCTTTTCTAGAAATCATTAAAACAATTAAAGACTTTTTAGAAGATAATAACATTTCCACAGAACATCTAGATATTATCTTCAAAAATAAACAAGTTATTCTACCAGTAATTAATGATAATTTAACGCCTTATCAGGTTAAATTTAATAAATATAAATTTCAATTATATAATTCTAAATTTAATAATATGGCATTTATTGAAAGTGAAGCATTACCATCTACTATAAATAGTCAACAAATGACTAAATTACAAAAGGAGTTTAAAATATTAAAAAATTCTATAGTGTTATCTCAGGATGCATCAATCTTCTTTATGGCAGAAAAAGATAATATTAATAAAATGAGATTTATTATTTCAGGACCTAAAAATACTCCTTATGAATATGGATTATTTATCTTTAATATGACTATTCCAATTAATTATCCATCTAGACCACCATTTGTTAAATTATCTAATACTGGTGGAAAAAGATTTAATCCAAATCTTTATGATAGTGGTAAAGTTTGTCTTAGTTTATTAGGAACCTGGAAAGGAGATAAAGGTGAAAGTTGGAATTCGGAAACTTCAACATTTTATCAACTCCTTATATCAATTCAATCGCAAATTTTAATTGATGAACCATATTTTAATGAACCAGGATATGAAAAATATATTGGCACTCCTATAGGTATAAATAGCTCTAAAGGTTATAATGAAAATCTATATCAATATACAATAGACCATGCCATAAATGATTTATTAACTGTGGGTAATAATGATAATTATCCTGAATTTAGAGAAATAATTAATGAATATTTTACTTATCATAAAGATAATATAATTAATACTATGAATTTATGGCATGGTAAATTACCTTCAAATAAAAAGGCTCAATTTTCACAATCACTGGGTAAATTAATTAATCTTATAAATAAACTTTAGTAAATAAAAATTGATTTATATATATAATATTTATAAGTATATAAATAAATAAATATAGTGGTAAAGATGTTAAGTATTCTTAAAGCTGATATTATTGGTTATTATTCTTTTAAACCTGACTTTGAAATTAAAACTTATTCTGAAAAGGATGATAAAACTAAAGCTGAATGTGTTATATGTAAAAGAAGCATTTATGAACCAAGCTACGAACATATAACTGATAATAGTAAATTACAAGAAGAACCACAACTTATAATTGGTAAATGTGGTCATATTTATCATAACGACTGTATGACAAAATGGTTAAATACTGGTAATAAAACTTGTCCCATCGATAAGGTTGAATGGCAAACATATCGTGTAGCTGATAGTATAACTAAATTAATTTTAGAAAGTGCTAAAGTTAATAAAAGAAATACAACTCCGAATAATTTGAAAAGAGCAATGAGAAAGAAAAAAATTGTAGATTTATAGTAATTTTTTAATATTGTTATAAGGAATAATAGAACAACCTAGACTAAATAGTTTTATATGAAGTTTATTATCTCTATTAAAAGATTTATTAATATCATAGTCTCCGCAAGCCATATTATTATAAATTTTTTTTATAATTTCTTGACAGGTAGAATTTCTAAATAACCATAATTTAAATAGACTATTATTTTCATCAAAAGTTGGTTCATTATAAAATTCTAATAATTTTTTAACAAGTTGTATTGTATATTTTATATTTACTTTTTGTTTTTCTAAATATGTATAAATATAATCTTTAACGCTATCATGAAAAAATGGCGCATCAGAAATATTATTAGCATAAGCATCAACATTATTATTTTTAGAACAGATCATACTATTAATTTTAAAACTAAAATATTTTAGGGTTATTTTATAATCAATACCAAGTTTTTCATTAATTTTATTTCTTAATTTATAAATAAATTTTATAAAATTATCTTTACTTGAATAATTATTATCATTTGTAAGTTCTGTATCAACTTGTTTTCCATATTTTATATATGATTCTCTGCATAATTGACAAGGCAATAATATTTGTAAAGATATCATGTATTCTTTTACTGTTCTTATAAAATTACTATCAGGATTTTCTGGATATGACGCACACATGCTAAAAATTGTTTTCCAATAATGTGGTCCCCAGAAATATGGTTTTATATTATTCATAATTAATAATATAAATATACATAAAAAATTTGTAATTTATATATAAATTATATTTTAAATAATTTACCAATTTCACCAAATGGATTAGTGATTGTTTTAAAAACATCACGCAAACCTTTAAATAGATCATTAAAAAATGGTATTTTTAATCCACTAAACATACCACCAGCAAAACTATCTAAATCAAGTGGCCAACTACAACAAGCACATGATAGACAACAAATAATACATAACATTATTATTAATATAAAAATTTTCTCGAAGCCACCACCATGATGAATAATTTTATCGTATTTGTAATCAATAATTTTATCGTATTTGTAATCAATCATTATATATATATATATATATATATTAATATATATAAATTTTATAAAGTAAAATATTAATATATAGAATATATTGTATATTATAAATATAAAATTATGGAAGAATTTATAAATCTTGATGATTATATAAATGATAATATCAACAAAAAAAAATTATATCAAATACAACTTTTAAATAATAATTTTATTTTTAAACATATTGGTAATAGTAATACTAGTCCTCCCGATATGATAATTAAAGAAAATTTTGGTAAAGATAATTCATTTAATATTTATTCTTCATTATATCTTGAAGATGAATTATTAGATTATAAAGAAAAAATTATACCTCTTATAAAAATTACAAATAATAAATTAAATAACAAATATTCTTTATGCATAAAATATAGAGATTATAATAATGAAAATAATACATATGAATTATTTTTTGTCTATAATGCTGATAATAAAATTATATACGAACCAATTAACGAAGAAGAAAAAAAAAATATAAATCCAGAAAATATTGTTGAAAAGTTATTAGAATTAGTAATTGATACGGGAGTTATAATATACTAATGTAAAAAAATGATATTATTTATATATATAATATTATATATATAATGAATTTAAATACAGTAAATGTATATACAGATGGTTCTTTAATTAGAAAAGGAAATTTAGTTTTATGTGGTTATGGTATATATTTTCCAGCAGGAGAACATAAATCGTTATCAAAAGAATATACACATGAGCCAATAACAAATAATAGAGCTGAATTATATGCTATTTTAAAAACAATACATATTTGTGTTAAATTAAATGATAATAATAATAATAGTTTAAAAGTTCTTAATATTTATTCTGATTCTGAATATTCAATTAAAACATTTAATATATGGCTTCCTAAATGGAAAAAGACAAATAAAGAATATCTTAATAAAGATATTATTGATTCTATTGATTATTATTTAGAAAATGTATCATTTAAAATAAATTTTATTCATATTAGAGCACATACTGGTAAAAAAGATGTTCATAGTATAAATAATAATATTGCTGATAAATTAGCTAGAGATGGAGCATTAAAATTATTGAAAAAAGTTTAATTATTAAATCTTAATTTAATATCTGGAATTACTGAAGCGTTCCACACAGTACCTAAACTAGATAAAGTGCATCCAATTAATAAAATATATATTACAATATTATACATTGAAGTTGTATCACCAAAATATTTATCAGCTTCATACAAAGAATTAACAATAAATAATGTTAAAATTATTGAAGATATCCAACAAGACATTTCTGAAACTGGAAAAACATTTGTTTTATTGGTAAAAATATAAATATATACTACTAATAAAATTATTGATATAAATATAAAAAATATTACTGGTTTTTTAGTAAAATCCATATATATTTAACTATATATTATTATTTATAAAATTATAAATATTTATAACATTATTTATTGGATTTGGTATATAATCTATAACTATATCTATAATCTTATAATAATTTAAAGTCCAAAGTAAATTATTATAATAACTATTAAATCTTTCATGATTAATCATATTATTATTAAATTTTATATTTTTATTAATTATATAATAGGTTATAAACATAACTAAATTTTCATTTTTTATTTTATTTTTATAAATAATTTTTTTTTTAAAATGTAAATAATATTTTTGATATGAATTAATTAAAATATCATAATCAATATGACTAGTACTTGGTAAAAAATCATTACCTAATAATAATAATAACAAAATATAATCATTTTTAAAATTTAAATATTTCAAAACTATTTTATTAATATCAACAAATAATAATGGTCTTAAACTAAAAATTATATCAATTTCAATATTATTTTTTAATATTAATGAATATGATATCAATATCATATCAGTATCTTTGCTTAATAAACAATAAGTCTTATCTTTACAATCATTAATTATTTCTAAAATTTTAATATCGGCTTCTCCATCAATACTATCATCATTTATAATTATTTCAAATTTTTTTTTATTTATCTTTTTTATTTGGCCCAAACTTTCAACTAATGCTAATTTAAAATCACTAATAATTTTACTATTAGGTTTTATTTCTTGTTTATCAAAATCATCTGATTGTTTTAAATATTTTGTTCTATTTTCTATAGTTTTTTGTTTTGGATTTATCACAAATTTTTTATCATACTTACCATCAAATACTAAAAATATTTTACTTTTAATATTTATTATACTTATCAAGTTATTAATAAAATTATATATTTTTTTATCAAATTCTTTTTGATTATTACATTTATATATTAAATAATGTATTAAATAATTACAATCAATTAATAAATTATCATATATTCTTTCTTTAATTTTTATATCTTCTAGAGATAAACTTTTAGAATAGTTTTTTATACCCATTATATTTATATATAATAGTTATTGTTTAATAATTTCAATATTTAATATTTTTCAATATATATTATTTTTTAGCCATTTAGTTTAATCTTGATTTCTTTTTTTTATAATAATATACTTTTTTTTATATTTTAAATATTTTTTATACATATAACTTTTGCCATAAAAAATATTTTCAGTTAAATTTTTAAAATTATTCCAGCTATTATTATAATTTTCAGCATTGTCATTTTCACATAAAATTTCATCATAATTTTCTTTTAATTTATAACAAATATCTTTTTCTAAAATTGTAGGATCTTTTTGAAGATTTTTTACATCATAATATAAACTTAAATATAAAACTAATAATTTAATAACATAATTATCATATTCAATAGTCATAATTGTTTTTTCATCTTTTGATTCTTTTTTTATTTCTAGATTTAAATTAAAAACTGTTAAAATCATTGCACTTATATTAATAAATTCATCAGTATATGGTATACTTCTATTATTTAGACTAATCGTTAAAATTTTTTTATTCTCATTTAATTTTTCTTTATCAATTATTAATTTTTTTTTACATGATATTAAATTATATAATTTTGGTGATCTTAATATAATTATTGGTAATATATAATTGTCATAAATTAGTTTTATTCTTTTTAATATTATTTGTTCTTCTTCCGAATTCATTATATATTATATATATTTAATATTTAATTTTTATTTTAATAATTATATAATATTGTTTTTTAATCTTCATATATTTTTTTATATTTTAGTTACTTATATTTCTATTTATTACTATAATTTATACCATCATAGATTTTTTAGATTTTTTTAGATAATCTATAAATTCATAAATAGAGATAAGTTAAAAAATAATAGCAATTAAATTTATAGTTTTACTATATATTTATTATGTTTAATCAATAATGATCATACTTTCTTCTAAAAAATATTTTAATTCATTATTATTTTTTATATAATTTACTTTATCTTCATATTTTTTTACAATAATATTTTTTTTAATTAAACTATCATTAATAACATTAGTATTATTTTTTTTTATTAAGATATCATATAAATTAGATAAAATAAAAAGGAGATATAAATTTATAATAAGATTTAATAATTTGTTATTGTTTACTATATTAGAAATATATAATATTAAAAATAATATTTTGTGCATAGGAGTATTAATTATATTTATTAATAAAATACTACCAATACAATTAGCATTATTAACATAATTATTAAAAATTAAATAATCATAATTATTAAAATAATTTTTATAAATAGTTATTGAACTTATATAATTATTAATTAATATCCATAATGTGTATTTAAACATATAAATTAATTTTTTAATATTAATAAAATGAACATCAATTAAAATATATTTTTTCTTAAATAAATTACAAAAAAATGAAATAGTTAAATTATTAATTAAGAAAGGATATCCAAAAGCAGTTATGAAAGCAGTTAAAATTGTATTATTATAAATAAAAGTTATTAATAAGGATAATAAAGTGTTAATTATTTTATTATAGTTTGGAATCATAGATTTATATCTGTAAATCTCTATGAAAGCATGAATAGGTGGTACAAAATATAATGATATAAAATTTCCAATAGACCAATAACTAAAAAATATTATTAATTTAAATTCTAACTTTTTAAAAATAGAAATATTTTGTGTATCGTAATTTATAAAAATAGTTTTAAGACTATTTGTAATTCTAGCTGATGTTATACTATTCCAATCATTATTTATAATCATTAATCTTATATTTTTTTGTGCTTCTACTAAATTTAATTTAGTAGAAACTTCCTCTCCAGATTTATAATTGTAAAGTTTTTTAACAAAATTATAAGATATGTTACTCATATTTATTTTTAAATGATTAATTATAGTTATAATTAATATGTTTTTTAACATACTTATAATAACATCAGATACATTATCTATATGTTCCCATAATGGCATTATTTTGTTATAAGATAATACTAAAGATGGAGAACCTGTTATAAAAGAATTATTTTCAATAAACTTTGAAATTTGTTTTGAGAAAAATTTTTTTAAAAATATATTTCTTTTTGTAATTATAAAATTAAAAAATATTTTTCCACATTCTGTTTTACTGTAAATATAATTTATAGTAGGTGGCAATAAAAAAAAATATATTATATAATACAAGTATATTTCTTTAAAAAATAAGATTATGTTTATAAAATAATATAATAAATTTAAAATAATATAATATTCGTATCTTGTTAACGTATCTACTATATAAATATCACCTACACTACTTATAATTTGATTTTCTGTTAAATCTTTATTAAAATATTTATATAGAAAGTATAATCCTGAATAAATACCATCACATGTTATACCTAAAATAAAAATATCTCTAAAAGAATTTATTAGTATAGGTAAACCTAATATAAAATAAATTAAAAAAATATACCATTTCATTATCTCTATAATACATAAATATTTTTTATATATAGAGGAATAAAAATATTTTTATTTATTAAATCATTTTTTTAGTTATTATATATATTATTAATAATTTATGGATAAAGTATATTTAACAAATATTTTTATAATAGATTGGGATGATACATTGTTTCCAACTAATTGGGTTACAAAAAATAATATAGATATTACTAATTTTGATTCATGTAATAAATATAAACTATTTTTTATTGAATTAGATAATATACTATCAAATGTAATAAACAGTCTAAATAAATTAGGTAATATATTTATTGTTTCAAATGCAAGTTTAACTTGGATAAAAAATTGTTTAACAATATTACCATATACAAATAAATTAATAAATGCTTTTAATATAAACTTAATTTCTGCACGAGATAATTTTTTATTAAAAAATAATTCTAATACAAATCTTGATAAGACCTCAATATATGAATGGAAAATAGAATGTTTTCAAGACGTTTTAGTTAATGTATTAGATGATATTATTGGAAAATTTAATGATAAAAATTATTTGAATATAATATCAATAGGTGATGCTAATTACGAATATATAGCTTTAATGAATCTCAATAATTTCTTTCAAATTAATAAAATAAATATTAATTATCTTTTAAAAAATATAAAGTTTATGGAAAAACCAGAATTTAATATTCTTATAGAACAATTAATAATATTAAGAAAAAATATACAGATGATAGTAGATAAATTACATTTTGTAGATCTTAATTTAGTTCTTAATTAGATTTATTTTAATATAAAAATTGATTATATATTATAATATATATTATAATATTTAAAATGAATATAGATAATGAAAATGATAAAGATATAAATCCCAATATAACTCCAATAAAAAAATCTGTTATTGTTAACTCAAACAGTAAAATTATTTCATCAAAATCATTAACATCCAAAAAATGGTCATTGATTGAAAAACCATTACCAGATGCTGATTTAAAAAGGAATAAGATTATAAATGATTTAGGTGAAAAAAGCATTAATATGACTATTGAATTAGTAAATAGTAGTGGTTTATTTACAGTTGGTGAGATTAATTATTTAAAAATTAGGGATGAAATAAAAGATTTATTAGAATTACCAGTTTTAGAAACAATATTAAAAAAAGAAGAAAAGAAATTAAATAAAGCAACAAAATTAAAATTAGAAAATTGTCAGATTAATTTAAAAAATAAGATAGAAATTTTAAAAAATCTACTAAAAGACGATAATATTCAAGGTAAATTATATGAAGATTTGATGATAAATTTTAATTATATTGAAATGAGAATATTAATATTAATGAAATTAATTGATATAATTAGTAAAAAGAAAACAAGTTCATTATTTGGTAAAAATATTAAAGAAATTTCATTAGAAGAACAAAATGATACAAAAGAAGAATTATTATTGGCAAGTAAAAAAATATTACATAATTTAAAAATATATAAAAAATCAGATAACTTTTTTAAAAAAATATGTAATATACCAGATGTTGATATTGTTTTATCACAAACATTAATAGATGATTTTAATTTTAAAATAGAACAATTAAATTCTCAAATTAATTTAAAATTATATGAAATAGCAAATAAAAGACCTAAACTAATTTTTGATACAAAATATGATATAACAATACCAGAAATGAAATTAAAACCACATGATACACAAATTGAATTAATAAATATTGTTAAAAATAATATTAATAATGGTTTCTTAATTTTTTACAAAACACTACCAGGTTTAGGTAAAACATCTATGATTCTAAGTATCTGTTCATTTATTAAGAAAAGTAATGAATTAAACAAAAAAAAGGTTATATTTTGTTGTTCTGATATACTTGAATCAGTAAGAGTTCAAGTATTAAGAGTTATGTTTAATTTTGGTATTAAATTTGGTATTGGTATAAGTTCAGATGAATCAAAATATACTATTAAAAACTCTTGGAATTGTAAGAATGACGATGATAGAGAATTAATTGTTTGTGATTATTTATCAACTTATTTAATATTAAAAGAAGCAAAGAATGATTATTTATTATTTTTTGATGAACCAACTGTATTAACAGATGTAAGTTCAGATTCTATAATAATAAAGACTTTAGCAAAAATTTTATATTATTTACCAAAATGTACTATTTTATCATCAGCAACTCTACCACTACTAGATGAAATTCGTAATATAACTGATAAATATAAAGAAAATTATCCAGATAGTGTAATTAGTGAAATAACATCAAATAAGATATTAGTAGGATGCACTATTAAAGATTTTGATGATAATATAATTGTTCCGCATAATTATTGTAATAATAGTAAAGAGTTAGAATTATTATTAATTAAAATAAAAAAATATCCATTATTAGGTAAATTTTATACACTACCATATTTAATGAATTTAAATGAATTTATGAAGAATTATAATTTAAATATTAATTTAGAATCAATAGAATCATTTGATCAAGAAAATATTCTAGAAAATATTTTATTATTATTAGAAAGAGTTGTTTGTAATAATACGATTAATTTTAATAGTTTTAAATCAATCCAAATTAATGATATTAATGAAAATAAATATGATAATAGTAAATATGATACTACACTTGGTAAAATTGATTATAGTAAGCTATTAACAACTCATGCTTTTAAATATTTAGGTTGTTGTTTAATTGCTACACATAATCCTTTAGAATTTATTAGAAATAATTTTTATCAGATGATTGAAAAATTAAAAAATAAGATAAATATTAAAAATATTAATCATGTTTATGATAAATATATTAAAGATGATAAAAATTTAAAAGAACAAATTGAAGCTATTCAAACCAAATATACATCAGAAAATGTTATTGAAGAAAAAATTAATAGTTTATTAAATAATAAACCAAAAATTAACTTTCCATTAGCTCTTCAAATTAATACTCATGAACATATTAAAAATTTCGCAAAGTATGTAAAAGATTATGATGATACACTATTAAAAAATGTTATTACCCCCGAATCAATTGATATTTCAACTTATACTATTGAAGAACCAGTTAATTTTCTATTATATATGGGTATTGGTATATATTCAAAAAATCTACCATCTGATTATACAGATTTAGTTTTAGAAATGTTATCTGAAAGACAATTAGCATTTATAATTACTGATGAATCATTTTGTTATGGTGCTAATTATCAAATCTCTAATGTTATAATTAACGATGATTTAGCAGATAATCATAGTATAAATACTATATTACAATTAATTGGTAGAACATCTAGAATTGGTAAATCGTGGGCTGGTAAGGTATATCTTGATACAAATACTAAGAAAAGATTAATCGAGTTTTTTGATGCTCCAAATATTGATTCTTCAAATGAAGGTAAAAATATTACTACTGCTTTTAATTCAATCATAGAAGAACTAGAATTAGAAAATAAGAAAGAAAAAGAATTATTGGAAAAGAAAGAAAAAGAAAAAGAATTATATCTAGAAAAAAAGAAAGCTGAAGATATTAAAAAGAAAGCAGAATTAGAAGAGTTAGAAGCTAAAAAGAATCAAGAACAAGCTGCTAAAATTAATGAAGATAAGAATTTCTGGACTAGTGTAAGAAGTAATAGAGTTGTTGATAAATCTAATGTAGTTGTTAATGAAGATATTATTGTTGAAAAATCAACTGAAGAAAAAAAAGATACTATTGAAGATATAACTGTAAGTTGGGGAAATTTACGAGGTGCTAGAAATACATCAGCAACAACTCAATCAAAAACAAATACATCACAATCAGCAACAAATTTATATGTTCCAAAAGAAAGATCTAGAAATACTAATTTAGATAAAGTTAATATTACTAATTCAGATTTTAAAGATATTAGAGGCACTAATAAAACTAATACTAAAAAGGATAATACAAATGATAAAAATAGTTTTGAAGAAATTAAAAACTATTTTAAGAGAAGGTAAATATTTTATAATGTATTTAAGAGATAGATATTATAAATAAATATAATATATATTATGAATATTTATTCTTATTACAAACATCCAACGCCATATTATATGCACCAAAATGCACTACATTTATCACGCAATGAAATTAATCGTTTATATTTATTGACACATCAATTATATACTCATAATAATACTAATAATTTATATAATGAAACACTACTAACGAATAGTGCTATGGCTACGTATAACCGCTCCTTCTTATAATATATTTATAAAAATTTAATTTTTTTGTAATTCAAAGTTTTCTATAAAAGCTTTATATCTTGGTAAATCTGAAGAATCATCTCCATATTGTCCCCATGCATCTGAATGCATAAACAAATATTCTAAAACATTTTTATTATTTCTTACATACCAAACACACCCCATGCCTGCATATAGTTCAATATAATGATTCAATTTGATATCATATTTTGTTATATCCTCCTGCATAATAGAACCAAAATTATTCGGGTCATCTGTAATACTAGCTCCATTTTTAGGACAGTTCTTAATATGATTTTTTATACCAAAATTACCACAATAATGACAAGTATGACCTTCTGTTGTATGTTTATCCTTATGTTTACATCCACCTATCTTACATTTTCTTTCTTTTGGAACTTTGTCTAAATAATAAAATCCTAAATGTTTAAGTTCTTCTACATCATCACATTCTTGTTGTCCGTGGCCATAATTATTACATTTACCACATTTATGAAAACTTGTTACATGATAATCTGCATATTTACATCCTTTTACATGGCATAATACCATTTTATTTATAATATATTAAATAATTATTTTTCTATATCTTTTTTATATTTTTGGTTGTAAAGTAATTATATTTTTTTTACAGTATAATTATATAAATATATTTAAATAATGGATTATGAAAATAAGCGTTTAGAAATAAGAGAATTATATAAAAATGATAGTGCTAATTATGAATTTTCAAGATTTGTTTTAGCATTAAATAATTTAGTAAATTCAGATGATTGGTTTAGAATAGCAGGTATCCATGGTTCTATTTTTTTAAAAGATGATGTAGAGGTATTATGTCCTAGGGATCCTGTAATAATAGCACAATTAATGAAAAATGATGAACCAACTTATTGCTGCCATAATGATGATAGATTTTTAATATGGCATAGAGTATATTTATACGAATTTGAATTGTTATTACGAAAATATGATGTTTATAAAAATAAACTAAATCCAATTATGCTACCATATTTAAACTGGCTTATAATTGATGAAAAAATATTTTTTGTTAATGAAGAAAATATTACTGTATACTTGGAAAATGGAGAACCAATAACTATACATAATCCACTTTATTCTGGTAGATTATATGATGAAGATGAAAATGGTAATTATATAAATAATAACAATAAATATACAGTAAGAAATGGAAAATTACTAAAAGATTTCGAATGCAATCGCACAAAATCAGAAAAAAAAGATATTATAAAGGCATTAAATTTTCCAAACTATGAATTAGTATCTTCTAATTTTATGACTGATAAAAAAAGAGATTATACAAATTTTCTAGTAGGTAAAAATTCACTAGAAGTAGTCCATAATCATATACATGTTAAAATTGGTGGACTATTTGGAACTATGACTAATGTATTAGCAGCACCATTTGATCCTATCTTCTGGCTACATCATTGTTTCATTGAAAAATTATTTTATGCTTGGCAAGTTAAGGTTACTAATAATACACAGGATTACGATAGTAATATGATTTTACCTGAAACTTTACAACAAACTTTACCACCTTTTTTTAATAGAAGTATTAATGAATATGGTTGGCGAAATAATACCAATAATTTTACAACTGTAAGCGAATGGTTTGATTATAGAAATATACCATATTCATATAATGTTGAAGATTTATTAATTTTATCAAAACCTGTTAATAAAAGTATTAATGAAGATAATAATTTAAGAACTTTTGGATTAGATGAATTATTTGACGAAGAAGATTATAAAATTGTTTTAGAAGGAGCTCCTGTTCCACAAAATCCTTGCATAATAAGTTTATATTTATTCAATAACGATGACGAACATATTAATGATGATTTTTATGATAAAAAATATAGGGCAGCAAGATATTATTGGTTTGGTTTAAATAGAAAGAAAGTAGAATGTATAAGATGTAATCAATCGACACTTAACATGATATTTGATATTACAGAATGGGTACAAAATAATAATATAAATCCAGAACATATACAGAATTATATTATAAAACTAAAAAGTGATGATAACAATATTACAGATCAGGATGATATAATAGGATTAGGTAAATTTACTTATATTACAGAATAATTTTTTATATTTTTAATTTTTGTAATAACTTGAAAAAAGAAATAAGTTCTTGTTGTTTTAACCATGAATAGTTTCTTAAATATAGATCAACAGATAATATTTTATCTTTATATTCTAAATAATTATTACTTATTATTTTGTTTAAATTTTTATTTTCAATTGGTTTTATTAAATATAACTTGTAAATAATAACATGTCTTTTTGAAGAAGGTAAACTTTCATGTGATTTATATCTCACACCTCTTCCTATAATTTGTTCAATCGAATTTTCATTCCAAGCTGGTTCTAAAATAATAATGTAGGATGTATTTTTTAAATCTAAACCTTCTGAACCTGCTTTTGAAATAAATAATACTGTTATTTCATTATTATTATAAGCATCTACTGCTTCTTGTCTTTTATTTATTGATAAATCACCAGTTATATGTGCATATTTTACATTATATTTATCTAAAGCTTTCATTATTGGTTTTATACCCATGTTTAAAAAATGACTAAAAATAACAAATTTTGATTTTATATTTTCAACTATTTTCTTTTTTATCCAATCTATTTTAGGCGATTTTTTCTCTATAATATTACTTGCTCTTCTTACACCATTATAAAAAACATTTATATTTTTACCTGAAAAATCTGGTATTTGGGATACTTTACCATTTTCTATATTTTCATATGATTTAAGATAATCACTATTCATTTCTAAAAATATTTCATTAATTTTTTTAGATGGAAAATTGGGATCTTCTTTTGTATTATCTTTAGTATAAAAACTTAATACATTTTTTAAATATGCTTCTAGTTTTTTATTATTTTCTTTTAATAATAAAGTATCAAATTGTTCCATACTTATTGCTTTTTCACCTCTAATTAATGATACTAGATTTATAATATCATGACTATAATTAATTAATGGAGTAGCTGTTAATAATAGAACTTTACTTGCTTTTTTTATATATCGTTCTATATATTTATATCTCACACCATCTAAAGTTCTTAAATTATGTGCTTCATCAATAATAACTAGAGAATTAGAACAACTTAAATTTTCATTATTTTCAAGTTTAACTACTAAACTTTGAATTGTATAAAAAATATAATTATTAAAATCTATTTTACTATTATACATTTTCATTTGTTTTTTAAAATTATCTTGTAATGAAGTAGGAGTTATAACAATAACTTTATCAACTTGTTTTCTTATTAATAAACATTGTGCTGTTGCTATTGCTGTTAATGTTTTACCTGTACCAACTGAATGAACTACAATAACACCTCTTTCTTTAATTAAAAAATTAGCAACATTTAATTGATGTTTTTTTAGAGATAGTTTAGTATCATTTTTAAGCGATGAATTACAAGGATAATTTTGATAATATTTCTTTCTAATTAAAGGACATACAGTTTCTGGATTATTATCTTCTATTTTAATACCTAATTTAGTTTTTAAATTTTTTATTTCTTTTGTACTTAAATTATCACAATTTTTTATATTATTAATTGGTATATTCATTATATAAAATATGTCCTATTTTATTTTTTTTATATAAATAAATTATTTTATTAATAAATAAAATATAATTATATTATATTATGGAATCTAGTATAGTGGAGAATAATTTTGAATCAGGATGCGATTTTAGATTAATTTTTATAGTTGTTATTCTTATAATATTTTTATTCATATTTTTTAAAGGTAATATGGTTGAAAATATGTCTCCTGGTGTTGTAACACAAATGTACGCTCAAGACGCACAGGATACCTATTTAAAAGGTAACGTTGACCAATTAGCTACAGGTAATTATTTATTAAATTGGAATCAACCAACTAGATTAGCAACTGGTTCATATTATTATACAACTGGTCCTAATAGAGGCGCATTATTAAAAAATCTATGTTATAAATGTCAAAAAGAAAGTTGTGATTGTAAGAATGGACCAGTATATTATCCAATGGGTTATCCTGGTGATTATTTTGAATTCCCTACACCTGATATTAATTATCCATTACCATATATTGTTTCTAATGGTGGTTTTGTTAGAGAAGGTTTTAATGATGATAATATGGCTAAATTAAAATTATTTTATGCTGATTGGTGTGGATATTGTAAACAATTTAAACCTATTTTTCATGGAAAATTAAAAGAATTAATAATATCAAATAATATTCCTGTAAAATTAGAAATGATTGATTGTGACGAAAATAAAGAATTAGCTCGTAAATATGAAGTTACTTCTTATCCTACACTAATTTTAGAAGTAAATAACGTACCTTTTAAATATGAAAAATCTCGTGAACCTGAAGAAATTATTAAATTTCTAAAAGAGAAATTAAACATATAATAAAAGTATAATAATAATTAGATTTACAATCATATCTAATTATTAATCAACAAAAAAATAATTATAAAATATAATATATATGAATAATAAGATTGAAATTATTCAAACATTATTAGAAAAAATAGATACATCTTTAATAAATTTAAAAATAATTAAAAAAAATATTAAATTTTTAATGAATGAGTATAGAGAAATAAAAAAATTTTATTTACAATTTTCTAGTTTAAAATTACAAGTTATAGATATTCCTAAAGATAGCGACTTATATAATCAAACACTATCAATTATTAAAAATAGTTATCTTAGTTCATTTAATTATATTAATACTAAAGTTAATGATATAATTTCTTTAAAATTATTAAAATATTCTAATTTTTCTTATTATTATGTTCAATTAGATAATATATCACCTGAAAAAGATTTAGCTATTTTTAAAAATTTATTCTTAGAAGCATTAACACTTATAAATTATTATAAAAGAAATACTAAAAATATTGTTGTTATATGGATTCCTATAAGAAGAAATAGAGATTTTAATTTTTCAATAATAAATAAAGAAAATATAAATATTTCTATAAATAATTTTAATGCTTTTACAGCAAGTGGTGTAACCTTTAATCATAATCCAAGAATATCAATTTTAACTAGATATGAGGAAATAAATAAATTAATGTATCATGAATTAATTCATAATTTTGGTATTGACGGTTCTACTTATCATGAAGAATTAAAAAAAGATGGTATATTAGAAAACTATATTAAAATTAAAACAAAAAATAGTTATAATTATGAATATAGTTTATATGAAAGTTATACTGAATTAATATCTTCATATTTAAATATAATTTTTATAACATTAAGACAAAATATAGAAGATGATAAATTAATAAATATATTAATGTCTAAAATTATTATAGAAATTCTATATTCGTATAATACAATTTCTAATATTATAAAATTAAATAATTTTACTGATTATGAATCATTTAAAAAACAAAAAAAGTTCTGTGGTGAAATTTGCTTTTATGAATATTATTTTCTTAAGGCTCTATTGTATAATAATCTTATATTAGAAAAACCTGTCAATAAAAATGATTTTTCAAAATATTATTTCAAAATTATTAAAATTAATGATGATAATTTATTAAAAGAAATTTTTAATAAATCAATAAAACAAAATAATTTTAGTTATATTTTTTTTACATAAACTAATTTGATGACGCAAAATAGTTTAATAATTCTTTCTCTTTTTGATAATTTTCTATCATATAATTTATTATTTTCTCTAAATATTTTTTTTCATCTTTGTATAAATTACATATCTGTATTATTCTCGCTGGTGACCAAACTTTTCTATCCTCAAATGTAGATAATTTTGTTAATAATTTTATATATCTATCATCTGTTATTTTAACACTGTAGAAATGTTCTATTATTTCTACCATTATTTCTATTGTACAGTTATCTAATAATATATGAGAATCAAATCTACCTGGTCTTATTAAAGCCTTATCTAATAATTCATATCTATTTGTAGTCATAATTAATATTCTTCCATCTGCTTCTACTAAACCATCTATCAAATTTAATAATGTGTCCAAATTATATTCTGGTTCAGCATTTTTTTCTATTATTTTATTTAATGTTTTTAATTCTTCTGGAGGAGTATTATTTATTACGTTTATTAAATTTTTATTTTTATTATCATTATCATTTCTATTACCAACAATACTTAACATACAATCAATATCTTCAAATACATATATTCTCTTATTTAAAGGTATTTCTCTGTTATTTAATTTTTTATCATTAAATAATAATTTTAATTCATTACTTGTTTTTATTTTACTTAATGGTATATCTATTATATGTCTATCACAATGTTTTGCCATAGCCTTTATACAAGATGTTTTACCAGTTCCTGGAGGTCCGTGTAATATAATTCCTAACGAATGAGGTAAACCTTTATCCTTATACCATTTCTCATTATTCATAAATAAATTTAAATTACTAATTAATTTCTTCTTTTCTTCAAAGAAGATATTTTTAAAATCTTTATTCGAAACAAAATTATATTCATCATATATTATATTATTATTCATTTGATTAACATTATTAAATTTAAAATAATATTGTATATTATTCTTCTCTTGATGATTTTTACCATATAATAATTTCATACATTTATCTATAAATTTATGTAATCTATGAATTTTATGTTTATATGAATAAATTAATAATTTATATGTTATATTAATATTCGCACCACTAGAATTATTCTTAACTTCACTATCTATAAAAATATTATCACTTATATTAATTTCAGTATTATCATCTAATAATGTTAATTTACCATTTATATCTGATGTAAATTTAACTCTACATATATTTTTTAATTTTATATAATTAACAATTGATAAATATTGTTGATATATAACATCCTTATTTATTGAATTCATATTTATATTGTTTAATGTAAATGTTAAATTTATTTGTGATTTTTTATCCTTCGTAAAATAATAATTAATTATATTTATATTTGATAATACTAATTTTATTAATGTTAAAAATGTCATTATTATTAATGATTCAACGTTAAATACTTTACCTATTATTGATCTCCAATCTATACTGTAAAATATTAATTTAACAAATGTTTCTTTATTTAACGGCAAATTAAAAAAATTATGCATAGGATTATATAAAAAACTTGTTAAGGGATTATTAATATCTGGCTCTGTCATAATTAATATTTATTTATATATTTTTTTATTTTGTTATGACAGTCATAAAAATTTAATAGTTTTTATGATAATTTATAAAAATTGATAATAAATATAAATATTACCTTATATATATTACCATAAATGGAACAATCAGCTGATATTGAAGATATTATAAAACCATATGGTATAATTGATGTTAATGAAGATAATGTTTATAATTTTTTAGATAAATATTATCTAACAAATTTAGATTCAACCAATATTAAAAATGAATTTATAAAATATCAAACTACAATAAAAACTAAAATTATAAAATCAGATTATTTACTTTATTTTTATTTGTTAGCTAGAAACAACGGTAGATACAATTTCTCTGATATAGCTCTTGAAAAAAATCTAAAAGTTAATAGTGGTATTTCTGTTATTGTATCAACTATCTTTACAAGTGGTTACCCTTCTTATACTGTTTTTGATAAAAATACTAATACTGAAAAAATTGTTTATGATTTTCCAACTGATCCTAGTAAAAAAAATTCAGGCGCATTTAGTTGTGGAAATAATTGTTATTATTGTCCTAATGTACCCGATCAACCACGTTCTTATTATCCTGGTGAACCTGGGGTTGATAGAGCTATTCAAAATGATTATGATGCTATTAAACAATGTCGTGCTAGAGCAACTCAATATATTCAAAAAGGATTACCTATCGATAAATTTGAAATTATCACTAAAGGTGGAACTTGGGATTGGTATTCTGAAAATTATAGAAGACAATTTATTAGAGATATTTATTATGCTCATAATACTATGATCGATTATATATTTGGTAAAGAAATTAGAAAACCATTTTCACTAGCTGAAGAAATTTATCTTAATGAATCCGCATCATGTCGTATTATTGGTATTACCATTGAAACAAGACCAGATCATGTAAACTACAAAACTATACAATTCTTAAGAGAAATAGGTGCTACTCGTGTTGAATTAGGTATTCAACATTTAGATGATAACATATTAAAATATGTTAATAGAGGTTGTTATAAAAAACATTCTATAAGAGCAATTAAAATATTAAAAGATGCTGGTTTTAAAGTTGATGCTCATTTAATGCTTGATTTACCCCCACCGCCTGGTTATGAAAATAAAATGCCAAAAATTGATAAAGCTATGTTGGAAGAATTTAATGGTAATCAATTTTTTAAAGTAGATCAAATTAAAATTTATCCTTGTATGGTAATGCCTTATACTGAAATTGAAAAATGGTATAGAGATGGTAAATATAAACCATATGGTGAAGATAAAGTTATGACATCTGAAGAAAAAATAAATTTTAAAAAATTATCTACAGAAGAACAGATTGAAATAAGAAAACGTAATCCACTTTATAAAAATATTTTTGAATTCTGTCAAAACATTGATCCATCAGTTAGAATAAATAGAGTTATTAGAGATTTACCTACCACTCAAGTTTGTGGTGGCACTAAAAGATCTGGTATGAGAGGTGAAATTGATAGAGATTTTGATTATTTAGGTTTAGTCTCAAATGATATTCGATTTAGAGAGGCTGGTAATTATAGAAATATTACTAATTCATCTAATTTAATTCCTGAATTAATGATTAGACAATTTTATGCTTCTGATGCTATTGAATATTTTATCAGTTTTGAAACAAAAACTAAAAATCCAATTCTTTATTCTTTCCTTAGATTAAGATTATCTTCTAATGCTGGTAAAACTGATACAGGAAAAATTATCTTTCCTGAACTTTTTAGTTGTGCTCTTATTCGGGAATTACATACTTATGGTAAAGTTGTTCCTTGCTCTAACAATGAACATCTTTATACAGATAATAAAATATTATTATCTCAAACTAATCAAGTTCAACATAAAGGTTATGGTAAACAATTATTAAGAGTTGCTGAAAAAATTGCTTACGATAATAATTTTAAAAGAATTGCTGTTATAGCAGGTGTTGGAGTTAGAGAATATTATAGAAAACAAGGTTATATTTATGATACAAAAGAAGGGTGTTATCAATTTAAACTTCTAGATAAAGAAAAATTTGATTATAGAAAAAAATTTAATCTTCATGATAATAATATATCCTTTGGTTTTACACTTTTAATAGTATTAGGATTTATTGGTATATTTGGCTTTATTATCTTTGCTAGTAATTATATAGCTTATGGATTTAGACAATAAATAAAATTATAATTATTTTCTGTTTTCTAATTTTTTTAACTTGTATTTATTTTGTACTTTTAATTTTTTTATAGCCAATTCTTCCATTCGTTCCATATTTCTATTCTTTTCAGTCTCCATTTTAAATACATGTTCTAATTTATATTTTGTTAGCTTTATTATCATTTTGGCTTTCGCATCATCTGATAAATCTTCTACTAAATTATTTACTGTTTCATCTAATTCTTCAGTATCAGAATCTTTATCATTCTCATCAGAATCATCTTCATCAGTATCATCAGAAACTTGTTCGCATTCTGATTCTTCTTCTGTTTCAGAATCAGAATTTAATAAACTGTTAGA